>ERZ791937.28-NODE-28-length-36932-cov-15.336334_pt1 | contig 36932 bp, 25 predicted proteins | sample MGYA00510124_ERZ791937 | MGnify/ENA primary metagenome ERZ791937 (study PRJEB30046, sample SAMN00993239) | human gut metagenome | study: EMG produced TPA metagenomics assembly of the A metagenome-wide association study of gut microbiota in type 2...
GGGTGGTTTCCCTGCGTGCGGTGGAAACCATCGACTTCATGACCGCGCACTGGGCACACCTGCCGTACGATTTCCTCGGCCGCGTCTCCAACCGTATCATCAATGAAGTGAACGGTATCTCCCGCGTGGTGTATGACATCAGCGGCAAGCCGCCAGCAACGATTGAGTGGGAATGATTTCGCGTCTGGCAACAGCCTGCACGTAAAAGCAGTAAAGTACCTCTAAGCCCGCGTAACTGCGGGCTTTTTTGTTTTTATGTCTGGCACTTTCTGGCAGCTGTTAGCAACGGGAAGCACGGTTTTTTCAATGGAATTTTTGATGGTACTCTCTGGTTTTGAATTCAGGTTTGAAAAAGTACCATGTAATAAATTTCGGTTGAGTTATGGTATTTGTTTTTTATAACTTAATTAAAAACAGAGAGTTAAACAACTTTTCTGGATTTTTTACAACATGGTATTTTTTGATAAAGGAAAACAATAAACCATGTTGACTGACACTAGGCTGCGTCACCTTAAGCCGAAGGAGAAACTCTATAAAGTTAATGACCGTGATGGTCTGTATGTTGCGGTCACTCCGGCTGGAACGATCTCATTTCGTTATAACTATTCAATAAACGGAAGACAGGAGACCGTTACTTTTGGCCGCTATGGTGTGGGAGGGATCACGCTTGCAGAAGCGCGTGAACGGCTCAATGAAGCCAAAAAAATGGTTGCCGGTGGAAGATCGCCAGCGAGGGAAAAAGCTAGAGATAAAGCGCGTATCAAAGATGCGGAGACTTTTGGTGCATGGGCTGAGAAATGGTTACGCGGCTATCAAATGGCTGAATCGACGCGTGATATGCGGCGTTCAGTATATCAAAGGGAGTTGAAGTCAAAATTTGCGCAGCAGAAATTGACCGAGATTACACATGAAGACTTACGCGCATTAACCGATAACATTGTCGAGAGAGGGGCACCGGCGACAGCTGTGCACGTCAGAGAGATTGTATTGCAAGTCTATCGCTGGGCTATTGAGCGCGGTCAGAAGGTTGAGAATCCCGCTGATCTGGTACGGCCTGCAAGCATAGCGAAATTTGAGCCTCGTGACAGGGCATTGACGCCAATTGAAATTGGTCTGATGTATCGGTACATGGAACGGGTAGGAACGACGCCATCAATCAGAGCTGCGGTTAAACTTTTGCTGTTAACGATGGTACGTAAAAGTGAGCTTACTAACGCAACCTGGAACGAGATCAATTTTAGTGAGGCATTATGGACGATACCAAAGGAGAGGATGAAACGACGTAATCCACATTTGGTTTTTCTTTCCAGACAGGCAATGGATATTATGATTGCCCTCAAAACCTTTGCCGGTAGCTCTGATTTTATCCTTCCTTCGCGGTACGATTCTGATGCGCCAATGAGTAGCGCTACTTTAAACCGGGTTTTGACACTGACGTATCGCTTGGCTCAGAAAGAAGGGGAGTTGTTGCCTAAGTTTGGTCCCCATGACTTACGGCGTACAGCCAGCACCTTGCTACATGAGGTCGGGTACAATACTGACTGGATTGAGAAGAGCCTTGCCCATGAACAAAAAGGGGTACGAGCTGTTTATAACAAGGCTGAATATCGTGAGCAGAGGGCTGAGATGCTACAAGATTGGGCGAATATGATTGATGAATGGACTAGTAAGTAGTTAACAATCAGTAAGTTAAGTGGGTATGCTTCTTTTATCTACGCTAGGAGAGCAATTTTAGCCGCTAAAATTTACTGAATCTTTACTGGTTTTATCTGGATTGCATAAAAAGGAAAAATAAGAGTGCCTGAGTTGTCTGTAATTATACAATGGATGAATCAATACCCTAAGACCGGCTGGCTATTGCTGTGTATCTATATTGCACTCGGTGTAGTTCGTCACAGAGTAATTAATGCTGAATCTGGAAGTGTATTTCGTGGACTACTCAATCTTAGGAAGCGCCGGCTAGAGCAAATGCTGACACAGCCATATTTGAATAAAAATGCGGTCCGTCTTGCAAAGCGTGAGCTTCGTCAGCGCAGCCTTTATCGGCTCACAGGCTTGTATAATTATCGGCTGCAGGATTTGGCTGTAATAATGTGTGATCGTTATGGGTTGCGGGCTGGTTATCTCAAGCCGTGGCGTAACTGGCTCGAAGAACGGGATGGACGGATTGTGTTCAACAGGAAATGGCATTGTTTTCGCTGGCGTCTTTTTCAGGCAGGTCAGATTGCAAACACAGTTCTATTAATATTATTCATTATGTATGTAGTATCTCATTCTTCGGCCGAAATGATCGCGCCGCTTATGTTACTCTTCATGCTTGTATGGTGGTTTCCGTGGCTAATGATCACCTCGGTACCTACCCCCAGGTGGACTCGCGAAATGGAAGTCTATCTTGAGAAATTTAACGCTGAACAGACCATGGTTTAAACTGTTCTTTGTTACCATGCATTCAGAGTGAATTGTCAGAGTTTTGGAAGATTCCATCCTACGAGTAATACTCACAAGGTAATTCACATAATCAATAGGTTAAGTCATAAGCTTCTTGACCCTACATGAGAAGACGAATTTTAGCTGCTAAAATTTTGGGCATATTTGGATCTAAATGCCACCGACATGATTCTAATAATTAAGCCAGTACCTAATTAGCCAAGATAAGACAACCGTAAACGCCCCTTGGCTTAGACTTGCTTTCAGGAAAGCGAATGCTTTTTATGGTCAGGGACAAGTAAGGGGATGAGCCATTGCATAACCATAAAACCAATTCGTTCTATGTCATTACAGATCGGCTTCAGTGATTTACTGGTGAGGTAGTATCACTGTGATCCGTTTTGCATAACGCTTACAGCTGCGCTACAAACAATAAACTATAATACTGTATTTTCAAAATCATCAATTTGAAACAGGGTTATCGCGAAAAAACCTCGTAAGTGGCTGGTTATAATTCAATAAAGTGGATGATATTAAGACTTAAACTGCCACTATAATAGCTCGTGGATATGCTATTTTAAATATAAAATTCTTTCCTCACAGACGCTAAGGCCTTGGACACAGCCTGCTTTGTCATAGTTGTGTAGTGATTTTTTTCTAAAACCTGTGCGGTTTCAAACTGGTTAAAACCTTGGTGTTTTAATATGATTATTTTTTTCTTAGTATCAGTGAATTTGGAGTCAACCATTCGTCTGGCGATATTCCTAAGTTTATCTAGATCTGCTGGGGTTAAAGTTTGACCCTGCATCCACTCATGAAAATATGTATCAATCAATATATCGCCTGTGTTTGCGTTAGCTTTATGCGGTTTAGCGCATTGCCGTCTAAGCCTTATTAATTCTTTATTGAACTGTTCGAGAGACCGCTTTCCTTGTCTGTATTTGGGATTCCATAGACCATTGATGAGTTTGGGCCTATGGTCAGAACAATATCGATGACTAAGGACCTGTTTTTCATGAACGGGGAACTCATTATCGTTAGCAACAAATTCTGATATCTCACTGATCAACTTGGAAAATTCGGTTAGATTACCGCAGAATTCGCAATAACCGAGCTTGCGCTGTGAATTTATAGTTACTCCTTTTGCAGGAGAGGATTTCTTCGGCCGCTTGGATGCGCACTCATTGACTAATTCAATAAGAGACTCAATCGTAGCGGTAAAGCATTTATCAAGAGAAGTTCGTTGATCTAAAGTCAGAACGAAATTACGCAAAAGAAGTCTTTGTGCCTGTACTACGACGTTTAAACCCACTTTTTTAAGTACTTCACTAAATCCTAGATTTACTCCAGAAATGTAGTCTTTATGACTTGGTGGCAGGGAATTTACATAAGCAGCTACTGCTGGATCAATAACTTCCTGTATGAGACGCAGTATTGGATACCTCCGTGAAAATATGGAGTACGGAGAACTACGCTCTACAAATAATTTAATTGCAGCTGCAACTGTGAGGTCACAGCCTTCCCAGATAGTAATTTTCATGTCAACCATTTTAGCCAATGAATAGGTTTTAGCAAGTGGTAATGCTTGGCATTGTATAGGCCTGATTGGAAACAGGAGGAAGGCAGATGCAAACAAAGGCACATAGCACGCTCATTAACAGAAAAACACTTCTGGAAATGATCCCATTGTCAGCCCGCACTATTTATAACCTTGAACAGCGAGGCGAGTTTCCTCGCCGTATAGCACTTACTAGCCGAAATGTTGCATGGCAGTTATCCGAAGTAGAACAGTGGATTGCGGATCGTAAATCAGCAATGTTTAAAGCGGCCAGACCCGGTGTTGTTTTAGGTAGGTAACAGCAATGTCATTGAACATAATGGAAGCATTTGAAGCTAAACCGCAACCAATTGATTACGTCTTACCTAATTTGGCTATTGGTACTATCGGAGCGATTGTTTCTCCGGGAGGCGTTGGAAAGTCAATGCTGGCATTACAATTGGCTGTGCAGATTACTTGTGGTGTAGATCTTATAAACTTTGGTGAATATCCGACTGGGTTGGTGGCATATTTACCTGTGGAGGACTCTGAAACCATCGTTCACCATCGTTTATATGCTTTGGGAAAATATCTAACAGCACGTCAGCAGCAGATTGTAGCTGATAAGCTACTGGTCGAACCTTTGGTAGGGAAGTGTCCAAATATTTTCTTGCCGGATTGGAGCAACTTGATCAATGAAGTTTCAAAAGGTAGACGTTTAATAATTTTGGATACTCTTCGCCGTTTCCACCAGGAGGATGAGAATAATAGCGCAGCAATGTCCAAAGTCATTGGAAAGCTAGAAGGTATTGCTGCTGATACTGGATGTTCGATTATATTTCTACACCATTCAAACAAAGGCGCTGCCACGATGGGGGTTGGTGATATACAGCAGGCAAGCAGGGGTAGTAGCGTCCTGGTTGATAATATACGGTGGCAATCTTATCTGGCGGGCATGACCGCCTTGGAAGCGAAGACGTATGGTATTTCTGATGATGTTCGAGGTCAATTTGTTAGATTTGGAATAAATAAAGTAAATTATGGAGAACGTGCGCCAGATCGTTGGTTACAGAGACATGAGGGGGGAGTATTAAAAATAACGGCGCTCAGCTCGAAGAATAATAAAAAGCTTACTAAAGAAAGAACATCTACCTGGAGTGGTGCTGACAATGACAACTGGTAATAAAGTGGCACCCACAAGTACAGCTTGGCAAGCCCGAGTAATTCTGTACCAGCCAAGCCAGCGTCCTAAGGAGGTGAAGGGACAATGGATGGAGACTAGTTTTGGTCGTTGTCGTGTTACCGGACGGCTCGGACAGCGTCATGCCGATATCGTAGAGACAATATTATATGTTGCCGAGCAACGTCGTGAAATTTCTGATGGTGGAATCGAATTATTAGTAGATCCAGCGAAAGTACGCCGAACGCTATCCGATGCACAATACAGTTATGGTCGTATACAGAAATTGCTTTTAGATCTGCGCGTCGCAACAGTTGAAATTATAACGCCAGAGCTGGAGAAAAGCGGCGACTGTATAATAGGGGGACTGATCGATCATGTAGTGCCATCACCTATGACGCGTCCAGATCCTTTGACTGGGGGAGAACGCCGTTTATGGCGTGTCCGTCTGGGTGTTGCATTAGCGATGTTACTCAAAAAAGATTTGCCATTTTATTATCATCCTGGCCCCATAGCTCGGCTACAACATGGTATTAGCCAGGCAGTCGCTCGTCATGTCTTAACCCATAGGAATAATCCTTTAGGAGGGTGGTATATGGATACGTTGATATTAGCAGTGTGCGGTGAGGGAACGAGTAATATGACTTTACGTAACTATCGTCGGAGATTGAAAGAAGATTCCGTGCAATTGCTGGAAATTGGAATTGATTTGAACGGTTCTAGGATAAAACGTGTCACAACGGCCCGATATTGTGTCACAACGGCCCGATAGCGTGTTATAGCGGCCCGGTAGCGTGCTACAGCGGCCCGATTTTTTACTATTCAGCAGTATTTACAGGATCGTTCAGGATCTACAGTCTTTGAAATCACCTGCCTGAGCAGGCGCTTTCAAATCTAGAATCGGCCAAAGGCCGATGGTTGTACGCCAGAAGAAGAGATTACTTACTCGTTTGGTATATTGACACTTGAGGTAGGTTTTATGACATATGAGGTACGCCCCTAGCTTTAGGCATAGGGAGGAAGATTTTAGCCGCTAAAATCTGCAATGCACATGCTTTGACAATGTAAGTAAAAAAGTGCATGAGAAAATAAAAGATTTCTTACAATATATCGAAACATAAATACAGTTGGTGGACGCCCATTTATAACTACTAAAGGTCATTTTCAAAAGGGAGAAATATAGTTTCCTTGCAAGAAACACATTTGCTGCAGATCTTTACCCGAGTAATCCTATATTAATACGCTAAGAAAACACATCCTGTACACTGAAATACACATTGATGTGCACAGATATACTACGGCAACAGGAGGGCAGGACATGTAAAGTAGGCCCACCGCTACGGTGTTCCAACTTTACCACTCCCTATTCGCCGCATCGCGGCTCAAGGGCGTCCTGCTCTGCGAGGCTGCCAGGCTACCGCCTGTATGGAGAGCTATATGAAAGTTACTCAGACTAGAAAAAATAGTACGCCAATAAAAGTTTATTGTTTACCCGAAGAAAAAATTCTCATCCAAGAAAATGCAGAAGCATCTGGATTAAGTGTTGCCTGTTTTGTTCGTAGAGTTGCAATGGGTTATCAGGTTGATTCTATCGTAGATATAAAACAGGTTAATGAACTTAGCCGAGTAAACGCTGATCTTGGAAGACTTGGCGGATTACTTAAATTATGGCTCGCAAATGATCCTCGAACAGTCGATTTTTCACCCACACTGATAAGAACCTTGCTTGCGAAAATAGAATCAACTCGGCAAGAACTAAGGAACATTATGGATAAAATCTTGGATAAATAAATGTGTGGTTTCCTATATACCTGCGTCTGTTAAAAGACAGTGTGTTAAATATTACTGAACTGATGAAAAAGAGGTGAGCAAATGAATTTAATGTTCCGAGTGGTTTCATTACAAAGAGGGATTTTAGCCGCTAAAAAAGCTTTAATAGTTCCTTTCGTGGCGTCCGTCATGGCATTACCGGTTAAGGCCGGAATTCCCGTTATTGATGGCACTAATGTGGTTCAGACCACAATCAGCGCAGTTAACAACGTTCAGGCTGTGACTAAACAGATCCGGCAGTACCAGACGCAGCTGCAGCAGTATGAAAACATGCTCAAAAATACCGTCGCACCTGCGGCCTATATCTGGGATCAGGCCAATTCAACCATCAACAAATTGTTGCAGGCGCAGGACACTCTTAATTACTACAAAAATCAGGCCGGGAGTCTTGATTCATATCTGAAACGTTATCAGGACGTGAATTACTACCGCTCATCACCGTGCTTTAACAGTAATGTTGAATGTACTGCAGATGAAATCAGCGCACTGCGTAAAGCAGAACAGAACAGCTCTGAGGCGCGTAAAAAGGCCAATGACGCCGTTTTTAAGGCTCTTGATGAACAGCAAGAAACACTGCAAAGCGATGCTGATAACCTGGCAGATTTGCAAACTCAGGCAACCGGCGCACAAGGGCAAATGGAAGCTATTCAGGCGGCAAACCAGCTTGCCAGTGCACAGACAAACCAGTTACTGCAAATCCGCTCTCTCTTGGTAGCCCAGCAAAACGCTGCAGCAACGCTGGCACAGACTCAGGCAGATAAAGAATCACAACAGATAGCCGCTGATGAAAAAGCGTTAGCTGGAGAGAATACACCAAGCCCGAAGCGAATTTGGTGAGGAAACGCAGAATGAAAGATAATCTTTTGATTGTATTTATTCTGATCAGTTTATTGGCCATATGTTCTTGCGATAAAAATGATAAAGATTGTTTATCGACGCCAGATAATAAATTTGATGAAAATAAATACGATAAATGTGCTCTACGGAGTAATAATAAACCAAGCCCTAAACGAGAATGGTAATCATGAAAATAGTAAGTAAGCTCACCTTTTTAGGTATCATACTTTTCTTTTCTATAAATGCCTATGCTGGTCAATTAGATAGTAGCGGGCTACTTGATTCTTTATTAGATAAGTTTCAACAAGTAGCCAGTACATGGACAACAGTAATTGCTGACTATGCAAATTGGCTCTTCTGGGGGCTGGTATTAATAAGTATGGTTTGGACATTTGGTATGATGGCGATGCAAGGGGAAGGGTTGACAGGCGTACTTGCTGAAATAGTTCGCTTTTTTGCCGTCATTGGTTTTTTTTATTATATTTTAATCAACGGCCCATCCATATCGCAATCCATCATTAGTTCAATGAGACAACTTGCAGCAAACGCTTTAGGAATAAATACTGGTATTTCGCCCTCAAGTATAGTTGATATGGCGTTTGCAATATTAACAAAGGTCAGTTCAGCCGCATCAATTTGGTCGCCAATGATATCCACCATTATGATAACAGTCGCGATAATCGTTTTGGTAGTGATGTCCCTTATAGCGGTAAATATGCTAATCATGTTGGTTTCTGCATGGGTGTTATGTTATGCAGGAGTTATATTGCTTGGGTTTGGTGGTTCGAAATGGACCTCTGATATAGCAATTAATTACTTACGAACTGTTTTATCGATTGGCCTTCAATTATTCACGATGACATTAATTATTGGGATTGGACAATCATTTATAGATCAATATTTTTCTCTTATTAGAGATGATGTTCCTGATCTTAATAGTCTTATCGTTTTGCTTCTGGCGTCAATTATCCTGTTAGTATTAACGAATAAGCTACCACTGTTGTTATCAGGTGTTGTAGGAGGGGCTTCTTTACAAGGGATTGGTGGATTTGGGGCGGGTATGATTACCGGCGCTGCCGCTACTGCCATCAGCGGTGCAGGAGCAATGGCAATGGGGGCATCAGCTCAAGTCAGCGGCGGAGCCTCTGCATTAAAGGCAGCGTTTGAGTCTGCGCAAGCTGCCATGGCCGAGGAATCTGGTTCAGGCGGTGGAGGCGGTTCCGGTGGAGGATTTGGCGGCGGGGAAGATACCGGTTCTGTAGATACTTCTGGAGGCCAACCCTCAGGCAGTTCCGGTGGTTCGTCAGCAGGGAGCAATTCAGTTAGCGCCAGCGGAGGAAGTCAGGGGTTTGCTTCATTCTCACGAGCTGGCCGCATGGCAAGCCATATGGGAAATATCATGGCCAACGGAGCTGCTGAGTACCAGAAAATGAAGCGAAGTAGCATTTCTTCTCGTGTCCAACAAACTATTGGAGGGGAGTTGGCTACTCAGATACGTAAGCAGACAGCTACTCATCGGGATAACCGCGAACATGATGATTTTGCCGATGATAGCTTATCGGGTAATAATAAATCTTGAATCACGTACGTCAGTTTACGAGGTAGCGTGAGCTGACGCTTTCACTGTGCGAACTTTACTCCTGCAATTCAAAGGAAAAACATGTCCAGGACTCCCTATACACGGTTACGCATTGAGGGCTTCCGCAAAGCAGAGGCTTCCCTGAGACTTGAAGGAATGGACCCCAGTGGTACGCCACTGTACGAGTCCGTTAAAGCACGTATCATTTCAGGTGATCTGACGTATGAGCAGGGGCGTTCTGAGATTTTTGCATACTACACAAAATCAGATACCGCCGGGCCTGTGACCGTGGGAGAGGTGCTGGCAGAAGAATTCTTAAAACCGCTGAACATGTCTCATGATGAACTGGCGGAAGCTATGGGTATCTGCAAGCAGTATATTGACGATATTATCTGCGGTTTGCGTCGTCTTACGGATGATGAGGCTCGCGTTCTTGCTGTCATATTTGGTACTGATGAGGATTTTTGGAGCAATCTGCAGGAAATGCAATACAATCAAGAGAAATGATGTAAGGTATCGAGTCGCAATTACCTTAAACCTCAACTCTTCATAAGCAGATTATACTTTTTCTAGTGTTTTTTCTGAACGCCACCTAGATAGAGACAAAACCGCTGGTCTGCAGATAATCTTCAAGCATTTAGTGACGAAGCTGCTTTTTTTTAAAAATGTATCGATTAGTCTCTAGGGTGGGGCACGATCCATATGCCCCCTGTCGCGATGACTCAATCCGCGGCGACTAAAGCTTCCTTAGCCAAGCGTTGCATGTTCAATGAGCGGGTGTTCAGACCGGCCTTGGCGAACCGGTAGCGCATATAAGCGGAGATATCACTCTCGTGCGAGGAAACGATCAACTGGCGATTGCTGAACTCACAGCGAAGAAGGTCAGTCAAAGAGGCGATATTCACCTCATCAAGCGACTGGGACGGGTCATCGATCAGAATCAGTGGTACGTTTGAGTAAACCCGATTCAGGGAAAGAAAAAAACCTAGACTGAGCGCAGATACTTGGCCGGAGCTCATTGATAGAATCGCATCATACTCGGATTTTTCGGCTGTAAGGAACCTGAGTTCTTTGCCATCCTTGCTTTCAATGAACAGACCTAAACCACGCTGATAGTTTTGGATAAGCCGTCCGCTATATATATGGAAAATCAATTCAATTTCAGCAATTGTTTGTTCTGAGTAGTTGCGTTCTGTTTTCTCAAGAGTAGCTTTTAGGTTATTGACTTTTTCTTTAGCTATGTGTGCTGCTTTAGTTTCATTCTTAATGATCTCTAGCTCATTAAGGCATTGTCTGAGCCTTTTGCTTTGTGCCTCGTTTGCTTTAGCTGAGATATACAGTTCTTTGTCTTTCAACAACTGAGGTTCAACAATATAGAAGTCCTGCAGCTCTTTAAAGACAGCCATGATGACCTTTCTCCAATCTTGGGGTAAAGGTTCTGTCTCAGCTGTTTTCTGGCTTCTGATGAAAGCTGTAAGAGACTGAATTCTCGTGTCCACCTCCTCCTCATTTTCGGAGAACGAATAGTTTAGTTCTACACCTAAAGTTTGAAAGTTGGAGACGAGTTGGTTAATAGTAGGCAACCGAGCTTTATCGCGGAGCAGTGCGTTGTGTAAGACGCTGTTGTAGTTGACGGATAGCTGCGCTTTCAGACTCTGGAGTTGAGCATCAATTATGGCCAGCTCTGTAGCCATTATTCCTATAAGAGTTAACAGGGTCTGGCCATCAGCGTTTAATGCGTCGTTGATTTGCTTTGATCGGTATTCAATCTTTTGCAGCATAGTGTCATGGGATTGCCAGTCCGCACCACACAGCGGACAATCCTGAGCGTCAGGAAAGAGTTTAGTATGCTCAGTAACTAGTTCTGCTTTTAAACGATTCAACTCGGTTGCAGCGTTGGTATTAGAGTTGCACTTTTCTTGAAGTGAGTCACGGATAACTATTTGCTCAATAAACCATTCCAAACGCCCTTGGGCCCATCCACTAAGACTCCTAGCCTCATCGGCATTAATGACTGTTGCACCACGTTTTATAATTCCTTCACGTTTGAGCAGTTCATTCAATTCTTTTTTAATGGCTTCAAGTCCATCCAGCTTGTTTAAATCATTGCCAAAACGTGCTAGGCTTTTTATTGAATCCTTGTTAAGTTCAATAAAATTTTCAATCGATTCATTTTTATCTCTTATCTGTATTGCACTCTTTAGCAGAGCCAGCCTTTGAAGACTGTGGATATTTTCAATGTATTCTCTTTGGATTTCTGCAGAGTAGGTGGGGAAGGGATTCTCTTTGTCCCACCCTGGTTGCAGCACTGAAGTGGAGATTTTTTTGTATCCAATTGATCCCAAGTCAGCTTGAATCATTTTCTTAAGTGAACTGGCCTCTATTTCTAACCTTGATAAATCTGCAGCACGCTTAGGATCGCCGATGAACTTTGTAAGCCGCAAGGCGATAGTTTTGCAGTTATCAGTCTCTGCCTTTATGTCACTAATATTAAAGAGATTGTTCAATGCCTCTTTACGTTTGTCTACTCGCGTATGCAGGAGCTGATTTTGGCCCTGCTCCAAATAATTTAAAAATGAAAAGTTCTCTTTGAAGTTTTTTCCGAAGAGTGCCTCAATGAAGTTTTCGTCGCGGATATTTTCTTCTACATAGTTGTTTGAGGTGAACTCTGGGAGCTCGTAAAGCGTAAAGTGGGTAAATTGGTCCGCTCTATTATTTGACTTCTCGTTAAAGTTTGAGGCGGGAGTATGTCTTGCTAGAGTAAGCTTCCTCGAACTATTAATAAATTCGATTTTGATTGCTAGGTCATTATTGCCTGAGCGATTATTCCAAAGAAGATTATCTTCATAATTCGTTCGTTTTCCTATCATTAAGGTTGAAAATAGATGGCAGATTCGTTTTATTCTGCCAGTTAACAATAGCTCAATAGCATCGAATATGCTAGTTTTGCCAAATCCATTGGGTCCATCCAGGGTCAAAAGTGATGCTCCCCCGAAATCCAGATGGATTTTTTTGAAAGCTTTAAAACTTGAAATCTCAATTTTGGATATTTGCCAGTTCATCGCTAATCAGTTCCTTGATCAAATCTTCTGCATTTATTTGGCCGTATTTTTGTATCGTCTTATACGTCTTAGTAAGGTCGGCTTCAGCCACAGCTTCCTCAATTTTCAAACGAAGTGGAACTAGTTCCACTTTATTAATATTAAGTTCCAAAAAAGGCAACTTGATGAATATTTTGGCAACTGCGCTATACTTAGTGGCTGATGTAGGTTCTTTTTTGTAGGCATCGAAGTGTTTTTTATCTGAAATTAATTCATTTAGTTTGGTGAAATTTAATTCTTTTATGGCTTCAACTTCTGTGTCGCTATAGTAAAGAACATATTTTTTGTAGAAGTGCGGATCTTCTTCGATTTCAAAAATCTGTTCTTCATAGTTTTTGAATTCGGCCAACTTATCGAGATGATGGATACATATTAAATCGCAATTCTTTTTAAATGCTGGATCAGATATAAATGCCACAGGTGCTGACTCGTTGATGGTTGCATTAAGATCACCTGGCTTCATTAGATTATCTAACCTGTGCAAGACTGCAAATCGTATCGCTGTACCATTCTCTCGAACATAGAAGCTTGTTGTATCATTCTCATGTACTTTGATGAAATTGTGTGCATCTAGGGCTTGATGTATGAGGTTAATAATCATTTTAGTCGGGCCTCTGCGTCTTCTTTTGTTAAAATACTAATGCATAAACTTTTAGTAATGTTGCTATCGATGCGATCTTGATCATCGATGCAAGTTATATCGCAGCAATTAGTATAATTAGTATCAATTGTGAAACTCTCATTAGCCTTGGCTGCAATAAGATTATTGAATTCGAATAAAAGTCTGCCTAGATCATCGTTGTTTTTTATTTCTGCGATAATATCAGAAGTACAGTATTTTTTATCTGTTGGTTCCAGCAAATATAATGCCGTTGGTGCGTAAAATTTATTGTTGCTGTCTAAATAATGTGGTAGTCGTTTTAAAATTGGATCGACTTTAAAGGTGTGCACGAGATCCGTATATCGGCGTATATCTGAGTTCTGAATGCGTGAAAACTTCTCTGAGGGTTTCATAAGTTGGCAGAGTGTCTTGAAATCGCCACCCTCAGATTTTCTTATAAGCGTATAGATACGCCTGGCTCTTTCGTAGGCCGCGTCCGACATCTCCGAGAGTGATTCTGCGAGCCTTTCTTCTAGGTGGCTATAGAGGCGCGTCTTTAACTCGATCGCGTAATAGTCCTTTCTTTCATATGGACTAGCGTCCGTAATGTCTGCAAGCATACTTGCGGCAGATACTCTATATTCATAAGCTGCTTTACGCTGAGCGTCACCATCATTTTGTATTTTTGTGTGAATAGCTAGCGCGTGAGAGCTGATTTTATCTGATAGTAGACAATAATTTGCATCTATAAGGCTCTCATCATAAACAATTGCCTGGCGGGTATAGATTTCTTTAATAATATCTTTGGTTAGATCTTCTATCTTATCTAGTTCACAGTGGCGATTTGCACCGTATTGATAGAATTCAACTCGTTCGTGATTAGCATCAATGTAATCACTATGATCGTTAATCGGTTGAGATATATGAAAATATCTTTTTATCCCTGCGATTCTATCAAGTTTTATTATTGCCGATTTTTCTAAGGCTTCCTTATAATTACTGCGGTAATCACCAATTTTTGCTTTAACCTGATGTGCGCTTATTAAATTATTATCTTTGTAAATCGCGAAATCATCTGTACTGTCAAGCTGTAGCTGGAAATCACTATCTCCTTGATTAATTAGCTTAAGACAATGATAGAGCGCTACCTTGCCTTGGTAGACAAATCCACTCCAAGTGGATATGGCGCTATGGGGGTATTTGCTTGCTTCCTCGTCGCTCATACTGGCTACTTTCACCACAGAATCATGAAGTTTTTGAGTGAAGGGATGATATCATAGAGCCATTAGATTTTTAGTCATGTACCTGAACAGGTAGATGACATCGATCACATAAAACCGCATTTTCTATGTGTAGAGCACTTAGCAACATCTTTTCTAACTGTTATGGCAAAGTGAAATTGGTCACCTGGATTGATGGAATCACGTTCTTAAATAATGAAATTCAAACCGATGTCATCAGCTAGCGGCATAAGCTTATAACTAATACAGAGTCTACCTCCAGGGCGTTAGGTATCTGTGATTCGAGCAATCGCAGATCTTTGTTCGACAAACTGGTTTATTGTAGCGCTCTAGGACAGTTTGGATGCTGACGAGGGTTGGGTTCAATATGACAATCTCCCGGAAGCTAGTAATTCCTTTGAATAATTTGAACTCCGACTCCTAATTCCCATTTCGAAGCGGCCTATAAATTGTAAAAATATATTAATTAGAATAATATTTGCTCAACGGATAGTGCCCTGACCGCGCTCGATTGGTTCAAGTAATCCATATCGTGCTGGAAGCATACGTGGTATCACACTACGAACGAGGCAGGGATGGTCGATCGGAGGCTACTTGGAACTGTACGAACGATGGTGTCAAGTCACAAAAGAAAACGATAAGCGCAAAAACTACTGGATCTATGTTGAGAGAAATGGCGGTCGAGACGAGATTCGTGCAGACCTCGCCGAGACTATTCGATCGCACTACGCGCGTCTTGAACTCATAGCCGAAGACGTGAAGCGCCTCGGATATAAGGTCGCTGCGAAGATTCTCAGTGAAGCGTTGCCGCAAACCGCTAAAGGCCGCTCCGGCGATCTTGGCGAAATTCTAGCGACGGAGCTTGTCGAGGAAGAGATTGGCTTACGAGTGCCGGTTCGCCGTCTCCGTTATAAGGATGGCCGTAATATGGCCATGCGCGGCGACGATTTTATCGGCGCCGGATACAATGGGAATGACCAAAAGCTTTGGCTTCTAAAGGGTGAGGCCAAGAGCAATAAGGTGCTTGGCAAGGCAACGGTTACGAACGCTCGCAAGGTTCTGAACCGTGACAACGGACGCTGTACGCCCGATTCCCTCCTGTTTATCGCAAACCGACTCTTAGAGAGTAATGATCCGGAGGACAACGCACTGGGTCGTAGCCTTCGTGACGAGGTCGGTGTGAAGTCCCTCCGTGCCGACCGCATCGACCATATGCTTTTCACCGTGTCAGGCAACGGTCCACATGCATCGTTGAAAGAGGACCTCGACTTCGCAGGGACGAATCGTGATCACTACGTAGTAAACATCCACGTCCCAGATCACCAGGATTTCATCGCAGCCATGTACGAGGAGGCGGAAGATCTTGGAGACAATTGACGAACTAACCACTTTCTTGACTACCGCGACCGTAGATGGCGTCCTCGGGCGCTTGCTCTATCGTGGCGTAGCCTGGTCCTTAATGCGTGAGGAAGGTTTGTTGCCTACGAACGCGCCGCAGCTAGGTGCGACGATCGAAACCGATCTTGCCGAGCACGGTTTTGCCCTACTCCGTGGAACGATGGCTCTGCGCTCTCAAGCCGGTGCATCGGACCTCACAAACAAGGCGTTTGAGCGCGCCGCAATTGCCTTCGAAGCTTTGGTGCGTAACTGTAACCCTGATTCCCCTGAGCGCGGTTTCCATCGTACGATAGCCGCTGCGGCCTATCATCTAGCGGGCTTCTCGGCCGTTGCCTATTCGCTTTTCAATGAGGCCACTGATGATCTCAATGCGTCACCGGGCGAAACGGTGATTCAGTATTTGATCTTGCGTGATCTTAGCCAGTTGCGAGAATTCGTTCGAGACCGGTTGGACGAGCAAGCTCACGGAGATGAGGAGATCGCTGAGGCGTTGATGAGCGAAAAATTAGACATTGACGAGGCTTTATCGACAATCCTCAATACAACAATCTGCCGGGCGTTAGCGTATTTCGACTTCGCGCTCGAGACAGGCGAACTCGAGCCAATCGAGGCCGCGCGGGAGTTGCTCACCACCGCAGCCCACTTGGCGGATAACGCCGGGAATGTTCCGCTATGGTGGATTTCAAATCTCTGCAGTCACTTAATCGATGACCTCTGGAGGCATTCTCTGCATGAAAACTTACCGACTGAACCGCCAGAGGGAACGGAGGAAAAATACCCTGATCTACGACGGCTATTCATCTCGTCGCTCTACGCCCGCAAGACATCTGAGGTAGAGCTCTGGCCATCACAGCGCGAAGCAGCTCGGCGTTCTACTGATGTCACCGACGATCTTGTCGTTGCCTTGCCGACCAGTGCCGGTAAGACTCGCGTGGCGGAGATCGCCGCGTTGATGACCCTGTCGTCAGCACGTCGGGTATTGATTGTGACGCCATTGCGCGCGCTATCCGCCCAGACCGAGCGATCGTTCAGAAAAACATTCGGGCCGCTCGGTTTTAGCGTTTCTTCCCTTTACGGTGCTAGCGGCCTTTCGACTGGTGATGAAGACGCGCTGCGCACGCGCGATATCATCATCGCGACGCCTGAGAAACTTGACTTTGCGCTCAGAAGCGACCCGTCGCTAATCGCCAATGTGGGCCTGATCGTTCTCGACGAAGGCCACATGATTGGCCCTAGCGAACGCGAGATTCGTTATGAAACCCTCGTGCAGCGTCTACTTCGGCGCTCTGATGCAGGCGAACGTCGTATTGTTTGTCTATCCGCGATCCTGCCCAGTGGCGATGAGCTGGATGACTTAACAGCATGGATACGCTCTGATGAACCGGGCGAGCCAGTGCGTTCCGACTGGCGGCCAACGCGGCAGCGGTTCGGCGCGCTCACATGGCGGGGTAAGGACGCGCTGCTCCGTCTAGACCTCAATGACGATGGTCCGTTCCTCGACAAATTTGTCGTGGAGAAAGCCGCGCGGGGGAAAGAAAAGAAACCCTATCCGCGCAGGAATTCGCACCTCGCCTTGTTCGCGGCATGGGAATTCGCTGGCCAAGGAAAGCGGGCACTTATCTTCTCTACCCAAGCGAATTGGGTCGAAGGCTACGGTAAACAGGTAGTGGATCTCTGCAAACGCGGTTATCTAGGCTCACTGTTGGAGGATGAAGCCTCGATCGCTCGTGCTGTGGAGGTCGGCAAAGAATGGTTAGGCGAAGACCACCCTGCCGTGGCCTGCCTAAAGTGCGGTGTTGCTATCCACTACGGCCGACTGCCGAGCCCGTTCCTTCGAGAACTGGAGGTCCTTCTATCCGAAGGTGTCCTGCGGGTCATTATCGCATCGCCGACATTGTCTCAGGGGCTCAACCTCAACGCCGCCGTCCTGTTAGTGCCTTCGTTGTATCGAGCATCCGAGAAGATCAAAGGCGAGGAGTTCGCGAACGTCGCGGGTCGCGCAGGGCGCGCCTTCGTGGATGTCGAAGGCCTCATCGTTCATGTCATGTTCGATAAGGTCAAATGGCGAAAAAAGGAGTGGAGGAAGTTAGTGGATTCAGCTAAAGCCCGAACGCTAAAGAGCGGCCTCATCCAGATTGTCGCAGAAATTCTTGAGAGGCTGTCCCGCAAAGGTGTGCTGGATCGTGATGATGCCTGGGAATATTTGGCCAACGCGCGTGAAGCTTGGATATCCCCCCAAGAAGAAGCTGAAGTCGCAGAGCGCCTGGCGACTGGCGCGAAGTATGACGCTGGTAGCGACGATGATGAAGATGGTGTTGATGACGAAGAGGAAACCATCGAAGAGGAGCCGTTATCACAGATCGTCGAGCGTCTTGACGCAATGGTATTTGGTCTGATCGAAGTACTCGACTCCAATCGTGCTGATCTGCCGAAGCTCTTGGATGAGGCGCTCAAGGGCTCTCTCTGGGCACGCCAGATCGCACGTGAGGGCAAGGACGTCGCCCCGCTCCATAAGAAGGTGTTCGAGGCCCGTGCCGATCTCATTTGGAAAACCACTACAGCGCAGGTGCGACGCGGGCACTTCGCCATGGGTGTTGGACTTGAGGCGGGTCTGAAAATCGACGCCATGGCTGACGAGCTGGCCGAACTCCTAGACCAGGCAGATGATGCGGCATTGAGAGGCGACGCCGAAGCGCTTGTCGATGCGCTCGGCGGTTTAGGTGAACGTTTACTGTTCATGCGCCCTTTCATCCCCGATAAGGCGAACGCACTACCGGTGAACTGGAAGGCTATCTTGCGTAGTTGGGTGTCTGGCGAGGATGTGGCTAAAATCGGCACTCAGAACATGCGAGTTGTAGAGGAGGCGTTCACCTATCGTTTGGTTTGGGCCTTGGAAGCGGTGCGTACTCGCCGCATGTCACTCGGTTGGTCGCCAGAAACGGTGGTGGGTGGAGGCGCAGCAGCGGTAGAAACTGGCGTACCGCAATTTATGATGTCGATGTTGATCCGCGCGGGCCTTCCTTCGCGGCGCGCGGCGATGGCGGCGATCAAGGATTCTAAACCGGTCTTCGTCACGCCAGCTGAAATGCGGGCTTGGCTCGAGTCCGACGAGGTCACAGCCTATACTGACGCTAGCGACTGGCCCACGCCAGGTACAGCTGCATTATGGGCGCGGTTCCGGACGGACGCCCTTAGCAGCGGTATACAGAAATGGTCGGTCGAACATTTCAAGCGCCTGCTAGATACTTCGATAGCCCCGCCGCCAGGACTTTATCGCATAGTCACCGACGAGGGTGATGGGCGGACTTGGCTGACTACACCCGATTATCAACGTGTCGGTGCGTTCAAGAAACTAGCAGTTGATCCAAAGCCCAGCCTTTTTTCAGGCCGATTGCGCGGCGGCACCAAAGTGGTGGAGGCTTTACGTATTGGGCCTGGCAAGCTGCGATGGCCCCGTGCTGATGCATAGAGAGCGTAGTTTCTGGTTAATGGAGATCATAACGGTATTTTCACTGGAGCAATCGTCATCGAACCCCAAGGCTATTGTGAGCAATACTTGAAACGGTCGTATTCTTAGATTATGCGGATTCTCTGAACTGCTCTTGGTATTTTGCATGGTATCATAGCTACGTTTTTATTTAATATCATGAATTTTAAGTTAAAAATTCTGTTGTTAATCATGGTGTGGGAGTAAGAGGTTTTTATAGACATTTGATTTAAAACAATATTCAATGTGCCATTGATAATGCATATTGCGTTGTCAATGGCATTTTTTATGGCATTGAGTCAGGTATCACAAGTTGGGTGGTACTGATACCAAGGACACATCTAGCGACTGGCATGGTATTTGTCCGAAGTCTGTAAGTTGGGGTGATTTTCGCTGCGTCCTGCGGCTCTGTAAATGGAAGGCACTGACTGTTCTGCAGCGATATCAGTCGTTCAACACCTGTGTGTGAATAGACGCTGTACGATGAGTTCCGGTCGCCACGATCAACGGCACTAGTAGCGTCGGTTGGGCAGAAAAAACTATTCTGCTCCTCATTATTTGAGGATGCCCCAGTGCAGTTGACGAGCACTGCGCCTGATAGACTTACGTGAATAAAAAAGCATGGGAGGCACCGATGTTTAGCGATATTCCTCAGGGCATTAGCCTTTGGGATCACCAACGCAGAGCGCTTTCATTCGTCATTGAGCGTATGCGAGCCAATAGTACTGCTTGCCTAGTTCGGATGCCTACCGGTACAGGAAAGACTGGCGTCATCGCCTGTCTGTCCGTGATCAGTGCGCCAGGTCGTGTCCTGGTACTTACTCCTTGGAAGAATTTACGAGACCAGATGGTCAGCGCGCTCCAGCACGGATTCTGGGCAAACGTCAGATACCCAGCGCCAAATGAAAAAACTATTGTCGGTTTTGTGCCCTCATCCATAAAAGACGTATTAAGTAACACCGATGCCAAGGTGCTTGTCTGCACGTTCACCACACTGACTGAACTCCAAAGATCCTCGCCTCAGGAGTACGCCGCGCTCGCCGCATCCGTCGATGCCGTTGTCGTTGATGAGTGCCACTACGAACCGGCACTACGCTGGGGGAAGGCGGTGAAATCGCTTAACAAGCCCATGATCCTCATGACTGCGACACCGTATCGCAATGACCTAAAGCTGTTCCGCATCGAGAACCCAAAAGAATCCGTTTTTCATTTTTCACACCACGATGCCGAAGCGGCAAAGATTATTCGTCCCCTTAAGACGCTATCCCTGCCTGATGCGATGGACGTTCCGAAACTGGCTCAGGAATTCTCCGCTGCTTGGAAGGCCGCGGTACAGTCGAATAGTCTGATCAGCAGCACACCTCGGGCCATCATATGCTGCACCAGTGCTGCTGACATCAAGGCAGCAGTGGCAGTGATTCGCGACGCGGGTCTTGACGCCATTGGCATACATGACACTTTTACAGGGAATGCTGGCTCGCATTTGTTGAAGGAAGTCCCTGAGAGGCACAGCGCGGTGATCTGGATTCATCAGCACAAACTAACCGAAGGACTGGACGACCACCGATTCTGCTGTGTCGCCTTCTTCGGGCCTGTTGGCAATGACCGCAAGCTCATTCAGCAAATCGGACGGGTTCTGCGAAGGGGACGTTCGGATCGAGAGGACTGTGCGGCTCTACTCTACGCGCCGAACTACTTAAATCTGGGTGATCGTTGGCTGGCGTACCGAGAGTTCGAAAAAAGCGTAGAACTCCTGACAGCGCAGCACTATCGCAATGTTGTCGAGCGTATGTTGGAGAGTCAGCCTTCCGTGGAGTACTTCGATGGTCGCTTCCGGCGAAGGTTTCGTCAGGATGTGCTTGCAGACAATCCTCAGGTTGTTATTGCGCCAAGCGTGCTCGTGCGCAGGCTAAAGAGCAGCTTTTCTCTGGAAGAATATATCGAAGACTGCACCGACAGTCTTAACCTTACAGACGCAATCATTCTTGGTGAGCCGAATGCGCCGTGCCAGCGAGCGACAGACTTCGCACTATGGGTCTACGCATCGATAGCAAATTCCCGTCTTCTGGAAGAGACATCACTGTATGAAGTCAGACTCGAAGTGCACTGCGTAGTCGTTGCTGGCGACTACCTTCTGGTTTCGGACACCACAGGTACTTATCCTGAAGCGCTTATCGATGTGTCGACCACAGCTCTTGGGGCAGCCGAGCTATCTCAGTTACTTGATGCGTCGTACAGCATCACCAATGTTTCCACGAGCAGCGCTATTCCATTTGACACTGTGATCAGGGCGTCAGTTCATCGCGGTCACGATCTGAAGCTGATCCCTGCCTCGCTGACTGACCGGGTTCAGATCTGCAAAGCGGCCCGTGGAGCGTCGGCAAAGGGGCGACGCTACGTTGGTATGCATCGCGGTCGGGTTCGTCAGGATATTCCCGAGCAGCAAAGACGACGCCACTCTGTATCTTTGTTTAAAGAATGGGCAACGTCAATCGCCTCGGCGCTGGCCTCGACGCATGTTGACAATATCGTCTTGCAAAGATACATGCAGACCTGCAAGCCACCTCTAAAACCGCTTCCGGTGACAATGTCGATCGATTTGTCGCAGTCGAAGATCCGCATCTCTTCCGCCGAAGGCGAAGAACTTCGCATCGTAGCTTCTTCCGTTGAGGTCACGTCGCCAAAGAGCGGGCCATCCGGCACAAGCACCAATATGCACGAGTGCACATACATATTCGAAGATCTCTCGGACCCGCCGGTAAGCGTTGAGCTGGAATTGCTCTTGGAGTACCAGCAAGATAAGGGTCGCTTCTGGTTCAAGGGAAAGGGCGTTCGAGGTGGGTTTGGCGTTCAAGTCCTCGAGGACGACACTGGGAGCAGCGCCAAGTCGTTCACGGACTACCTGAACCAGAATCAGGAGTTGGTTCTGATCGGTCTTCAGGATGGGGCCATGGTTTACCAGGGCCGCAACTTCTACAAGGTTGACTATGCTCACGCCGAGGAATCCCTTTTGCAGCACTTCAGTCGCCCACGCATCGCTGCCTGCGCTAACGAAAAGGGCTCGACCGATGAGTTAGATGCAGCCAAGAAGCAAGGTACGAAGGCCACTGCCTTTATCCCAGGCTCTCTCTTCAAAGCAATCGCCGATGGTGACGTATCGCCCGGATTCTCGCCTGAGTTGGTCATCTGTGACGACTTGGGTTCGGAGTGCGCCGACTTTGTGCTGGCCAACTTCACGAATCGTCAAATCGCACTAGTTCACGCAAAGGCTGGAAAGGGTACGTCGATCTCGGCCTCGGCCTTTCACGATGTCGTCGCGCAAGCCATGAAGAACTTAGTTTACCTAGCGCGTGGATCGGAGACGCCTGACGGGGCAAAGAGTTGGACGAAATCCACCTTTTGGAACAACACGAAGATTCCACGGCTATATAAGGCACCCGCGAAATCTCCAACGGGCATAGCGCTGTGGAGGAAGCTACGGAGCGACATCATCGAGCGGGCTGACGCGCAGTTGCATGTGGTTTTAGTGACCGCTGGCTGCTGCGACCTTGATGCACTTCAGAAGGTGATCAAGGATCCCTCCAAGAGAACCGCAGAAACCGCGCAGCTATTTCACCTGTTTGATGGTCTGGTTGGTTACGCTAGACAATTGGGTGTGCGAGTGACCGTGCTGGACGTTCCTCACTAAGCCCTATAGGCAATGTCAACAACAGCTGGATCAATGCAGACGTTCAGTGAATCGCCATAGGTTCCGTAGACAGCACCGAGCTTCAACGATTCACATACGTCAGGTATTCGCCTCACGCAATCACAGATATTTGAATTCGTTAGGTTGCAGTTACAGATTTGGGGGTGCAGAACAGACTTCTGTAGACTCCTTCAACAACTGTAGTCATTGATCTTTCTGAATTGAGCGACTGCAACCAGCCTAGTCTGGACATTCGGGCCTTGAAGCGAGTTCCCGTCATTGGTGAAATTGTGAGGCTAGGCTCTACAAGGCGGTTGACGAGGTCCGTTAAGAGGCTCACATTTGCTTCTTCTCTGTATGGTATTTTTAATGGTATTGGATAGTATGTTGGTTGAAAATCATTGTTGTATAAGAATTATTTTTTCTCATTTATGACTGAGTGGGAGTGAGGCTATTATTTAGCCTATTGTTTTATTTGATTTAGTGAGTGCCATTGATGATATGACTGCATTATCAATGGCATTTTTTATGGTTTAAGGCCGACGCTGAATCGAAGATATAGCAAATACCATGTGACCGTATCAGCAAATGCCATGGTATCGACAACCGGGTGCATTGCAGCGCTGTGCTGATGCCATCGATGCTCGCTTTGATCAGAACCGCTCTCTCGACCCATGCCCCAGATCGTTAAATATGCGCCAGAGGAGCACCTCGTGATAGAAATTGTGAACAAGACAGCCGCCACTCGGAATCGAAGTATCCATATAGGTGAATAAAGTTTGCGGAAAATACGCTGAGAAAATAGAAAAGCGTCAATGAAGGGACATAGGAATGGCGATTAACGGAGAGAACGGTGTTAGTGCAGTCACCGTGGATGAACTACTCAAGCAAGGCCTTCGGATACCAAACTATCAACGCCCATACAGTTGGGATGTATCGACTGCTCTACAACTGGTGGATGATATCAGCGAAGCTCTTCGAGATACCGAACGAAAAGATATTCCCTATGTTTTGGGTGCAATCATTCTTCACGATGATGGTGAGTATCTCAATGTAGTCGACGGGCAGCAGCGCCTGCTGACTTTGCGAATGATTCTTGCGGCCTTAGATCCGATAAATCATCAAATTTCGATGTCTGGTAACAGCGAAACTCCTGTCTCCCTAGTTTGGATAGAGCTTCAAAGGCGCCTGTCGCAGTTGGAAGATAAAAAAGAGTTTTTGGATTTTATCTGTCACAAATGTCAGTTGGTGCGTATTGTGACGGACGATATTGATGAGGCATTTCGTGTCTTTGATTCCCAGAACTATCGCGGCAAACCGCTTGCCCCTCACGACTTGCTCAAAGCACACCACCTGCGCGAAATGCACGATGAGTCCGCTGCTATGAAAGTGGCTGTCGTTGAGGCTTGGGAAGCCGTAAACGATGAGGATCTGGACAGGCTTTTTTCTACTTTTTTATACCGGATATCCAAGTGGTCACGAGGCGAAAGCTCGCTCGAATTTACTATTCGGGACATCGGCATGTTCAAGGGCATTTCATCACGATCCCACAGGTCATTTTCGCCAAATCTGCGATATCACCTTGCAGCACAAACCGCTATGCCACTTCTAAGTGCATGGTCGGTATCCTCTACACATGATGCACGAAATGCCGGGCGCAGCCGCTTTCAGCTTGATGCCCCGATAATCGCAGGACGCTCATTTTTCGAGATGGTGACATTCATGCTTGACGAATTGAAGATACTGGAGCAAGAGGTTATTGACAGAGGTTTCAAAAACTTTGGCCCATCTCAAAGTCGCTACCGCTACGTGTACGAATTGTTCATTGCCGCGCTGCTTTGCTATACAAACAAGTTTGGCGATGAAGATGTAGATGAAGTGCGAAATAGGTTATTCGCATGGGCATATGCCTTGCGGGTCGAGTTACTTCGTGTGCAATTTGTATCTGCTGACAACCGAGCGCGAGGTAAAAACGATGCAAATAAATCGCCTTTTGTTTTGCTACGTAATGCGATGACTGGAAGTGTTGTCCGCAAACTTCCAATAACAAGTAAGCCATACAGCGATAACCACGAAAAGGAACTCGTTGCTTTTATCAAGGGGCTGCAATGAGCAAGAAGGAGTTGAAACCTGAACTGTTAACAGTAGGCAAGTTATTCACTGACAATTATCTGATTCCTATTTATCAACGGAACTATGCTTGGCGGGCCGAACAGATTGAGCAACTTATTAGCGATATTCAAGACTCGGTGGTAGGGGGCCAGGACAACTATTTTCTTGGGAACCTTGTTGTAATCAAGCGGGGTAGAGAGGATGAGTTCGAGGTCATAGATGGACAACAACGACTTACAACCCTCTATCTGCTTCTTACCTTCCTGGAGCAAGACGGTGAGGGTGAGAAGCCGTCGGTTGGCCATGCAGGCCACTTGCAATATGAGTCGCGCGCACGGGCAACTGAGGCCCTGCTGCGAGTAGCACAGGAGGCGGCTAAGGAGCACGTTCGACCGCAGGGCTCCACGAGTAATGCAGATGCTGGCATTCATGAAGGCTACAGCATCATCAATCAGTTCTTCAAACAAAATGAAAACCTTAATCGCTCACGCGAAAAATTCTCCGATTTCTTGCTAACGAAGGTGACTGTCGTCCGTGCCTCGCTGCCACCCAATACCGACCTCAATCGCTACTTCGAGATCATGAACACTCGTGGGCAGCAACTCAAGCAGGTTGATATTGTTAAGGCTCGCCTGATGAGCAAACTGCCCAATCAATATGAACGCGAATGCTTTGCGTGGGTTTGGGATTCCTGTGCTGACATGGATTCTTATGTCCAGATGTCTCTGACCCGTGGTGACACAAGTTTGCGAAACAAAGTATTTGGTGATGAATGGTCCTGGCTGGAGGTGACCAGCTTCTCTTCGCTAATGGAAAGTCGTCCGCAATCCGGCATCAATTCATCAAGGCAATCCTCCGAAGGGGTATCGTTGTCCTTGGATGAGGCGTTGTCAAAATACGCTAAAGAGCTCGAGTCAAATTCCACTGAAGACGAAGGCAACGAGCGGTTTCGTTCGACTATTGAGTTTCCGGCCTTTCTGCTACACGTTCTAAGAATTATGAAAGGCGATGAGGTCGAAGACGAAGGCCTGCTTGACGACAAGCGCCTCATCAAGTCATTTGACGACGCCGTAAATAATGTACCCGATGCTAAAGCCGATTGGGTGCGTAGTTTTGCATTTATGCTTCTCAAGTGCCGCAACCTCTTTGATGGCTTCATCTTGAAGCGTCAATTCACGGCAAACATCGGTGACGATGGCGATTGGTCTCTCCAGCGACTGAAAAAAGGAGGCGGGGACAAGAAGCCAACCCCGACGTACATCCATGTTTTCTCGGCCAGCAATGGAAGCTTAGAGGAGGACGGGAGTGCTGACCCACATACCCGAGATGTATTGCTGCTTCAGTCCATGCTTCGGATTACCTACACTTCTCCGCGAACGATGCACTGGATTACCAAAGTTCTTCGCTGGCTCTCCGTTAAAGCCCCTCGAGACGTGAAACATGCGGATCTTGCCGATTTGTTGAAGGGATATGCCCGCAGCAAGGTTAAAGAGACATTCTCCTTTGAGAAAGATCAGCAACCACAAGGGTTTGGTATCAGCCGTATCGTCTTTTCGTATCTCGACTATCTTCTGTTGAGTGACTCCTCAAAACGAGATTTCAAATTTCAGTTCAGAACTTCCATTGAGCACTTCTATCCACAGCATCCTGACAAAGAACAGTCGGGCGCGGTTGTTTCAGGTTCTAGCCTTAACCTGCTTGGCAACCTCGCGCTCGTAAGCGTCAGCGCGAACTCAAAATTCAGCAATAGCCTCCCCAGAGCAAAGGCCGAAAACTTCAAGGATACAATTGAACTTCAAAGTCCCAAGCTCAAGAGAATGGCGGAAATCACCCGAAATACAAACTGGGACGATCAGCAGATAACAGCACATCATGAAGCGATGGTGACATTGCTTCGTGATGATGTAAGTCTGGTGGAGGCAAGCGGAAGATCCAACCCAGGGCGTTGACTTCTTTGAATAACCGCTTTTGGACGAATATACTTTGTGGTGTGCAAGTTGTCAGTCTAAAAGCGTTTTGCGTCGGGCGACACGATCAGTACAGTCTCCAAGTTTTCTTACCATGGTATTTTGTATGGTATCGACATGCAGATATAATGCTATTTTATTGATTTTATAGTGTTTTAAGACAGCATTGATCATCGAGTGGGAATAATCCCCGGCGTTAGCTGAATGAAACGAAACCCTCTGTGTTTACAGAGGGTTTTTTTATAGCTGCTACATTAAGGTCTCCCACCTGACGGCAAGCGCTAATCGCGCATATATTGATGCATCTGGGCCGCCGACATGTCCCACTGGCTTCCTTCAAACGGGGGCATATAGCTGCCATCATCTTCGCCAATCTCAGCGGCAGTGAGCTGATTGAGTTTATCGTTCATAGTCATTAACAGATCCCGGTATTTCTCTGGCTCCCGGGCGAGGTTATGATTTTCTTCGGGGTCGTTAACCAGATCGAAAAGTTCAACATCATTATTCTCCAGCAGTTCGGCCAGGGTAGCAGGAATATGATGCTGCTTGAGCGAAAAGTAGCGGGCAAATTTATAGTGTCCATCGTTGATCATACGGATCCCTGAGCGATGGGAAAAATCAGGATGGAGTGACGCGATCGCTTTTTTAAATTGATCGTGCGGGAGTTTTTCTCCAGCCAGCTTTCTGAATTTTGCCGTGTATTGCGCATCCATATACAGGATCATGCCGTAACAATAAAGCGAACCCGGACGCAGCGCATTTAAGCCCGCTTGCTCAGGATGCGCCAGTAATGGGCTCATATCCCGGCCTTTTCTGCCCTCCAGGAGTTTCTCTCGCAGCGAGCGATCGCGTCCAGTCAGACCAATCAGGGTCGGTACTAAATCCAGATGATTGGTCAAACTGTTGCAGCGGATATTTCCCGGATACGCCGGATGGCGAATGATCATCGGCACATGGATCTGCTCTTTGTACACCGAGGAACCTTTACCATGCATCTGGTGGGAGCCACCGAGTTCCCCATGGTCGGCGGTAAAGACGATAATCGTATTTTGCGTCAGCTGCAGGTTATCCAGCTCATTGAGAATCGCCTCAAGATGCTGGTCATTATCGCGAATACAGTTGAAATAATAATCCAGTAATTTGCGCCAGCGCCGGTCTTCATCGGGGAACTGTCCCTCCATCACCGCCCTGGCATTCTGGTACTCTTTATGGGCGGCAGGTCTGCCAGGCTCATCGAGCGGCTGGTGGCGGTTTGCAGGCAGCGGATAGTCTGGCCAGCTTTGCTGATAGATTTGGTTGTGCGGGGGTTGGGTTGGCAGCAGGGTGTGGTTTTCTTTATCCATTGGCCCTTTCCACTGCACCTGCTCACCATGCTCATCGGTGTCGATAAACATGACATCGTGGGGGTTAACCAGGTTTACTGCCGCGAACCAGGGTTTATTTTCATCATTCAGCGGGCGGCCGGTGTTACGTAGCCAACTAATGGTCTGCCCCGTGGTGACTGAATCAAAGAAATAGCCTCCCTTACTTTTCCCGATGACATCGCCAATGCCGTGATAATCAGAGAAACCATACTTTTCCATAATTTCATGCAGTCGCGGCGTCGGGATCTCGCCCAGGTCCATTTCTTCTACCGATTTACCAGCGACCGGCTGATCGATCTCCCGGGTAAGATGCCATTTACCTTTATACGCCGTGTAATAACCCAGTTCACGCATCATATGGCCCACGGTACGTAATTCCGGGTCCAGATCGTAATTCATCCAGGGGAAGCCAAGATTATCAAACATCCGGGTGTGCGGCATATGGAGCCCGGTGTACATGACAGAGCGCGATGGCGTACAAACGTTGGCCGTGTTCTGATGATTGGTAAAAGTGATACCCGTTTTCATCAGGCGTTCCCGGCCCGGCACCGGAAAGGGATACCGCTCGAAATAACGTTCCTGATCGCAGGTTATGAGTAAAATATTGTAGCCTTCGGGCAGTGTGTCAGGGATTTCGCCGGTGAAAGGAATATCCCATGCCGCTTTCGCGGCGGCATTATTTTGCGCGGCGTTTCCCGTCTCTGGTAACAGGCTCACGACAGCGGCAATCCCCAGACCTTTGAGGAGATCGCGGCGATTTCCATCTATTTTATTTGGTTTTTTCATCTTCAGACTCCGTTAATTGTAATATATTTTGCCGAATCTCCGGGATAAGACTCATAATGAGCGCGGGCGGATGGCAATCTAATAAAAGGCTTCGCATGACGTTCATATAGGGCGTGATATGGCCGAAAAAGGCTAAATAGCCGCTGCACAGGTAATTCTGTGCTTCGTCGTCATGGATGGAAAAACGGTGTTTAGGGCATCCCCCATGGCAGGCAAAGCGCCAGTGGCAGCCCTGACAGCGGGCAGAGAGTTGGCCCTTTTGCTTCCCGAACTGTTGCTGAAATGGCGAGCTCGCCATCGCTGCCATAGCATCTTGCTTCAGATTACCCAGCTTATATTCCGCTGAGACAAAGTGATCGCAGCTGTAGACATCGCCGTTTTGCTCCACCAGTAAACTCTGCCCACAGACAGGCTGCATGGTGCAGAGCGTGGCGGGCTGGCCGGCCCATACGCCGAGCAGATTATCAAAGTACTGGATAAACACCCTGCCAACATCGTTTTCCAGCCAGTCGTCGAAAACACTGCACAAAAATTTGCCCCAGCCCTCAGGGGTAACTGACCAGGGAGCAGGGGAGTCAACGAGAGGAATAAACTGGAGATGGTGAAGGTTTAGCTCGCGGCTCAGGCAGCGATAGAGACTTTTCCCCTGGCTTGCAGACTGGCGGCTGACCACCACCATGGCATTCACCGGAACGTCATGCTGCTGCAGGCAGCGTATGGCCTGCACAACTTTTTCCCAGGTGGGTTTTCCGCAGCCCGTCGTACGCCAGGTGTCGTGGAGTGACGCAGGGCCATCAATGGATAATCCGACCAGAAATCCATGACGACGCAAAAAACGAGCCCATTTATCGTTCAGCAAGATGCCGTTGGTTTGCAGGCTGTTGGCGATGATTTTGTTACCACGGTAACGCTGCTGGAGCTCGACCACCTTTGCAAAAAAATCCAGCCCGCATAAGGTAGGCTCACCGCCCTGCCAGCAAAACTCGACGTTTTGCGAGGGGGTCGATGAAATGGTGTTGTGAATGTACGCTTCCAGCGTGAGGTCGTCCATGGTGGCATACCCTGGACGCGGAACCTCGTTTTCCAGATAGAAACAATACCGACAGGCCAGATTGCATCGATTGCCGCCGGGTTTTGCTACGGTATTAAAATTAGCGCTCATTCTTTGCTATGCTCGAACGTTTTCGATGAGGAAGAGAGTAAAGCTAATTGTGTTACCGGAGGTGTGGCTAATGTTACCGATGGCGACTGGCTTTATTTTTTGGATCATTATGCAAGCGAAAAATACAGGCGGTATCGTTATTTTTCGCAGGTGACAGCATGCCCTGCTATTCTCTTAAAAATTTCATCATTGATTTGGTGAATGTATTTTCATTAAAAATTTATAATATGAATAATGCCTGCCATATGGCTATAAGGGCAGGCGTAAATTATCAAGGGCGTAGTGATCCACGTTTACTCTTCAGCAAGGTTGTTTTTGGCTATCGGTTGGTCAACGGCCGCTGCCGGATATTCTACATTACGTTCATCCTGCGCCTTACCCGCCTCGCGCACCATCGCCAGCGCCAGTCCGGCAACGATCAACGTTAACCCGGTGGACACCCACATTCCGCCGATAATGCCCAGCCGGTGGTTCAGCCATGCGTAGGCAAAGGGTGATACAGCTGCCATCAGTTGCCCGGGGATCAGCAGGAGACCCGTGCGGCTGGCGTAGCTTTCTGCGCTAAACAGCGCCAGCGGCAGCGTCGCTTTGACAATCGTCACCAGCCCGTTAATCGCGCCATAGCCCAGCACAAAACCGGCTGCGCATCCGGCATAGGTCGTGCTGCTCAATCCAAGGAGAAAACAGAGCGGCATGGCGAGCGCAGTAAAACGCGTTAGCGTGAGTGAGGTGACCCGGGGACCGGCCAGCACTTCCCCCAGCCGGGCGCCGGTCTGGCCGAATCCCCACAGCACACCGACGGCAACCGGCAGACCAAAGTGGCTGATAAACTCCGGCAGATGGGTAGAGGTACCGTTAGAGATGAAGGTGATCAGCGCAATAAAGATCGCGTAACGCGCCCCGTTACGCCGGTCGCCCTCTGCTGTCGCTGGCGAGGCTGGTGATTTCGCCGCTGAACTGAGCCGCTGGCGAGGCAGTTGATAACTCAGCCATGCGCTCAGCAGGCCAAACAGCGCATAGATCCGCAGGGCATTCTGCCAGGGCATGATGGTTAATAACGCCTCGCCCAGCGGCCAGAAGAGGGCAGAGGCCAGACCGCCAGCGAGAGTGATATGAGAGATAGTTTTCCGCGCCTGCTGACCGTACAGATTCACCACTGCGGCGAACAGCGCATCATACAGTGAGAGCCGCATGCCGATGCCGGTCAGCAGCCAGGCGCCGTACCAGCCGGCCAGCGAAGGGCGCCAGGCCATCATGGCGCAGCTGGCGGCTATCAGTAAGGTACCGCTGGTGACCACCAGTCTTCCGCCAAAGCGAGCCAGCAGCCTGGCAACGAACGGGGAGACAGCGGCCATCATCAGCATCGCAAGCGTCAGGCCGAGATAGATCTGCGGCAAGGACCATCCTTTGTCGGCGGCAATAGCCCCGGCAAAGGTGCCGGGCATATAAAAAGAGATCCCCCAGTTGATGAGTTGCTGACCGCCCGCGGTGAAGGCAAGGCGTCGGGGAATAGCGTTTATTTCCATGGTTTTTCATTCCGTTAAGACAGTTGTCCTGAGCATACCCGGCAGGCTATTGTTCTGGCAGAGCGGCTACCTTATGCGCGGTATAAGAGAAACTTTTATGACAACACTGAACCTGGGAAATCTGGCGACCTTCCGGCTGGTCGTACAGCGCGGCAGCTTTTCTGCCGCCGCCGACGCGCTGGGGATCTCCCAACCTGCCGTCAGCCTGCAGGTACGTCAGCTGGAGCAGTTTTTACAGACCAGGCTGCTGGAGCGAACCGGACGTGGGATCAAGGCGACGGCGGCGGGAATGGCATTGCTGGCCCACAGCGAGCAGATCGATCGGGCGGTGAATAGCGCGGTGCAGTCGGTCAGCGCATTCAGTCAGGAGGTTAATGGATCGTTGACGCTGGGGACCGGCGCGACGGCCTGCATTCATCTTCTTCCACCGCTGCTGCAGCATCTTCGTCAGCAGCACCCGCTGCTGACGGTGGGGGTGACCACCGGCAACACGCTGGATATCGTCCGCGCGGTGGAAGAAAACCGGCTCGATCTCGGGCTGGTCACGCTGCCCGTGCAGGGGCGCAGTCTGGCGGTGACTACGGTGTTAGATGAGGAGTTCGTGACCATCTATGCCAGCCGCGAGACGGAGATGCCGGCGGTTTATACTCCCGCCGAGCTGCAGGCGCAGCCGCTCATTGCCTTCGAGGCGGGTAGCGGCACGCGGGATCTGATTGACCGCTGGTTCCGCTCGGCGGGACTGGCGGTGACGCCGGTAATGCAGTTGGGGAGCATCGAGGCAATTAAGCGCATGGTGCGGGCAGGGCTGGGCTACAGCATCGTGCCCCGCATGGCGGTGGAGCGGGTGGAGGATCGCGACGGATTACGCGTACACTCGCTGGCGCCGCGGCTATACCGACAGCTGGCGGTAGTCATGCGTCAGGACAAAATTGTGACAAAAGGTATCGCTGAAATGCTGCGCCTGCTGCATACCGTGCGCTTATAAATCGCCGACGGCAAAATTACCGCATCAAAGACAGTACTTCAGCAGCGAGCGGCTCTGCCTGCGGAGTGTGGCGCTTGCAGTATTAGAATCAAAGGATTACTCGCGGGGGGAGGGCTCGACGGTGAGCGATGACTCCTGCGACGCTTTTTTATCCTGATGATGGTACCAGGCGCCGATGGAGGAGTAGACAAAGCGTCCAAAGAAGAAGAGAAAGCTGATAAGCAGTACGATACGGGTCATGCGACGGTTAAATCGATGTCGTTTACGCATACTGGGTGCCTGACTCACAAAAGGTTCCTTGAAGTATACCCGAAGATGGGCGATGGGGGTATTAAGGCACAGGAACGAGGTGGGGTCAATTGATGCAGATGTAAAAGTGCGGCAGTGAAAACATTAATTAATGTTATATAAGATAATCGTCGTATTTACATGCTCACTTTATTAGCCGTGAAATGTCGGGAAAAATAAGATTTATTAATGTTGGCGTCAGCATTTGTTGATTTATATCAATAGTCTCCTTCTCTTGGCCACTAAAATCAGCGGACGTTACCGTATCGTTATTATTTACGCGGTCAGCATGGGTGGTTGGATGCCTGCCTGAATATGCCTCGCGGGAGCAGAGGCACTCTGTAGAGCACCTATGAATTTATTAAAATACTATCAACAATATCGCGACAAGTGGTGGGCTTTACCGCTCGTTCTGCCTGCGCTGTTATTACCGGTCGCCAGATGGGCGAATACCTACACCATGCTCAATGGTCATATGGTATTTTTGTATTATCTTCCCCTGGCGCTGGTGCTCAGCCTGATGATGTTTTTTGGTTGGGCGGCGATCCCTGGCATTATTATTGGCCTGCTGTTAACTCTGGCCCACGGCATGATGTTTGAGCAGTCCATCGGTGTACTGTTCCATTTCCTTATCCCCTGCGTGCTCTGCTGGGGCGGCTACCGCATTTTTGTCCCCCAGCGTCAGCAGGTCTCACACGGCAACGTCCGACTGATGCCGCATCGTCTGTTCTGGCAAATGCTGCTCCCTTCGGTCATTTTTTTGATTTTGTCACAGATTGCCGAATATCTTGGACTCCATCCGCGCACAACGGAAATGACCGGCGTTACGCCATTTAGTTTACGTTCATTAATCACCTTTCAGGCGCTAATGGTAGGGTGCCTGACCGGCATGCCGCTGTGTTATTTTGTGTTACGGGTCATTCGTAATCCTTTTCATTTACGCGGCTTTATTTCTCAGGTTCGCTTACAAATTGATCCAAAAATAAAAAAAATTGAAATTATTTGCTGGGCGACGGTATTAATTCTGCTACTGTGGCTATTATTGATGCCGCTTAATGATAGCAGCACCATATTTAGTACGAATTATACGTTGTCATTGCTGATGCCGGTGATGCTCTGGGGTGCCATGCGTTTTGGCTATCGCTTTATCTCACTGATCTGGACGCCGGTGCTGATTGCCGTGATCCATTTTCATTACCGTTACTTACCAATTTACCCAAGCTATAACACCCAGTTGGCGATCACGTCATCAAGCTATCTGGTATTCTCGTTTATTGTCGCCTATACGGCGATGCTGGCGACACAGCAGCGGCTGATCTACGCTCGCGTCCGGCAGATGGCCTTCCTCGACCCGGTGGTTCATATGCCGAACTTGCGGGCGCTGAGCCGGGCGCTCAACGGCACGAGCTGGTCGACGCTCTGTTTTCTGCGCATTCCTGAGCTTGAATTGCTGGGGCGCCACTATGGGGTACTTTTGCGAATCCAGTATAAGCAAATGCTGGCGAACCACCTGAGAACGCTGCTGCAGCCCAACGAAGCGGTATATCATCTTGCCGGTCACGATTTAGTGTTCCGTCTCAATAGCGAAGGGCACCAGGCGCGCATTCACTTAATTGACCGCTCCCTGCGACAGTTCCGTTTCCACTGGGACGGGGTCCCCCTGCAGCCGCGGATCGGCATGAGCTATTGCAACGTTCGCTCGCCGGTCAAGCATCTGTATTTACTGCTTGGCGAGTTGAACACCATTGCCGACATGTCGTTAGCCAGCGGCCATCCGGAAAATTTACAGCGCCGCGGCGCGGGCCATGTTCAGCAGGATCTGAAAGATAAAGTCGTGATGATGAACCGCATTCTCAAAGCGCTGGAACATGACCATTTTGTCCTGATGGCGCAGCCTATCCAGGGCATTCGCGGCGATCGCTATCATGAAGTGCTGGTGAGGATGGAAGGGGAGTCGGGTGAGCTAACGGGGCCAAACGAGTTCTTGCCGGTGGCGCACGAGTTTGGGCTGTCCACGCGGGTGGACCAGTGGGTTATTGAGCATACGCTGGCCTTTATGGACGCCAACCGGCGGGCGCTGCCTGGTCTGCGGCTGGCGATCAATCTTTCTCCGGTGTCGCTGAGCCGCAGCCAGTTTCCTCAGGAGGTCGAAGCGCTGCTGCAGGCCTACAACATTGAGCCATGGCAGATTATTTTCGAGCTGACCGAGAACTACGCGCTCAGCAATCCCGAGCTGGTCTGCCAGACTTTAGAACATCTGCGGGCGCTGGGCTGCCGGGTGGCGATCGATGATTTTGGTACCGGCTACGCCAGCTACGCCCGGTTAAAAACAATGAACGTCGACATTCTTAAAATCGACGGCAGTTTTATTCGCAATCTGCTTGCCAGCAGTCTTGATTACCAGGTCGTGGACTCTATTTGTCGTCTGGCACGTATGAAGAACATGCAGGTGGTGGCCGAATATGTGGAGTCGCCGGAAATACGTCAGGCGGTCATCACGCTGGGGATCGATTATATGCAGGGCTATGATATCGGGGTACCGGTACCTCTGACGCAGTTGGCGGAGGAGATGACCGGCTGAACAGCAAAAAGCCGGGCGTAAGCGCCCGGCTCGGTTGATAGCCAGAGATACGATCAGGCGTCTGGCTCTTCTTCAGCAATCTTCAGCATCCATTCCGGCACGCCTTCCCAGTACTGCTGTTCTTTTTCCAGATCCAGCAGCACCAGCGCATTCTGGCTAAACCAGTTGTGCGGAAACGTCAGCGTCCAGTGGTGAGCTTCCGTCTGCAGGCGCAGCGTCGGCGGCGTAGTGGTAGCCTGACGCTGGTTATTCAGCAGTACGCCCAGGCGCAGTAGCTGAATTAGCGGCAGAAACTGCTTTTTCCTGAATAGCGTAAAGCGCGGCAGATCGTCGAGCTTTATCGCTTTGCGATGATAGCGTACGAGGGTGGCCATCAGCATCTGCTGCTCCTGGTTGAAGCCCGGCAGGTCGCTATTTTGGAGAATGTAGGCCGAGTGACGATGCATGCCGCTGTGGTTGATATTCAGCCCTACCTCATGGAGCATCACCGCCCATTTCAACAGCGCCGCGAGGTGCGGATTGGCCAGCTTGGGATTCTGCTCCTGCCACTGCTCCAGCATCTGGGTGGTAGTTTCCAGTACCCGGCGCGCCTGTTCGCGATCGATGTTGTACTGATTTGCCAGACTCTGTGCCGTGCGGCTACGAATATCCTGGTGGCGGAAGCGGCCTTCCATTTCGTACAGCACGCCTTCACGCAGGGCGCCATCGGACAGACGAAGTTCTTTAATGGCTAGCGCGTCAAACACGCCGCACAGAATCGCCAGCCCCGGGGCAAAGACCGCTTTACGATCTTCAGAAAGACCAGGCAGACTGAGCGCGTCGAAGTTTTTATGCTTCAGCAGCTCACTGACCAGCATTTCGAGGCGTTCCGGCGTAATAAATCCGTCCTTCTCGCCCATCGCCACCAGCACTTCCTGGGCGGCTTTAATGGTGCCGGAGGCGCCCAGCGCCACGGTCCATCCCTGAATACGGAACTGCCAGGCCAGCGTCTCCAGCTTCTGCACCGCCGCCAGGCGCGCGCGCTGGAAGTTTTCTTTATTGATAACGCCGCCAGGGAAATAGGCCTGCGAGAAGCTCACGCAGCCCATGCGGCGGCTTTCCACCAGGCGGGGCTCAAAATCTTCGCCAATGACCAGCTCGGTTGAACCGCCGCCGATATCAATCACCAGCTTGCGGCCGCGCTCCGGCTGCGTGTGCTCAACGCCCATAAAAATCAGGCGCGCTTCTTCATTACCGGAGATGATCTCGATCGGGT
>ERZ791937.31-NODE-31-length-35656-cov-19.391113_pt1 | contig 35656 bp, 36 predicted proteins | sample MGYA00510124_ERZ791937 | MGnify/ENA primary metagenome ERZ791937 (study PRJEB30046, sample SAMN00993239) | human gut metagenome | study: EMG produced TPA metagenomics assembly of the A metagenome-wide association study of gut microbiota in type 2...
CTTGCTCTTCAGTCAGAGCCAGGTTTTCCAGAAGTTCAGGTCTTCTAAGCCAGGTGCGGCCCAGCGACTGCTTCAGACGCCAGCGACGTATCTCAGCATGGTTTCCCGACAGCAATACTGGCGGTACTTCCATCTCCTCTAACACTTCAGGACGGGTATAGTGGGGGCAATCCAGCAACCCATCAGCAAAGGAATCTTCCGTTGCCGATGCTTCATGGCCCAGTACTCCCGGAATGAACCGGGAAACGGAGTCAATCAGCGTCATTGCCGGTAACTCACCACCGCTGAGAACGTAATCGCCGATTGACCATTCTTCGTCAATTTCGGTTTGGATTACGCGCTCGTCTATCCCTTCGTAGCGACCGCACACCAGAATCAGTTTCTGATTCGTTGCCAGTTCGCTGACGCCCGCTTGATCAAGCTTGCGTCCCTGAGGTGACAGATAAATCACCTTCGCGCCTTCACCTGCCGCGGCTTTTGCTGCATGAATGGCATCCCGTAAGGGTTGCACCATCATTAGCATCCCCGGTCCGCCGCCGTAAGGACGATCGTCCACGGTACGGTGCCGGTCATGCGTGAAGTCGCGAGGACTCCAGCTCTGGATGCTCAGCAGGCCATTTTTAACTGCCCGGCCAGTTACCCCGTAATCGGTAATTGCGCGGAACATTTCAGGAAACAGGCTAATTATGCCAATCCACATAGCGCCGTCTTTTACCGTTTATCCGGAGAATTTAAAAACCAGGATCCCAATCTACTTCGATAGTACGCGTAGTGAGATCGACTTTCTTGATAACCTGCCCATCGAGGAACGGAACCAACCGCTCCTTGATACCAAATGCATCTTTCAGGTTTGCCTTGATGACGAGCACGTCATTCGACCCGGTTTCCATCATATCGATGACTTTACCGAGGCTATAGCCTTCCGTCGTAACTACCTGGCAGCCCATCAGGTCTTTCCAGTAGTAGTCACCCTCTTCCAGCTCCGGCAACTGCGATGAATCCACGATAATTTCGCAATTAGTCAGTAGATTCGCGGCATCACGATCGTCAACGCCTTTCAGCTTGATGATGATGTCCTGATTGTGGTGGCGCCAGCTTTCCAGCTCAACGACCTGCCACTGACCCGCCTTCTGGATTAACCAGGGCTGATAGTCAAAAATGCTTTCGGCGTCTTCGGTGGAGGAAAACACTCTGAGCCAACCACGGATACCGTAGGAAGAACCCATTTTCCCCAATACGATCGGATCAACAGGTGCTTGCGCGGTGTGTTGCTTGCTCATCATGACCACCGTGACAGATTAAGCTGCTTTGTTAGCGGCTTTGATCAGCGCGGCAACGCGATCGGAAACAGTAGCGCCCTGGCCAACCCAGTGAGCGATACGATCCAGATCCAGGCGAGTTTCTTCTTCCGCACCGTTAGCGATCGGGTTGAAGAAACCAACGCGCTCGATGAAGCGACCGTTGCGTGCATTACGGCTGTCAGCGACAACAACCTGGTAGAACGGACGCTTTTTAGCGCCGTGACGTGCTAAACGAATAGTTACCATAACATCCTCTTGTGTGAATAAAACAACCGGGCCCCATCGAGGAACGGAGCCCGGTGTCATATTAAAAGCCCGAAAATTTTACTGATTTCTGGGGAAAATGCAATCAGCAGTTGATAAGTCTGCTGTAAAAGGCCGTCGGCGGTGCAGCCAGTTTAGTACCAGCGTGTGCGCAATCACTGGAACGTACAGGTAGTACGTGAGGATGGCGAGCACACCCCGGCGCTAAAATGGCAAACAAGATAGCCTTATGCCCTTGTTTTTAACGACCCGGGAAGCCTGGCGGCATCATCCCTTTCATCCCACGCATCATCTTCATCATGCCGCCTTTCGACTTCATCTTCTTCATCATGCGCTGCATGTCGTCGAACTGCTTGAGCAGACGGTTCACATCCTGCACCTGCATCCCGCAGCCGGCGGCGATACGGCGCTTACGTGAACCTTTGATGATTTCCGGCTTAGCGCGCTCTTTCAGGGTCATCGAGTTGATGATCGCTTCCATACGCACCAGCACTTTGTCGTCCATCTGCGCTTTCACGTTGTCCGGGATCTGCCCCATGCCCGGCAGCTTGCCCATCAGGCTGGCCATGCCGCCCATGTTTTTCATCTGGCGCAGCTGCTCAAGGAAGTCGGTGAGGTCGAAACCGTCGCCTTTCTTCAGCTTGGAGGCCAGCTTCTCGGCCTGCGCGCGGTCAACCTTGCTCTCGATATCTTCGATCAGCGACAGCACGTCGCCCATGCCGAGGATACGGGAAGCGACGCGGTCCGGATGGAACGGCTCCAGCGCTTCGGTTTTCTCGCCGACGCCGAGGAATTTAATCGGCTTGCCGGTAATATGGCGAATCGACAGCGCCGCGCCGCCGCGGGCGTCGCCGTCCACTTTGGTCAGCACCACGCCGGTCAGCGGCAGCGCTTCGTTAAAGGCCTTCGCGGTATTCGCCGCATCCTGGCCGGTCATCGCATCGACGACGAACAGGGTTTCAACCGGATTAATGGCGGCGTGGACGTGCTTAATTTCGTCCATCATCGCTTCGTCAACGTGCAGACGACCGGCGGTATCCACCAGCAGCACGTCGTAGAATTTGAGTTTCGCTTCTTTCAGCGCCGCGTTGACGATATCAACCGGCTTCTGCCCGACATCAGACGGGAAGAAATCGACGCCGACCTGCTCGGCCAGGGTTTCCAGCTGTTTGATCGCCGCCGGGCGGTAAACGTCCGCGGAAACGACCAGCACTTTCTTCTTGTGCTTCTCGCGCAGGAATTTCCCCAGCTTACCGACGCTGGTGGTTTTACCAGCACCTTGCAGGCCCGCCATTAGCACCACGGCCGGCGGCTGCGCGGCCAGGTCGAGCGTCTGGTTCTCTTCGCCCATCGCCGCCACCAGCTCGTTGCGGACGATTTTGACGAACTCCTGACCCGGGGTCAGGCTTTTATTGACTTCATGGCCGACCGCGCTCTCTTTGACGCGGCTGATGAAATCACGGACCACCGGAAGCGCAACGTCCGCTTCCAGCAGCGCCATGCGCACTTCGCGCAGGGTGTCTTTAATATTGTCTTCTGTAAGGCGTCCGCGGCCGCTAATGTTGCGCAGCGTACGCGACAAACGATCGGTTAAATTATCAAACATTGTCTCTCGCCTGAGGTGGAAACGGTCGGTCGCCGCAGCGACACACAAAACGAATGTGGCGGAGTATAACACGACATCAATCTGAATGTGCTGCAACGGTTGGAGCAGAGGCCTGCTAACGTTATACTGCTTCTCTTTCTTATTTAGCCAACAGCCGACACCTATGCCTGTTTTTGCTCTACTCGCCCTTGTCGCCTACTCCGTCAGCCTCGCGCTGATTATCCCCGGCTTGCTGCAAAAAAACAGCAGCTGGCGGCGAATGGCGATTTTATCTGCGACTATCGCCTTGATCTGCCATGCTTTTGCGCTGGAAGCACGGATATTCCCCGGCGGCGAGAGCGGGCAAAATCTCAGCTTACTGAACGTCGGGTCGCTGGTCAGCCTGATGATCTGTACGGTGATGACTATCGTGGCCTCGCGCAATCGCGGCTGGCTGCTGCTGCCTATCGTCTATGCCTTCGCGCTGATCAACCTGGCCTTCGCCACATTCGTGCCTAACGAATATATCACCCACCTGGAAACCACCCCGGGGATGCTGGTGCATATCGGCCTGTCGCTCTTCTCGTACGCCACGTTGATCATCGCCGCGCTGTATGCGCTGCAGCTGGCGTGGATCGACTACCAGCTAAAGAATAAAAAGCTGGCCTTCAGCAGCGAAATGCCGCCGCTGATGAGCATTGAGCGCAAAATGTTCCACATCACCCAGGTCGGCGTGGTGCTGCTGACCCTGACGCTGTGCAGCGGCCTGTTCTACATGCACAATCTGTTCAGCAGCGAAAATATCGATAAAGCGGTGCTGTCGATTATTGCGTGGTTCGTCTATATCGTCCTGCTGTGGGGGCACTATCATGAAGGGTGGCGCGGACGTCGTGTGGTCTGGTTCAGCGTCGCTGGCGCCGGTCTGCTGACGCTGGCCTATTTTGGTAGCCGCGTGCTGCAGCAGTTCGTGAGCTAAGTCTTTTAAGGAATCCTACGTGGAACATATCTCCACCACCACGCTGATCATAACGCTGATCGTCATGGTGATTATCTCTGCCTATTTCTCCGGTTCCGAAACCGGCATGATGACGCTGAACCGCTACCGGTTGCGCCACATGGCGAAACAAGGCAACCGCCCCGCCAAGCGCGTGGAGAAGCTGCTGCGCAAGCCGGACCGCCTGATTAGCCTTGTGCTGATCGGCAATAACCTTGTCAACATTCTCGCCTCGGCGCTGGGCACCATCGTCGGCATGCGCCTGTACGGCGACGCCGGCGTCGCGATCGCCACCGGCGTACTTACCTTTGTGGTGCTGGTATTTGCCGAAGTGCTGCCGAAGACCATCGCCGCCCTCTATCCGGAAAAGGTCGCCTACCCCAGCAGCTTCCTGTTGGCGCCCCTGCAGGTGCTGATGATGCCGCTGGTGTGGCTGCTGAATACCATCACCCGCATACTGATGCGCATGATGGGCATCCGCACCGATACCGTCATCAGCAGCGCCCTGAGCAAAGATGAACTGCGCACGATTGTGAATGAATCCCGTTCACAAATCTCACGACGCAATCAGGATATGCTGCTGTCGGTGCTGGACCTGGAGAAGGTCAGCGTTAACGACATCATGGTGCCGCGCAATGAGATTGTCGGCATCGACATCAATGATGACTGGAAATCTATCGTCCGCCAGCTGACCCACTCCCCGCATGGCCGCATCGTGCTCTACCGCGATTCGCTGGACGATGCCATCAGCATGCTGCGCGTTCGCGAAGCCTACCGTCTGATGACGGAGAAGAAAGAGTTCACAAAAGAGATCATGCTGCGGGCGGCAGATGAGATCTACTTTGTGCCGGAAGGCACGCCGCTCAGCACCCAGCTGGTGAAATTTCAGCGCAATAAAAAGAAAGTCGGTCTGGTGGTCGATGAATACGGCGATATTCAGGGGCTGGTCACCGTCGAAGATATTCTTGAAGAGATTGTCGGCGACTTCACCACCTCCATGTCACCCACCCTGGCGGAGGAAGTGACCCCGCTTAACGACGGCACGGTGATTATCGACGGCAGCGCCAACGTTCGCGAAATCAACAAAGCGTTTAACTGGCACCTGCCGGAAGATGAAGCGCGCACCGTCAACGGTATTATCCTCGAAGCGCTGGAAGAGATCCCGGTCCCGGGCACCCGCGTGCGCATTGAGCAGTACGATATAGATATCCTCGACGTGCAGGACAACATGATCAAACAGGTGAAAGTGATGCCGGTGAAATCATTACGCGAGAGCGTCGCTGAGTAGCGCTAGCGAAGGAATTAACATCACGGTGGGCTGCGGCCCGCCGTTTTTTTATCTCGCGCCGGGAGCGATGACACAAAAAACGGCCGCCCGCAGGCAGCCGTTGAGCAAGGCAGCAAGCGTTATTTCGCTTTCGCTACCGTCACCATCGCGGCGCGAATAGTACGGCCGTTCAGGGTATAACCTTTCTGCATCACGGACAGCACGTTGCCCGCCGGCACATCTTCAGACTCGACCATCGCAATGGCCTGGTGGACGTTCGGATCCAGCGGAACGTTGGTGTCGGCGATCACTTCCACGCCGAACTTACGCACTACGTCCAGCATAGATTTCAGGGTCAGTTCGATCCCCTCCACCATCGGCGCCAACTCCGGGTTAGCCTTGTCAGCCACTTCCAGCGCGCGGTCCAGGCTGTCGATTACCGGCAGCAGTTCATTAACGAATTTTTCCAGCGCGAATTTGTGCGCTTTCTCGATATCCTGCTCGGTACGACGACGCAGGTTATCTTCGTCGGCTTTGGCACGCAGCATCACTTCACGTTCACGTTTCTGCGCTTCAGCCAGCTGGGCTTCCAGATTCGCAATTTTTTCATCGCGCGGATCCACCTGCTCAGCCGAAACTTCAGGCTCTACCGCCTCAACGTCGTCGTGCTGCTCCGTGATAATTTCTTCCGGGGCTTGCCCCTCAGGCGTTTTCTGTTCTTTACTACTCATGAATTTCTCCGCGTTTTTTTCGCATTCATCTCGCTAACTTCGCTTATTATGGGGATCAGTTTCCGGGTTTCAAGGGAAGCGGACAGATTGTCACTATTTCATTTAACGCAAGGACATCCAGATCATGAAGAACCATTTCAAGTGTATCGGCATTGTGGGACATCCTCGTCACCCCACCGCCCTGACCACACATGAAATGCTCTGGCGCTGGCTGTGCAGCAAAGGGTATGAAGTGCTGGTTGAACAGCAGATCGCCCATGAACTTCAGCTCAGCAACGTGAAAACCGGCACGCTGGCGGAGATTGGCCAACAGGCCGATCTCGCGGTGGTGGTGGGCGGCGACGGCAATATGCTCGGCGCGGCGCGGACCCTGGCCCGTTACGACATTAACGTCATCGGCATTAACCGCGGCAACCTCGGCTTTCTCACCGACCTTGACCCGGACAACGCCCTGCAGCAGCTCGCCGACGTGCTGGAAGGCCACTACATCGCCGAGAAACGCTTTCTGCTGGAGGCCCAGGTGTGTCAGCAGGATTGCCAGAAACGTATCAGCACCGCCATCAACGAAGTGGTGCTGCACCCCGGCAAAGTGGCGCATATGATTGAGTTCGAAGTCTATATCGACGAAGTCTTTGCGTTTTCTCAGCGATCCGATGGCCTGATTATCTCCACTCCTACCGGCTCCACCGCCTATTCGCTGTCGGCCGGCGGCCCAATCCTTACGCCGTCGCTGGACGCCATCACCCTGGTGCCGATGTTCCCGCACACCCTTTCAGCGCGACCGCTGGTGATCAACGGCGACAGCACCATCCGCCTGCGCTTCTCTCACCGCTGCAGCGATCTGGAGATCAGCTGCGACAGCCAGATTGCCCTGCCGATCCAGGATGGCGAAGATGTCCTCATTCGCCGCTGTGATTATCACCTCAATCTGATTCACCCTAAAGATTACAGCTATTTCAATACATTAAGCACCAAGCTCGGCTGGTCGAAAAAATTGTTCTGATTTTCACGGCTGCCTCTTTACTGGATAAAAAACCAGTCTATACTGTACGAAAACACAGTATTGGTTTTTCATACAGGAAGGCAGCTATGTTGGCGCAACTCACCATCAGTAATTTTGCTATCGTTCGTGAACTGGAAATTGATTTCCACAGCGGCATGACCGCCATCACCGGGGAAACCGGCGCCGGGAAATCCATTGCCATCGACGCGCTGGGGCTGTGCCTCGGCGGCAGAGCGGAAGCCGACATGGTGCGTCGCGGCGCCACCCGTGCCGACCTGTGCGCGCGCTTCGCGCTGAAAGATACCCCTGCCGCCCAGCGCTGGCTGGAAGAGAACCAGCTGGAGAGCGGGCGTGAGTGTTTACTTCGCCGGGTGATCAGCGCCGACGGCCGCTCGCGCGGCTTCATCAACGGCACCGCCGTCCCGCTCTCGCAGCTGCGCGAGCTGGGCCAGCTGCTGATCCAGATCCACGGCCAGCATGCCCACCAGCTGCTGACCAAACCCGAACACCAAAAAACGCTGCTCGACGGCTATACCGGTGAGTATGCGCTTACTCAGCGTATGGCCGAGCACTATCGCCAGTGGCACCAGAGCTGCCGCGAGTTGGCCCAGCATCAGCAGCAGAGCCAGGAGCGCGCCGCCCGCGCCGATCTGCTGCAGTATCAGCTTAAAGAGCTGAACGAATTTAACCCGCTGCCGGGAGAATTCGAGCAGATTGACGAAGAGTACAAGCGCCTGGCCAACAGCGGCCAGCTGCTCAGCACCTGCCAGCACGCCCTTACGGTACTGGCGGACGGCGAAGAGGCCAATCTGCAGAGCCAGCTTTATACCGCGAAGCAGCTGGTCAGCGAGCTGGTGGGCATGGACAGCAAGCTTTCCGGCGTCCTGGATATGCTGGAAGAGGCGGCCATTCAGCTCAGCGAGGCCAGCGACGAGTTGCGCCACTACCATGACCGTCTGGATCTCGATCCGAACCGTCTGTTTGAACTTGAGCAACGAATTTCCCGACAAATCGCGCTGGCGCGTAAACATCAGGTGATGCCGGAAGAGCTACCGGCGGTTTATCAGGCGATGCTGGAAGAGCAGCGCCTGCTGGACGACAGCGCCGGCTCGCTGGAATCCCTCAGCCAGCAGGTGGTCGAACATCATCAGCTGGCGCTGGAGACCGCGCGCCAGCTGCATGCCCTGCGCCAGGCCAGCGCCGACGAGCTGACCCAGCTTATCACCGAAAGTATGCACTCACTTTCGATGCCGCACGGGGTCTTCGCGATTGAGGTCGCGTTCGATGAACGCCATCTCACCGCCGACGGCGCCGACCATATTGAGTTCCGCGTCACCACTAACCCCGGTCAGCCGCTGCAGCCAATCGCCAAAGTGGCCTCCGGCGGCGAACTGTCGCGCATTGCGCTGGCGATTCAGGTGATCACCGCGCGTAAAATGGAAACCCCAGCGCTGATTTTCGACGAAGTGGACGTCGGTATCAGCGGCCCGACCGCCGCCGTGGTCGGCAAGCTGCTGCGCCAGCTGGGCGAGTCCACGCAGGTGATGTGCGTGACCCACCTGCCGCAGGTCGCAGGCTGCGGCCACCATCATTTCTTTGTCTGCAAAGAGACCGATGGCGAGATGACCGAAACCCATATGCAGCCGCTGGATAAACGTGCTCGCTTGCAGGAGCTGGCCCGTCTGCTGGGCGGCAGCGAAGTCACGCGCAACACCCTGGCGAACGCGAAAGAGTTGCTTGCGGCGTAAACTTTTTGATTTTCACAGGGTCATAGTGAACAGCAAATTGCCTGCTGACCTGCAGCCGGAGGTTTCCAACGGCGCGAAGGTCTATTATTATCGGCATATTACAGATGAGCCACGTACTGCTCGGGCCCAAAAAGGAATCAAATCACTATGCGCTGTAAAACGCTGACTGCTGCCGCAGCGGTTCTTCTTATGTTGACCGCAGGCTGTTCCACTCTGGAACGAGTGGTTTACCGTCCTGACATCAACCAGGGTAACTATCTGGCACCAAACGATGTAGCAAAAATTCGTGTCGGTATGACGCAACAGCAGGTAGCTTATGCTCTGGGGACGCCAATGATGACGGATCCGTTCGGCACCAATACCTGGTTCTATGTCTTCCGTCAGGAGCCGGGCCACCAGAAAGTGACTCAGCAGACCCTGACCCTGACCTTCAACAGCGGCGGTGTGTTGACTAACATTGATAACAAGCCTGCGCTGACCAGTCAGTAAGGCCCGGAAAAGCAAAAAGCGCTCGGTGAGCGCTTTTTTTATGGCTGATAGCCGGTCTGCTGCAGGTTACTTTGCGGCGCTTTTCTCTGCCCGCTGGCGACGCAGCTCTTTCGGGTCTGCGATCAGCGGACGATAGATTTCCACCCGGTCGCCGTCGTGAACTTCGTCATGCAGCTTTACCGGACGACTGTAGATACCCAGCTTGTTTTTCGCCAGATCAATGTCATCACGCAGCGCCAGCAGACCGCTGGCGATAATCGCCTGCTCGACCGTCGCCCCCTCGTCCAGGGTGACCCGCTGCAGATACTGCTTTTCAGGCAGCGCGTAGGCGACTTCAACACGAATATTAGCCGGCACTGTAAACCTCTTTGGCGCGCGAAGTGAACGCCTGCACCATGTTAGCGGCCAGCTCTTTGAAGATCCGGCCAAAAGCCATCTCAATCAGTTTATTGGTAAACTCGAAATCGAGATGGAATTCGATTTTGCAGGCCTCGGGGCTCAGCGGAATAAACTTCCAGCCGCCAATCAGCTTCTTGAACGGGCCATCCACCAGGCTCATCAAAATGCTCTGGTTGCTGGTCAGTGTATTGCGTGTGGTGAAGGTCTTACTGATGCCGGCTTTGGACACATCAACCGCCGCCGTCATTTGCGTCGGCCCCAATTCCAGCACGCGGCTACCGGTGCAGCCTGGCAGAAAATCAGGATAGGACTTCACATCGTTTACCAGTTGATACATCTGTTCCGCGCTGAAAGGCACCAGCGCAGTACGGCTAATCTGAGGCATAGCAGGTTCCACATTTAAACACAGTGCAAATAATATCATTTATCTGCTGCTAAAAAAAACGCTGTGCCGCAACTCGTGCTAAGATGCGCAGTACACCTCGCAGGATGCGATCGAGGTAACTGTGTATAAGACGATGACTTCAGGACATTATGACTAAGAAAAAAGCCCACAAACCTGGATCAGCCACCATTGCGCTGAATAAACGCGCCCGTCACGAATACTTTATCGAAGATGAATACGAGGCTGGTCTCGCCCTGCAGGGCTGGGAAGTCAAATCCCTGCGTGCAGGCAAAGCCAACATCGGCGATAGCTATGTCATCCTGAAGGATGGCGAAGCCTTCCTGTTCGGCGCCAACTTTACGCCCATGGCCGTGGCTTCCACCCACTATGTCTGCGACCCGACGCGCACCCGTAAGCTGCTGCTCAACCAGCGTGAGCTGGACACGCTGTACGGCCGCATTAACCGCGAAGGTTACACCGTCGTCGCCCTGTCGCTGTACTGGAAGAACGCCTGGTGCAAAGTGAAAATCGGCGTCGCCAAAGGTAAGAAACAGCACGACAAGCGTACCGACCTGAAAGATCGTGAATGGGCGCTGGATAAGGCGCGTATTATGAAGCACGCCGGACGTTAATTTCCCCTCCCCGAGGGCCAGCTCTCGCTGGCCCTTACGCTATATCCTTGTTGATGCTGCTTTTTCGTCCACCCTGCTGAAACAATCCTGCGTGATGGGGCTGGTAACGACATTCACAAATCTGTTATACTTAACCTACACATTGGGGCTGATTCTGGATTCGACGGGATTTGCGAAACCCAAGGTGCATGCCGAGGGGCGGTTGGCCTCGTAAAAAGCCGCAAAAAATAGTCGCAAACGACGAAAACTACGCTTTAGCAGCTTAATAACCTGCTTAGAGCCCTCTCTCCCTAGCCTCCGCTCTTAGGACGGGGATCAAGAGAGGTCAAACCCAAAAGAGATCGCGTGGATGCCCTGCCTGGGGTTGAAGCGTTAAATCTAATCAGGCTAGTTTGTTAGTGGCGTGTCTGTCCGCAGCTGGCAAGCGAATGTAAAGACTGACTAAGCATGTAGTGCCGAGGATGTAGGAATTTCGGACGCGGGTTCAACTCCCGCCAGCTCCACCAAAATTCTCCATCGGTGATTACCAGAGTCATCCGATGAAGTCCTAAGAGCCCGCACGGCGCAAGCCCTGCGGGCTTTTTTGTGCCCTCAATTTGTCCCGCGAAGTCCGAAGAGAACTAATTAAATCCGAACCTTTTAGGCCCATTGATAGGCCCAACGAAAAGCTCTATTGTTTTTGTTGGGCCTAAACGCATGGAGATTCCCCATGGCAAGAAAAACCAAGCCGTTAACCGATACGGAAATCAAAGCCGCCAAACCTAAAGATGCCGATTACCAGCTGTATGATGGTGACGGGCTTACTCTATTAATCAAGTCCAGTGGTAGTAAGCTCTGGCAGTTCCGTTACTATCGACCGCTGACAAAACAGCGAACCAAACAGAGCTTCGGTGCCTACCCTGCTGTCTCCCTTTCTGATGCGCGTAAACTCAGAGCTGAATCTCGAGTCTTGTTGGCGAAAGATATTGATCCTCAGGAACATCAGAAAGAACAGGTAAGAAATTCTCAAGAGGCTAAAACCAACACTTTCCTGTTAGTTGCCGAGCGTTGGTGGAATGTGAAGAAAGCCAGCGTAACAGAGGACTATGCCGACGATATCTGGCGCTCGCTTGAGAGAGATGTTTTCCCAGCAATCGGCGATATCAGTGTCACTGAGATTAAGGCTCATACTCTGGTTAAAGCTGTTCAGCCGGTTCAGGCCAGAGGTGCATTAGAGACTGTTCGCCGCCTTTGTCAGCGTATTAACGAAGTCATGATTTATGCGCAGAACACAGGCTTGATTGATGCAGTTCCCAGTGTAAATATCGGAAAAGCATTTGAGAAACCGCAAAAGAAAAACATGCCAAGCATCTGCCCGGATCAACTTCCGCAGCTAATGCAGACTATGCGTACGGCAAGTATCAGCTTGTCCACAAGATGCCTTTTCATGTGGCAACTTCTCACCATCACCCGCCCTGCCGAGGCCGCTGAGGCTCGATGGGGTGAGATCGATTTCAATGCTAGCGAATGGAAAATTCCTGCAGCTCGAATGAAGATGAACCGGGACCATACGGTTCCACTATCCGATGAGGCTCTTTCTATTCTGGAAATGATGAAGTCACTCAGTGGTGGACGAGAGTTTATCTTTCCCAGTCGCATCAAACCAACCCAGCCAATGAACAGCCAGACAGTGAATGCAGCACTCAAGCGTGCTGGCTTAGGAGGCGTACTCGTATCACACGGTCTACGTTCTATCGCTAGTACGGCACTCAATGAGGAAGGATTTCCGCCTGATGTCATTGAAGCAGCACTGGCTCATGTAGACAAAAATGAGGTACGTCGCGCTTATAACCGCAGTGATTACCTTGAGCAACGTCGCCCTATGATGCAATGGTGGGCTGATTTCGTGATGGCAGCGGATCGCGGAAGCGTGATTGCAGATGGGATAAAAGGGATGCGGTTAGTGGGATGATAAGAATGGGTTAAGTCCAGCTCAGATTTTCCCTATAGATAGGTTAATACTTTATTTTTGAATCAAATACTTACTGGATCTGACCGTCCTTAACTGGACTAACCCTACCTCAGTAGGCATATTCTGTCCTCACGACGAAACCGGTTCTTAAGCCTCCGGACTGACGCCTCCGAGGTTGCTTTGAACCGCTCCAAGTTTCCGGGAGAATGTTGAACCTGTAAACTCAGCCACGGGACCGCTCAACCTACTATCGAACATCTGGTATGAACTTTGCCTCCATAGACGATGGAACCTCCGCCGGCCCACGAAGACTGCTCCTATGTGCTTGTTCCGATGACACAGATACTAAGTCTATGGGGGCGATTCCAGCTCATGGCATATCGGTCCGCCCCCTAGTGTATCACTCACGTATTTTTCTTGATTAAATATAACTGCTATGATCGGCACAACTATTCTGATGGTATAGAATAAATTGCAATTCGTAATATTAAAACATTAATGGACGAGGAAATAACATGCAAGGTTTAAATTACCTTTCAGAAATTGAAAAATTAAAGCTTTTCAAAAACATTCGAATTGGAATGAGTTCAGAAGAAGAATTTGAGGCTTTCCTTACCTCTGTAGGGAATGATGAAAATAAAAATGAAATAAAAAGGCGAATTAACGGTTTGTTTTTAGAGGATGAATTCGCTTTGCTGTGCTTTTTCATGGAAGTATGTACAAGTCTAACCTCTTTAGGTCAATCACCAGTAAATAACACTGGCATTAAGGTGCCAGATTATCTGGCTAGTTTTAATATGCCAAAAGGGAAGGAATTAAAATGTTTTATTGAGGTGAAGACGAGCAATGCTCTAGAAACTAAAAAAATATCAGGGTCTTTCTTGAATAAGTACAGTGAGTTTTGTCATAGATTCCGACACCCTTTATTTATAGCATCACGCATACATCAAAACAATCTTCTTTTCTGGATATTGCAAAGCGAGAGCGAGTTTATAAACTCTGGTCGAAAAGTAGATGTGAGTAATATAACAAATAATAGTGGATGTATTCTTTTGGATGATTGGTTTATTTCCTCAATTAATGCTTTAACAGTGACAATTCATTTTAGCGAACACCCTTTAGTATCCCAGGCCAGATATGAGGATAAGGGGTATTTACATCAAATTACCGTATCACAGAAGCATGAAGGAAATATTTTCGAGTTTAATCTTAACGAGAAGGAATTCGTTTTAAATGCATTCCTAGATGAGTTTCAGTCTAATGATACTTATCATAAAGAAAAAAATATATTAGTAAGAGAAATACCTGAACACTCTGCTAATCTAATAAGCAGTTTATTACTAAAAATGAACATGCGAGTAATTGATTCAGAAAGTCCAGATGACAGATTGAATGCCAGTAGAATGTTGGCGAAAATAGAATCAGGTTATAGTACTTACATAAACAAAAGTTATCTTAAAAAAATAATAGATAGTTTGAATAAAAAATCAATCGTAAGTGGTGCTGGTATTATTTTTGCCCCAATGGGGCTTGGGAGTAGCCATGATAGAAAAAAGAAATTGGGTGAATTACTCAAAATTTCTAGATGATCTAATTATGTACTTATGTACTTAGATGTCTGATGTCCAAGGTTTCTGTTCTGCGCCTTTATTGGCGCTTTTTTTCTTTAGCGTTGCGTTAAAGGCAGCCTTAACTACGGCGTCATTTCTAGACCAATCTTCAATCAGCCGGGGAATTCTTGAAAATAATACAGCTAAGTCTTCCTGTTTTTCTTCAGGGGAACCAGGATAGCCATGCTCTTGAATAAATATGCTTACATCCTCATCAATCAACTCTATAGCCTCTCTCCTGTTTCTCCAGCCATCCGCAGGCTTGTTGCAATACAACAAACGGATAATTTCAGCTTTTAGAGGAGCGTAAAGCGATGCTTTTGCTTTACCCCCATTAGTGGCCTGTTCTTTTTTTTTCGCCTCAGTGTTTTGCCATATTTCATGGTGAACAATTCCATGGCACATGTCGAGAAGTTCTGTCGATTTGAGCAACAACGTGACACCATCACGCCAATCTGAAGCCACGAGATGTATCCCTAGGCACCAGTATACTGCAGCCAAAAAGATCCACTCATCTATTGATTCCTGGATAGTGTCAGCCTCTTCATACAAAATATGGTACGACTGATTTTCCAATTCACGACGCTTCGCTGTATCCAGCATAATATCATTGACTATTTTGTTAATATGAGTATCGCCATCATTTAAACAGGTTATACAGCTTTTCCATCCAACCGCACGTAGAGCGAGCACCAGTCTACTTTTCTTTAAGTTGAATGATTCCTTTATCGTATCGACAAAAAAACAGAGATTAAAATCATCCATAAATCAATAACCTAACTCGTGTAAAAAATGAGGTAACGCAGCCGTATACCTTATACCCGCGTCAATGAATAACCTTCCTCTCATCCAAAGCAAACCAGATTAGAGGAAACAACACTATGTCATCATCTACCGTAAAAATCCTTCGTATCAATGCACTTACCCAAAAACTGGGCATCGCCCGCTCGACGATTTACGACTGGATCAATCCTAAATCGATACGCTATGACAGGACATTTCCAAAGCAGCGCCGCCTTGGGAACCAGTCTGTCGGTTGGCTAGAATCCGAAGTAGATCAGTGGATCTTACAACGCGAAATTTCCTCCCAATAAAATTACTTAGCTAAGTAAACCGGAGAATGTAATCTCCGGTTAAGTCACTCAGCAATCATTAGCATCAAACATTCCAGTGAAGATTAAAATTCATCCAGTAATGCTGATATATGTGCTTCACGTACCCTATCACGCACATCCTCAAAACTTTCAGACGCTAATCCTGACTGCAGATATGGTAAAATCTTTGTAAATTCAGCGCGAGCGGCAGGACGCGAAGAACCATTGAGATAGATTGCATTTGCAAGAAGTTCTGGGCTAGAGCACCCTTTCCTTACCGCCCCACTTAAAGTCAGTATACTGACAGGAACAATGGGTTCATTACCATTAGCGATAGCTTGGGCGGTATATATACGGGCTGGAAGACCCGCGACAAAAGCAAGATCTGCAGTTAAACGAACCGCAAAATGTCGCGCTATTTCACATGTCTTGATATCCTTCTCTGCTGTTCCAATCGCGCGTTCAAGATCGCTGAGAGGTTTACCATCCATCCACGCGACTAAAAGTTTTTTCAACAAAGGGATAGCTAATTTTGTTTTATTTTCATCGCTTAAAGAACGATAATTTGTACCAAATAGACCGGCAATATCGTTGGGTCTAATTAGCTGGAACAACCAACCAGGATGCTTTTCAAGCCATTCAAAAAGATCTTGGATACAATCGCGGGTGCTCCCAAGAAATGCCCCACTACTTACCAACTGAGTCATACTCTCAATAACTACATAAGGCAGTCCGCAAGACGCCGCAACTCTTTCTAACCAAGTTAACTCTTGCTTCGGAGAAAGTCTAGAGCGCTCAAGTATAGCTGAAGATATCCGAGTCTCGATCCAATCATTATTGCCCTCCTGACGCATGCGGTAAGCAGCGAATGATCTATTGATCATATATTTCGCTAATTCATCAGGAGCATCGCCATCACCCTTTGGTAATCTGGCGAGGAAATATGCCTCATTATCATCAAGAGCTCCTGAGTGGATACGGTCAAGTAGACCTGTGAGCGGATCGTCTATCCTGAGGCACTGGTCTGACTGAGAAAATATTCCTTGTAAAGTCATCCAATGACTATTTATGTTACTTTTATCTTCATCAATATTGATTATTTTACTGGGAATGACTAAAACAAACCCTTGCCCTCCTTCCCCTGCTCGTCCAGCTCTGCCTGCAGCATTAAGCAATTCATGAGCATCTAACTGCTTCATTTTGTCTCCCTCAACATCCCAGCGGCTATCTCCCGCAATCAAGACGATATCACTAGGAAGATTCATTCCTTGAGCAAGAGTTGAAGTCGCAAACATAGCACTTAGACCATCAGACCGTTTAAAAAGCGATTCATGCAAGAGACGTTCTTGTTTTATCAATTGAGCATGATGACTTATAGCACCACCTACAACTCTATAATTATCGTCAATTTTAAGATAACAATGTTGAGATCCACCAAGTTCCTCCTCAACTATTTTTCGTAATACTTTCTCGTCTTCCGTAAGAGTAACTCCGTGTTTCGGTAATAGTTCACGAAAGTATTTAACAGTAGATTCCGCAGCAATAGTACTTTGAACAAATATAAGTGTCTTAAGCTTATCTTGTGCAGCAGCAGCAGCAATCTCCCCTGCAACTTTATTTCCGTTTGGGGTTAAGTACCAGTTACCTTTATATTTATTTATACCTGTAGAAAATGACACCGATTTATTTAATAATGTCATCAACGCATAATCTTTACGCTTACGCGTCGCCCAAGTCTGTCTAAGACAGAAGAAAGCAGACGGTTGAGCATTAAGCTGTGATTTAACTTTTGCTGGTACACCTTTAGTTGTTGCTTTGGCTTGGGCTTTTCGAAGTATTTCTTCTAACTTTGAAATTCGATCTGAACTGTAAGCTACGCAACCACGGGCTTGTCGGGTAGGTTTCCATGCTAAATCTAACTCAAGACAAGGACGGCCAGTAAGTTCGGAAATCCAACCAGCAATTTCGGCAGCGTTTTGCATCATTGCTGAAATCATCAAAAAATCTGCTTCAGGTGCCAGTTGAGTAAGATTTAAAATACATAACATTGCATCAATGCTGCGACGACTTCGATCAGCATCTCTTGGATGCAAAAGATGACATTCATCGAACACTATCAAACCGATATCGTTAAATGCTTCTGGCTGCAGAGATTGCAGCATTAAGCATCTTTCGGGAGTTGTCACGATTATTTCTGGCAATTCAACAATATCTGTAAACACAATATCTTCGTCAAGATCGCCATAAACACTAAAGTCTTTGAAAGCATTTTTAAGTGTAAAAGCAGTCTGATCTACTAGAGCCAACGTAGGAGCAAGAACAATAGCCTTACTGCCGCTCAGTAATGAAACAGCTATTTTCAGCTCCGCAAGTGTTGATTTCCCCCCGCCAGTCGGAAAACTTATTGCAGCAGAAACGCCTTTGGTAAGATAACCTCTTTCAAGCGCAGTGCGGTGATTACGCCAAAGGTAGGGACGTTTATTAGCCGCCTGACGCACAATACGCCACCATTGTTTTACATTTATACCGGCAGGTGCCTCAATTCGGCATAATGAGGTATCGGCAAGGTTAATAGAAACCGCTAGTAGTAATTTTGCTAAATGAAGTGGACCGGGAAAGATATTAACAGCAACAGGCCCTTCATCATCAAAAACCCCATCGATACGAGAAATACATAACGATATAACCTCTTTAAATATCATCTGAGAGCGAGGAATCTCAGCGACTTCATTTGGCTCTGATAATAATTCTTGAGCAAGCTCTACCAAACCAGCATGAAGATGCCTTAGTAATGCGTCAACAGCAACTTCGGGGCCAGTAGTTTCATTACCCAAATCCTTTTCCCGTGATTCTATATCCAGAATTTCACCAAGCCGTCCTGTTGCAAGAGCTCCAATATCTTTTATCAAAATTGATTCGGAAGAATTTGAATCATCCCGTTGATTCAAATGCTTTGCCATTTCTGCTGCATCACTTTGAAAGTCAGCAATCAAAAAGAGTAAGGTGCTACAAATTTCCGGCGCGACACGAACTATATCGATAAAGGCTTCACGCTCTCCTCCTTTAATAACCTCAGCCATCATGCAAAGTTGATGTGCAGTTCCTGCAACAAATGCAGCAGCAGCTCGATCAACTCTCTCAGGCGAAGATGTGACTAATAGCTCCTGTGTAGCCGCTAAACGTCGCATCTCTTCTAGCAATTCTTCCAATTTTTCGTTTTTCTCTTTTGTATCGATGGCACCATGGTACCTGACACGTGCAGCAACGATTTCTGCATAAGCATTAGTGAAACGCTGAGGTAGTTCCTCTAATTCGAGAGAGTCAAGCTGAGGAGCTGAGCTAATTAGATCTATAGTTACAGGGTCAAACATTGTCTATCCAAGCCTCAATATATTTTATTGCCTTTGACGAAAACTGCTCCATCCAGTTACGTAGATCTTTTATGCACATAGTTTCGCCTTGTCGACGTTCATGCTTACCAGGAGCAACTTCATCAAAGCCCTTAAATAGAGCTTTACGGCTACTATCATCGTCATCTTTAGTATCTATCGTTACCGCAACACGATAATGTCTAGCCTCTTCCCAAATAATCTTTTCGACCGCAGCATCAATATCCATCTCTGGGAATTTAATCTGATGAGCTTCTAACAGTGCGCCTGTCTCTTGTATTAATTCAGGCATTCGTTCACCGCACTCTAATGAGCGTATTCCCTTCCAAACATCACCAGTAATTGTTGATCGGGGATTTATAGTGGCCTTATCTTCGAATATAACAACAGCAATAACATTTTCATTGGTTTGGTCTAGTTGAAGTTGCATACCATCAAACCCTTTATGCGCCAAGATAGCATGTGGCGCACGAACAATATTTCCTTTATTTGCTCTATGGGCTGCAATCCATGAAATCGCTTGGAAAATCCAACCGTCTCGATGATAAGGATCCTTTCCAGCGGGCACGGTGAGAAGTTTGATTGCTTCCTTAGCAGTATCAGGGCGGGTGGATGGTGGTTTTTTATCAATTCCAGCAAGGATTATGGATATATGCCGTGCTTGGCCCAGAGCGAGAGAAGCAACCTTACTAGCGAGATCATTTTCATCAGCAATGATCCATCTTGAACCATGGCAAAGAGAGTCGTGTACTATTTCAGTCAGCGTTAGAGGCATCATTACCTCCCCATCTTTTTATAAGGTTGGTGTAAGGTCATTATCGCAGCAAAATTCAATTCTGCTCTTGTCCCTAAAGACAATGTTTTATCTTTTTTCATTTTGTTTTAAAAGGAATATACATATGTTTGACAACTATTTAAGACAGTCCATTGTCACAATTTTTTTAAGATTACTCAAAACTACGAATCTAGTAGCATCTTCAGAAATACCATGAAGCAGGGCTATTTCATGCACAGCGCGATAAACATCTCGAGGACATATAGCCCTTCCCTCGTTCTTTACAAAAGGGCCATCTGTTTCTGTCAGCAGTCTGTTTAGAGGAATACTAGCAATAAGTTTCCTGTGTTTGACTGAACGTAGCATCTCCTCATTAACTGAAAAGTAGCATCCGAGTTCAACAGCACGTCGAGCCTCTGCAGATGACCCTGTAAACCAATGAAGAATAGCTTGGCAATTTTCAAGAATTTTGCTTTTCTCAAGATGATCTAAAACTTTTGCTGCTGTACGTACACTATGGATACTAAGTATTTTGTTCCCCTGTTCTGCACAGGCTTGAAGAATACGCGAAAACACACGCTCCTGAGCTTCAAAGCTTTGGTAAAAACGGGGACCGGCATCTAGACCAATTTCTCCCACATAGCGTGCTGAAGACAAGTAGCGTTCTAGCAGTACCACTTCATCTTCACGTTCTGAGACCAGTTGTGGATGTAGACCCAATCCGACACGAACGAATGATGAATCTAAATCCAATTCACAATTTCTTTGCCATGCTTTAGGGGTTGTAGTTACCGCAAGTGTAGCCACACGTGCCAGCTCGCATTCCGCAATGACAGCCTTATGATCCGGATATAGATCAAGGTGGCAGTGAAAATCTACCCAGTGCGGAGAAAGTTGATGCTTGGTTGTATTCATGATAATGGTCTCGTTCTCACCCCAGTTAGCAGGCGGCTAACTTCCTCCATGCCCCTTATATATACGCCTGCATAGTCATCATAATTATCTGGGTGATCACTTAGTGGTCCAGGTTTATGGATATCAAATTTCGCATGGCCGGGGAAACGTGCTAGCCGCTCCAGTGAGAACTGAAAGGCTCGCACATGCTCCCCTTCAGCTTTACTACAATCGAGTACTCGTGCTCGAAGATCCGGGATTCGATAAGCAGTTCCGTCTGAACCAAAAGCCGCAAATAACGATGCGCGTCTTATCAAACAAGGTACGCACCGACCGCAGTGTATAGACTGTTCTTCATTTAAATCGGGATTCCACCGGGTACTTTGTGGGGATGAACATGACATGGTATTTTCAGCATGTTGGCGAAGAAATGTCTGATCATGGCACTGTCGCGCCATTTCGCCTTTTGTCATGAAGGCATAAGGATTATTTAAATAAGCGTCTACCCCTAAATTACGTAGCAGTTCATTATAGCGAGCCATGTAATATGGATGCGTCGTTCTGGTGCTGAGTGCGCCCACACGTAATGGATCTAAAGGGACGTTGAGAGATATGAGACCATTCTCAGGAACATTTATCTCCATAGCTCCACCAGCAGCATCTGCTGCTAACGTTGCAAGGGAAAAAAAGAGAAATGATCTACCTCTTAAGGTATTTTCGCCCTCATCACCTACAATGGTATCTTTCTTAAAACCGATGTGTGCCCGGACATGGCCAAATTCTTGAGTGAATCTGCTAGACAATAATTCTGAACACTTTTTTTGGTATTTACTAGTAATAGAATCCCAGTAATGGCTGACAAATAGTGGAGTTCTTCCCTGAGAAAGAAGATCAATCGCACCAATAAAACTGTCCAGCCCGCCAGAGAAAAGACATACAGAAGTGGGATTAAGTATTCGTGGTTTAGTTGATTCTCTGACAAGGCCGCGCTCAATTTCAGGCCGTTCATGAAAATGCAATGACCAACGATCCCCTGTCAAAAAATTCAATAAATTACTTAGCAGCCCCGTCTGACTACTCCATAAAACAGGATCAAATACAGGAATATGCAAAGATAATTCACGAGTCCAAAGATCTTGGGCATTTCGATTACGTGAAATTCTAGTATCTGCAGCAGTAACTGTTGCAGCTAACAGAGCAAGATCAACTGAGGTTTCCGAAGGAGTGAGCCCAAGCTCCCTTAATCCTGTTAACGCTTGCCCTAGACCAAAGTCCAACTGCCCATTATTTTTTAAAAAGTTAATTTGGGTAATATTGGTCTGTAATCGGCTTAGTACAGGCTGCTGGGAATCTCTAGCGCCAAGTCTCGCAATAATAGTGTGATGGCTCATTCTGATCTCTCCCCTTCACTAGCAATCAGTTCGAATGCCAGTTCATAAATCTGTTCGACCTTTTGGTTAATTTCACGACCTGATAGTCCTGATACATCTCTCAACTCGTCTCTCAACTGAACACGAGTAGCACCATCAACAAAATCGTGGAGTGTATCCTGAATGTCACCAATAGCATCGACATCATCAGGTAACTTGATGCCATTTTTACCTATATCGGCCATGATTCGCCCTTCAATGGAGTGAACGATGAAACCGATAAATATTTCTTGCATCTGCTCGGTGTTTAATGAATCAAAACTAACCACATCGGTATCAGACATGTCAGCAATCGTATCAAGCATTGCCTGTCTGGAGACCCCTTCATCGACTGATCCGCCAGGGGGGCACAAAAATTCGACAAGCGATACGAAAACTGTTGGTGCAGGCTCTCCAGCCAAATTGCTTAGATTAAAACGCTGAAGGGCTTGTTCTGCACCTCCCTGCTGGAAATCACCCAAGATATGAAGTAGCCCACCAGCAACGACGCGGGAGGAGCCCATACGGCGACTGGCTCTACTCGTCCCCCCTGTGCCGTTGCGCACATAACCGGCAATTGCCTTGCCGAGCGAACTTCGACTTCCGGAACGAACGTAGCGGGTAAAGTTACCTTTAGGTGTACTTAACGGCCCTGCACCATTTGAATCGGGAGGGATTAGTGATGGAGTTAAAGGCCCACCCTGAAGTTGGTCATCTTCCGGAGTTGTTGGGGATATAGGTAATGTAGGTGCCGGAGGGTTGTCTACAAAGTCAGGTACCAGTCCGCTGGTAGGCCCCCCATAAGATTTTGAAGTTCCCATTTACTTTTTCTTCCTTGGTAAATCAAGCATCGCTTGAGCTGTACTGCTTAATTTTGAATTATCAGGCTGATCTACCCATCCCTGAAGGATAGATCGGAATTCCTCTTCATGAGTATCGTCAACAAAACACTGCATGAAGGTTGATCCCAGCCAGACTCCACCAGTCTTCGGAACCGGGATTCGGCGGATGAAATCAAGCAGCTTTCTTTGCATCTGAGGCAGTACTTTCACGAGGAATTGAATTCCGTCAATTCCAGCTGGTTTTTTACCGAAACTATCTTCTTGGAGGATCTGCTCGCTAAGTGTTTCAAATACCTCGTCCACTTCTGAGGCTGTAAGTTTTTCAAGTACTGCTTTTGTTCCTGCAACGGCCATACTAGAGCCGAGAAGTTTTTCAACAAGCGGGGCAAGATGACTGGATGTTAGGGAGACTCCAAATGTACTTTGCTTGTCCCTGGTCACGAACACATAGGGGCGTAGGTCTTGGTTAGCTAATGCAGGTTCAATTTCAGCCCATCCAACTGCCCAGTCGTTTTTCAGCCATTCATTTATGTCAGAATGCTCGGCAACAGTAATTTTGCTAGGTGAATTCGATTCCTGCTGCTGTTTAGACTTTGCTCCCCTTACCAGCTGTTCAAATTGAATTAGTGCCTCAGGTTTCCCCTCTTTATGACTACTTGCCTGTCTCACTATTTGCTCATAAAAGGCAGGATAAAAACGTTCAGCCAACATAATCTTCGCCAATACAGGACGCTTAATGTCTTCACCAAACCCCCGTTCTTCTGCAATAGACTGGCGCAATATCATCGAATTGAGAAAACGTTTTATCTGACGTGGATTTCCCCTAGTACCTTTACTAAGAAGTGGCGTTACGTGTGCACTAATCTTTAAAGCCTGTTCAATTTCCTCTGGTATGTGCTCTCCCAAGGCTTCAAGTACTACTTTCCTATCTAACCCACTACTAATCCATGGTCTTTTCATTTCTTCACGGGCTTTGCCAAGCAATTTCATAAAATGCTTATTTTTCGAGCCTAAGGCATTCTCTGCAAGAAGAAGCGTTGTATAAACACGGGTTTCAGCGCTACCTAGCGCCGGTATCCGAAATGGCACCTGTATAAGTTTTTCCAAATAGTTTCTGGCATAAGTCAAAGGACCAGTGCTTTGCGGAAGGTCGGGAAAATGTTCGCGCACCGCATATTCGATCATCGCTTCATCCGCACCGATAACAAAGGCTGTTTTCTCAACAAAAAGAAATAAACGTATAGCCTCAAGTGTTTCTATCGCTGTTTTTGGCAAACATCGGTCAAGATCATCAACGATTACAACTAGCTTTTCGACTTCGGCAACATTGAGAAGGTCTTTAAACTCTTCACGAAAGGCATGAATATGCTTGGGAAGGGTTTCCCCATCGGAATCCGCTTCTTTTATGAAATCACCGGCTCTGTCCGCAAAATTCTTTATATCATCGACTGATATATTATCTTGGGGATTGCTAAGGATACCGGAGGCAAGCTCGTAGACACTTTTGAGTTGCTCCATTGTAGGAATACCTGTAAATGCGGTGAAAGCTAACCCCCCCGCTTTACGTGCCATTTTCAACCAGTCAACCCGGCGCAATACTTTTTTTGCAGCCGCAGCAACCTTGATACACCCCGGTCGGGCTTGCATTAATTCTTCGACCAAGGTTTCTATAATGACCGTCTTGGCATCCTCAAAGCCTTCAAATGTCCATCCGTTAAACCATAAGCAAAGTGTCTTATTTTTTCCTTCGTATGATGCTTCTAGCATTTTCAAAACGCTTGACTTACCAGCCCCCCAATCACCATGCACACCGATGGTTATTGGCGCATCAGGAGTATGATCTATCAGTTTTACGACCGTCCTCGCGATAGCTTCGTAATACAAAAGGTCTGTTGCAGTTTCTTGATCATTCAAAAACATGTGCTCTTCCCCTGAGTGCGGTAAATGTGCATCACAGCAATCACTTTGCTTATCACACTCCCCTCTTGAAAATCAAATCTCACATTTTCAATCAGATAAGTACGAATACATTGTATTTATATTACAAGAGAACTTAGTTGATGTAGCTCACGTTCTTAGCTTTAGATAGTTGAATAAATAAGTCATTATTATCAATATATTAGGTTTTTTCTTCACTTCATTTACCAACCGGATTGCTCCAATAGGTAACCAAAGCTTCCACTCAGAGAGCGGGGGAAAGGAGCCCATCAGGTTGATACAGGACTTGGCCAAACGAAGTTGCGCCAACCACCATTAGACCGAAGCCTACAGTTCCTTTAGATGTTTTTTGCCATACTAAATTTTCGTTAGTTTACAGCGCAAAAAAATTTTAGAGACGACAGTCAAAGCAATTTGCCCATCCAAAGTTCATACTGTGACTTCTTTCACCCTCGGCTCATTCCGATTGATCGATATCTGTCGTTATAGTTCTTGGTGTGGTCTTTTGCCATATACTCCATACGCTTCAGCAATTTGGTAATCTGTTGCATATAATTAGGGGAATTTCTGTTTAAATAAAAACACCCGTTCTCAGTCATATTCGTTAAACCTGAATATTCCTCCGAATCCAGACCTAACGCACTACACCATGCCTGCTGGATTAATGCGTATAAACTGTCATCGGCGTTATAGTTCCCGGCACCATGGTAGAAGTCTTTATTCAGCAGCAGTAATACATGGTAATGTTTACGGCGGTTAAGCTCACCGACTTCACGTACCCATACATACCGTAACCTATTAGACCGATTACGTTTCCATCGTCGGTTCTTACGTTGGCAATCGACCAGTAACTTAGCTTTCAGTGATTCAATAAAACGAGTAACCTCTTTGTTCGAATCACCATAATGATAGTTGCGGGGAAAACGTAAATCAACACGTAGTGCTAACGTACGCGGAAACTCATCTACTGCATTACGAATAACATCGTAAAATGCCTGCTGGTAATCAGCGTTCAAGGAATTAAGTTGCATATTAAGACCTGAATAAATAACTCACTCAATAATTAACATTGAGGTAAGTATGAATAACTAACCATGCGATTAACAATTGTGTTAATGTTACATGCAGATATGTACATGAACATAATCGAATAATAATCATTAACCGTATGGTGTTACGTAATCAATGTATGCTGCGTTATAATTAACTGATTGTATAGGCATAATGTATTAGTATGTTAATGACCAACACTCTGGATAGAGAGTGGATATATTATTAACAAACATATATTACTATACCGACAGTTAATTCATCAGTAATAATATAACAATAAGCACTTTAGCTTGATTAAACCTCATACAAATAGTAAGCATGATAATAATATTACCCTGATATTAGTTTTACTGGTTTTTGTCATTTTCTACAGGTTCCTCCCCCGGTAGTTGCGACTGATCGCAACTACCGGGGCTCAATAGTGTTGATATGCTGCATGTTTTGTAAACGGATTATTATCAAAATGACGACCTTTATATACCTTTCGGGCACCATATTTTGAATAATCAATATCTATCACCTCTTCCTTTTCAAGTCTGTCAATAACCCTGTCCAGTAACTTTCCCTTACGTAACACATTAGGTCCGCCGTTTCGGATATCATTATATCGAACTACATCTTTCCATGAGCGTGAATACTGCCGACGTAGCCACGACAATAACAGTGCTTCATAATAGCCCTCCTCATTGCCAAAGAGTGTTACTGCCTGTTGCATATACCATTCGCACAGCAACCATGCATTTTCGACATATTCTTTTTTTATCGCACATTCCCCCTCACTCCAGTAACTCAACAGGGCGGCTACGCGTGCAGTATTATTCGACATTTTGGATGCAAAATCTTTCGAGTTTTCATAGTCTCCCTCTGGCCCCAGGCGACGCTCTATCTTATTGTGAATTCTCACCCATGCTTCCTGAGCTTGAGGTTCGAAGGATAAACATGTCTGATGCCCGGTTCCGTGTTGAGAAGCACTTTTTTCTACCAGTTCATTCATACGTTGGTAGAAGGAATTAAGATTCTCTAGGTCACCAGACTGAGGGCCTGATTGACGACGAATCAAACGCTGGCCTTGTGTCGATAAATTCTCATCAATATTCAAGACAAGACAACGTGCAAAAAAACCACTTCCGCGTGCACTTTCGCCCTTACGTTTTAAATAATCATCAAATATAGCTTTTTGTACCATAACCAACAAAGTAATACGTCCATTCCTGAGCGTAAAACTCGGTGTTGTTTTACGTTCAACCTGAAAATATCCCCCATCCCACATTGAGTTAATAAAACCGAAGTCAGTCATGGTCTTTCTGTTAAGTATATTAGCTCCCTCATCGGTTATGAGTCCTGTTTGCGGCGACTGAGTGTACATTGCAAACTGCAGGGCTTCCGGTGTGGTATTATTATAAACAAATCTTCTGGCTTTTGGTGGTTCTGGTTTTTCAGCGTATAACGCCTTTAACTGCAGTGAAAATTCATCTGTACACTTTCCTTTCATAGTGGCTTTATCTACACATTTCAAGAGTGCACTTTCTTTTCTGCGCCATATTTTAGAGTAGCGCTCATGTTCTTTTTGCTGTTCTTCATACTGGAGTAATACACGTAGATCATGCTCATGAAAAGGCTTGAATACCAGTTTATCCACCGTCGTTTTTCTCTCGCCAGACTCTGCTATCACGAATGAATACAATGACACCGGAGATATTAAAGTGTCATTGATCTTTACATTAATCAGGCTCTGGCACCCCAGGGATAATGCACTTAAAACTGCGGATGCAATCATTTCAGGTGGTGACTGTGTGTGATCCTCAATATTAAAAATAGTTTCACGCAATAGTCCTGTAAAAGCATTAAATGGAAAATCTTTCATTACGATACCTGCGAAGTATGTTGTTTATGGAGCTGACAATTAATCGCAAAATCCAATCGCAAGTCAATATAAAAAACTGATATTTAGTCCAATCCGACAGCGTTGGACTAAATTAGTTAAGTGGCAACCTCTGGTGTTTTCATTCGCCTGTGCTTTCTTTATAAAAACACAGGCGAATAATGTCAGTACGGAGATATACTGCCAGGTAATATGATTTAAATAATTCTCAGATATATATCACCTCAGTGAATCCCCACCCGTTTTAATCCAACAGGTCATCCCCACCGGATGGCCTTTTTTCATTCAGAGGCCGATATGAAACATCCCTCGGGTTATACCCTTATCCGTCGCCATCTGCGGCGTTATCCACACGCGCTACGCCAGCATTTGCTGCAGGAGCTCAACCTACTCGTTACGTATGAACCGGTGATTGGCATCATGGGGAAAACCGGCGTCGGCAAATCCTCGCTGTGTAACGCACTGTTCCGGAGCGAAGTCTGTACTGTCAATGCTGTGGAAGCCTGCACACGTCAGCCACAGCGTGTCCGGCTACGTTTCGGTAATCACTTCCTGACGCTGGTTGATTTACCCGGTGTGGGCGAGAGTGTTACCCGTGATGGTGAATACCGTGAACTGTATCGTGACCTCATGCCACAACTCGATATGGTGCTGTGGGTACTCAAGGCCGATGACCGCGCCTATGCGGTGGAAGAGCAGTTTTATCAGGACGTATTCGCGCAGTACAGCGGACCGCAGCCGCCGGTGTTATGGGTGCTCAACCAGGTGGACAAAACCGACCCCGCCGAGCAGTGGAACTGGCCGTCCGCCCAGCCCTCGGCGTTACAGGCCGAGCGTATTGCGCAGAAACAGCAGGCGGTGGCCCGGCAGTTAGGTATCGCTGAGCAGGATATTCTGCCGGTTTCGGTCAGGGGGCGCTATCGTCTGTCGCGTCTGGTGGAGGCCATGATTACCCTGCTCCCAAAGCAGGCCCGCAGTCCACTTGTGCCGCACCTGCAGAACGGGTATCGCACTACCAGTATCATCAGCACCGCCAGCAGCAGCTTTGGCGATGCCGTGGTGGACGTTATCGATAAGGTTATTGACCTGGCCCCGCTACCACAGGTGGCACGCATTGCACTGCAGGCTGCAACACACACTGTCGCCCGCGCAGCACGCTCCCTGTGGGGATTTTTCTTCAGCTAGTCACTTCGCTTTCGATAAGCGGCCTTGCCGTTTTCGATAAGTTTCTTTGTTTCATTACGATCGATTTTGTCGATCGAGCCGATCGATATTCATCGTTGTACTTGATTAATCCGGTAGCCACATAATCCACAGGGCATTATGTGATTTGTTAATTTTAACCATCAAAATCAATGCGATGTATTGCAGGGATTGTCACGCATTAAGGAAAGTATATGCCGTTAATTCTGTTATGGGGCGGTCTGGCCTTGTTGCTGGGTTTCGTGGCGTCCGCTAACGGACGCTCGTTCTGGGGCTGGTTCATTCTCGGTCTGATAATCGACCCGATACTGGCGGGGCTGCTGTACTGGCTTGTTGCAAAGGACCGCACATGAAAACATTTCTTCGTCTGTTCGGTAAGTTCACCCGCTGGTACATCACCCTCATTATCTTTATGGCCTGCCTGCTGTTCATTATCACCACCCTGGGCAATATGGCTGGCTTCTGACAGGACACTCCAATGAAAAATAAACTGATTATTTCATTTTTACTGGCTTCAGTGCTGACGCCTTCTGTCTCGCATGCGTTTGGCAACCGTGATAGCTGGGTAAGTGGCTATGCGCAGGGAACGTCTGAATACACCATCCTCGGTAAAGGGCAATCACAACTTTATCTGGCCTGCGATAGTTCCGGCTCACAGCCAGCGACCATTATCTTCACTGATGTGAACGGCCATCAGGTCAGGATGGACAGCGGCCAGACACTTGCCATGAGAATTGATAACGCTGAAGAAGTGAATATCAGCGAAAGCGAGTCTCATGTGGGATCTGACAATGTCATGTGGGCATGGAACAAATTACGCACCGGCAAACGTGTTGTGGTTTCAGGTAGCGGGGTAAAACCTGTCACTTTCACTTTAGCGGGGGCTGCTGCAGTTATTCCTGCGTTCGGTGACAACGGCTGCGTGCCCGGATTTGCACTGTAGTTCTGCCTCACTCTTACAGGTTAAAGGAAATTTAATGAAGAAAATCATCACAGTCGCAGCACTCTTTCTGCTGTCATTTTCTTCGCTGGCCGCTTCTTCACCGGTCAGCGTCAGTGTTAGTCGCGGAAGCTACAGCCACTACTCATTGATTCGGATTACATCAAAAGTCGATTCGATTGTGATTAAACAACTCATTGTCAACCGGGGAAACTGCCAGGATGCAGAATTCGCCAGCCCCTGGAAACCGGTACGTCTGGGATTTGGCGGGGCGGTAGCACATGAGTTTACCGGCAAGGGGCTGATGGTTCCCTGTAATGTACTGGAAGTGGTGGTCCAGACAAGCGAAGGCGCATGGCAGTTTGATTTTGACAGCTGACACCGCGCGCTTTTCCACCTTTGTTTTTCTATCTGAACGCCCTGCTCAAACGAGCAGGGCGTTTTCTTTTGCCTCTTTTAAAGAAATTACTCATGAGATTAGCCAGCCGCTTTGGCCGTATAAACCAGATACGCCGTGACCGTCCTCTGACCCATGAAGAGCTGATGAGTCATGTTCCCAGCGTGTTCGGGAGCGACAAGCATGAATCACGCTCAGACCGTTACACCTACATCCCGACCATCACCATCCTTGAAAGCCTGCAGCGTGAGGGCTTTGAGCCGTTCTTTGCCTGCCAGACAAAGGTTCGCGACCAGAGCAAGCGGGAGCACACCAAACACATGCTTCGCCTGCGTCGTGCCGGTCAACTGACAGGGCATCAGGTGCCGGAAATCATTCTGCTTAACAGCCACGACGGCTCATCAAGCTACCAGATGCTGCCGGGGCTGTTTCGTGGCGTCTGTACCAACGGCCTGGTCTGCGGTCAGTCGTTCGGAGAGGTACGGGTGCCACATAAAGGCAATGTCGTTGAGAAGGTGATTGAAGGGGCTTACGAAGTGCTCGGGGTGTTTGACCGGGTGGAGGAGAAGCGCGATGCAATGCAGTCACTGGCGCTGCCAGCCCCGGCCCGTCACGCGCTGGCAAATGCTGCGCTGAAATATCGCTTTGGTGAGGACCACCAGCCGGTCACAGTATCGCAGTTGCTGACCTCACGTCGCCGGGAGGATTGCAGCGATGACCTGTGGACCGTCTACCAGCGCGTGCAGGAGAACCTGATGAAAGGGGGATTGTCAGGACGAACCGCACAGGGGAAAAGCAGTTGCACCCGTGCCGTTACCGGTATTGATGGCGACGTGAAGCTCAATCGTGCCCTGTGGGTAATGGCAGAGAATATGCTCGAGTTTTTCGGGTGTTAAACAACGGTACCAGCATAAGGAGATAATTTAATGAATACACAGAACCTTCAGTTCGCTGAGCAGACAGCTGTTACTGCCTCAGTGGTACCTGACGAGTTACGCATCGGCTTCTGGCCACAGCACTTTGGCTCCATCCCGCAATGGATAACCCTTGAGCCCAGAATTTTTGCCTGGATGGACCGCCTGTGTACCGATTATCACGGCGGTATCTGGCACTTTTCGACGCTCAGCAACGGCGGCGCATTTATGGCTCCTGAGACAGAGCAGGATGAGACTTGGACATTGTTCAACAGTATGAATGGTAACGGCGCGGAACTTACTGGTGAAGCTGCAGGGATAGTCGCCTGTCTGATGGTATACAGCCATCATGCCTGCCGTACCGAATGTGACGCGATGACAGAGCATTATTATCGCTTACGAGACTTCGCGCTAAACCATCCAGAGTGCAGTGCCATTATGTATCTAATCGACTGAGGAATACCTGCCATGAATACCGTATTATACCCGGAGTCTTCACAGTGCGAACTCTTTCCGCTGACTGTTATGCCTCGGCATGGTTGCCTGCTTCCTGCTACATCAGGATTAACACCTTATGCCCAACGGACCATCCGCCGCGCTATCAACCTGCTGGATAAATATCTGCGCCAGCCCGGCATACCCTTTACCTCAAGTACTGCTGCTCGTGACTGGCTTCGGTTACAGCTGGCAGGGCAAGAACGGGAAGTATTTATGGTGCTGTATCTCGATAATCAGCATCGTTTACTGGAGAGTGAAACGCTGTTTGCCGGTTCGGTTAACCATGTGCAGGTCCATCCCCGTGAGGTAGTGAAGTCAGCGCTTCGCTTCAATGCTGCAGCTGCCTTGCTGGCGCATAACCATCCATCCGGTGATCCGGAGCCCAGTCAATGTGACCGCAACATTACGGGCAGGCTTAAAGAAGCGTTAGCACTGGTTGATGTGAACACGCTCGATCATCTGGTCATCGGCTCAGAGGGCATTGTGTCGTTCGCGGAGCGAGGCTGGATATGAAAATCATCAGTAAACGCCAGGCAATGACCCTATACCGGCAACATCCTGGCTCCCGGCTGTTTCGCTTCAGTACAGGAAAATATAAATGGTCAGGCAGTATCTGCCATTATGCTGGCCGCGAGGTGGAAGATATACGCGGCGTTCTGGCCGTATTTGCTGAACGCCGTCAGGGCCGCAATGGTCCCTATGTCATTCTTCGAAGTGTCACTCTCAATTAATCTTTCCCTTTAATCAGGAACAATAATGAACAATCACTCCAAATCCGGTACCAAGCCGGAGAATCCCGCCTGCCAGCAGTGGGGACTAAAGCGCACAATCACACCCTGTTTTGGCGCTCGTCTGGTGCAGGAAGGCAACCGGGTGCATTTTCTCGCTGACAGGGCCGGATTCAACGGTACTTTCAGCGACAACGATGCATTACGCCTCGACCAGGCCTTTCCGTTGATACTCAAACAACTGGAGTTGATGCTCACCAGCGGAGAACTCTCTCACCTGCATCAGCACTGCATCACGCTATACCACAATGGACTGACTTGCGAAGCTGACACACTCGGCTCCTGTGGCTATGTCTACATCGCTATTTATCCCGGCCAGCCTGAACCCCATTAACTCTAAGCTTATCTCTTAAACTCATAGAGCAAACATCATGCAAACCTTATCATCACACCCGACACGGGCGACTCAGCCCAATCTGTCACCCGTTGAAACCTGGCAACGGCTGCTGACTCATCTTTTATCGCAGCACTATGGCCTGACGTTGAATGACACACCGTTCAGTAATGAAACCACCATACGAGAACATATTGATGCTGGAGTATCGCTCAGCGATGCGGTGAACTTTCTTGTCGAAAAATACGGGCTTGTCCGTATCGACCGAAAGGGATTTTCGTGGCAAGAACAAACCCCGTATATTTCCATAGTGGATATTCTGCAAGCAAGGCGCTCTACCGGCTTGCTAAAAACTAATGTGAAATAAACGCTTAAATACAGAGCAGACTAAAGGAAAGCAAAATGCTAATCTCACAGACGAAGAGACTTCTACTGTAACCTCCCCTCCCCTCCCCTGCAAAAAACCTGACATTTTCTTTTGGGACCAACAATGGGACCAAATTGAAAATTGAATTAAAGATTACAAACTATTAAACAACAAGTTACGCAACCAATTCAGACTCCGCCAGCCCACCAAAATTCTCCATCGGTGATTACCAGAGTCATCCGATGAAGTCCTGAAAGCCCGCACGGCGCAAGCCCTGCGGGCTTTTTTGTGCCCTCAATTTGCCCCACGACGTCCGAAGAGAACTCATTAAATCCGCACCTTTTAGGCCCATTGATGGGCCCAACGAAAAGCTCTGTTGTTTTCGCGTTACCAATTACCCGGCAACCCATCCCTCTGAGAATTAGACCACCAACGACACCTTTCACCCTCCGGCCGCGTCCGCGGCCGGAGGGATAGATTTACCCCTTGTGAGAATACGCGTCCAGCATGGCAAGGACCGCCCGACGCGCCGCATCGTCTGCGATATTGTCAGGCAGCGCATCAGCCCGCAGGTTGACATAAGCGTCAGCAGCCCTTCGAATGGCAATCCCGACGGAGTGACGATCGTGTGTTGCCAGAGTGGAAGTCAGCAGGCCATCGGGATCAATGCCGAGGGCTTCTATTCGACGAACGCCGCGTTGCGGTAGATTGGCGCGACGAAACAGCATCGGTCCCAGCACTTGTTCCCGGAAGAAAGACAGCATCCCCAGCGCTTCGAAGAGTTCGCCCCTGCCCAGTTTAACCCCGGCATAATGCAGCCAGATCCAGGCTCGGGACTCAAACCACTCCGGCGTCATGTTCGGCCAGTGCGCGCTAAATTTTGCCAGCTGTCGCTTGAGAGCATCGTTATCACGGGTAAATAGCACGGCAGGCTCCTCAACGCGCTGAGTGAGCATGTCCAGGGTGATAAATTTCAGATCGACATGCAGAAGTTCCGGGCCAAACAGGCAGATCAGCAGGCGAGGCTCACCGACGTGTTCCCCGGTGAAAGCATGTAGCAGATGGCCGAGCGTTCCGGCGAACGCCATACGCTGAGCCATGATTTCGTCATAATAGAGAGGGTCGATCACCACCACGAAATCCAGATCGGAGTATTGATCAAACCCGCCATGGATAAACGAGCCGCCGGCGAGAAGGGAGTGGATCCGCGAATCAGACTGTAATTTAAGCTTCAGTTGCTCTGCAAAACTTCTGTGTAAATCGGGTAGCGTATTAAGCATACTTTTTCCTGTTCACAAAAAAGACAAAGCATTACAGAATATCGAGCGATTCATCAGCAGACCAGATATTTCTGCTGGAACCCTACCCTCCATCGCGAAGCGCTAAATGCAAGCAATACTCCCCTCAAACCACCTCGCTCATCCACTCAGCAAACGCCCGCACGGCGGGAGAGAGAAAGCGCTGGTGCGGATAGAGCAATGTGACGGGTACCGGGGGCGGCTGCCAGTCCGTCAGCACTTCCACCAGTCTCCCCTCCTGCAGGTGGTCAGCAACGATATTCTCCGCCAGCTGCGCCAGCCCAAATCCTGCCAGGCACATTTTTATATAGAGCCCCGTTTCATTCACCGCGGCGTTGCCGCTGACGGGTACAGAAAAGGTCTCGCCATGGCGGACGAAGCGGAACTCATCGGCCCGCCTCGCCTGACCGGAGAAATAATGCACAGCCCGGTGCTGAGTGAGCGCCTCCGGTGACGGCGGCACACCATATTCCCGAAGATAGTCCGGTGACGCGCAGGTCACCCAGCGAAAGCGGCCCAGAGGGCGGGCCACCAGGCTGGAGTTGTTCAGCTCTCCCGTTCGTATCACGCAGTCGACGCCTTCCTGAATGAGATCGACCTGGCGATCGCTGACGCCGATCATCAGGTAGATATCGGGATAGCGCCGGTAAAAGTCCGGCAGATGCGGCATGACGATGAAATGCGCGATGCCCGCGGGCATATCAACCCGCAGGCGCCCCTGAGGCCGCGCGACAGACTCGCTCAGGGTGGATTCACTATGTTCGATGAGGGCGAGAATTTCCCGGCACTGCGCCAGATACTGCATCCCTTCCGGGGTAAGGCTCACCCGCCTTGTGGTCCGGTTCAGCAGCCGCACCTTCAGGTATTTTTCAAGGTTTTTAATGGTACTGGTGACAGTGGAGGCCGGCAGGGAAAGGGTTTCCGCGGCACGCACGAAGCTTCCTGCCTCCGCGACGCGCATAAACATCTGCATAGCCTGAATACGATCCACCTTCTTTCTCTCCTGTAGCGAGCAGCTTACCGACAGACGGCATGATTATTCGTGGATTATGAATAATGAAAACAATTTACGCACCTTTTTACGCTTAATCGCCTGGCGTATCGTTGCACGGTGGATTACGAAAGAGGGCCCGAAAATGAACATGCCCTCAATAAATATCCAGATAATCATTACGTTAAATAGCATGCACAAAGGAAAAACCATGTCCGTTCAGCCTGTCGAAATAAGTAAGGCCTATCGTTTATTGCAGGTCGGGTCCACCACCATGATTTCCGCAAAATA
>ERZ791937.48-NODE-48-length-28957-cov-290.015293_pt1 | contig 28957 bp, 18 predicted proteins | sample MGYA00510124_ERZ791937 | MGnify/ENA primary metagenome ERZ791937 (study PRJEB30046, sample SAMN00993239) | human gut metagenome | study: EMG produced TPA metagenomics assembly of the A metagenome-wide association study of gut microbiota in type 2...
ACTGCAGTTGCCATGTTTTACGGCAGTGAGAGCAGAGATAGCGCTGATGTCCGGCAGTACTTTTACCGTTACGCACCACGCCTTCAGTAGCTGAGCAGGAGGGACAACTGATGGAGATGGAAGCCACGGGAGCACCTCAAAAACACCATCATACACTAAATCAGTAAGTTGGCACCATTACCCCATTATTGAATCTTTAAGAATTTTTTTTGATGAACTCTCTCGCAAACAGCTTTTACAAAATAATCAGAATGATTTGCAACAGGCGGAGCAGGTGTTGTGCGAAAACCTGGAAATGCTACGTCGTGATTTAATACAGGCATATAGCGAAGTTGCCAATAAAACTCGTGACATCAGATTGTCTGCTAAGTGTTTGCAACAAATTATCGCTAATGAAAGTCAGTCTCGTTTGCAAATTTTACAACAGCAAACTCATGCTAAAGTTCGTTTCACGTTATTAGCGACTGCGTGTGGCTGTTTTATAGCAGGTGCTGGCGGGATGGCAGCCTTGTTGAGTCAAATATGGTAGGGGGCTGACAATGAGTGATACATGGTCTTCTGTAGAGGAGAATCCGGAGCGGGTATTCAGGGATACTCACCCGGAAGGTAACCCTGCGAGTGATATTCTGTACTTACTGGAGCAAAACTGGTCGCGTTTTGTCAGTTCTTTTATTCTGACAGAGAGATTAAAAAACAGGGCAAGGGCGTGTTGATGGTTTAATCATTGGTACTGGTGAATCCGATTTCACTAAAGGTAATACCCATTATGATTTATGTATTGACGATAAGGTTTTCCGGTTAATTGATGTACCTGGCATTGAAGGCAATGAAAATTGCTATGCTGATCTGGTTAAAGAAGCTGTTGCGCAAGCGCACCTGGTGGTTTATGTCAACGGTACTAATAAAAAACCCGAAGCAACAACAGCCAGGAAGATCAAATCTTATCTGGAATATGGTACTCAGGTTTATCCGTTGATCAATGTGCGCGGTTATTCTGAGGCCTATGAGTTTGATGAGGATCGTATCGATCTCGAACAACAGGGTAGGGCCGGTGACGCTTTATGTCAGACTGTTGGGGTTCTCGCTTCCGTATTAGGGCCGGATGTACTGCTGAATGGGAACTGTGTGCAGGGATTGCTGGCGTTTTCGGCGTTGGCTTATGACGACAATACACAAAGCACGACCATTCATCCTTCACGTGATCTTAATCTGGCGGTATATCAACGCGGTTTTTTTGATGTATTTCCTTCTCGTCAGGAAATGCTGACATTTAGCCAGATTGATGCCGTCGCTCAGACAATTAAAAATAAGGTCGCTACTTTTCGTGAGGATATTATCGAAAGCAATAAAGGTAAAGTCCGTGAAACGCTGGATCAATACTTACAGGTACTTGAAGAGCAATTGAGCAGCCATCACTGCTTTTTGCAAAAGATAATGCCGGAATTTGAAAAATGTCGGGTTGCATTCAGAAATGCGACTGGTGAATTTGAACGCCGTATCGCGAACAGTCGTCGTAATCGCTGGAATACCCTGTTTAATGACCTGAGCAATGCCAGTGACGATATTGTCGAAGATAATTTTGGTGATAACAGTGCTATTTCCACACGGATCCGTCGTGAGTATGAAAAGCGCCGTGAAATTATGGAACAAGTGATGCTGGAGGATACCGAAGAGAGTGTAAAGGTATTACAGCAGCAAACACTTCAGGCGGTAAATCGTTTGCTGAAAGATATTCACAATGTGGAACTTCAACACCCCCTCAGTTTTGCTCACAGCCGCAGTATTGAGTTTAGTGGTGAGATGATACCCCGTTACGATCTGGGGGTAACTGATTTCAGTTCAATGGCTTTAAAAGTTGGCAGTTATGCCATGTCAGGCAGTGCGATTGGCAGCGTCTTTCCCGTTATTGGCACGCTCGTTGGCTCTGCGCTTGGCGCGCTGGTCGGCATAATAATGACCGTTGCAGGTATTTTTACCAGTAAAGCGTCAAAAATACGTAAAGCACAAGGAAAAGTACGCGACAGGCTGGAGGAGGTGCGGGATAAATCTCTCGACAGCGTTGTCGATGAAACCCGCCTCCTGGTTGCTGCTATTGAAAAAGAACTTGAGAGTGGTCTGCTGCAAAAAGTCAACGATATGCAGGTGGCTCTGCAACAGCCTGTTGCCATTTTCGAAACACAAATCAGTCGAATCACAACATTAAAAAAACAACTGGAGGACATGCCTTATGGAACAATTCAAACAGTTCAGTATTGAAAAACAGGCTGTGATTAACTCGCTATTACAGTTGCGCGGAATGTTAGAAATGCTGGGAGAGATGGGGATAAACATCAGCGACGATTTACAAAAAGTCGCTTCTGCAATTAATGCCATCGAATCTGATGTCCTGCGTATTGCTCTGTTGGGGGCATTCTCCGATGGCAAAACCAGCGTTATCGCCGCATGGCTGGGTAAAGTAATGGATGATATGAATATTTCCATGGATGAGTCCTCCGATCGGTTGAGTATTTACAAACCGGAAGGTCTGCCAGACCAGTGTGAAATTGTTGATACGCCCGGGCTGTTTGGTGATAAAGAGCGCGAGGTGGACGGGAGACTGGTGATGTATGAAGACCTGACCAGACGCTATATATCTGAAGCACACCTGATTTTTTACGTGGTTGATGCCACGAACCCGCTCAAGGAGAGCCACAGTGACATCGTAAAATGGGTATTGCGCGATTTGAATAAATTTTCTTCAACCATCTTTGTTATCAATAAAATGGATGAAGTGACCAGCCTGACAGATCAGGCACTGTTTGACGAGCAGGCGGCAATTAAAAAGGCGAATCTGAAAGGCAAATTGCAACGTGCAGCGGATCTTACCGCTCAGGAGTGTGAGCAGCTAAATATCGTCTGCGTCGCCTCAAACCCAAATGGTCGCGGCTTAACGTACTGGTTTGCTAAACCCGAACATTACGAAAGTCGTTCGCGCATTAACGATCTTAAAAATGCTGCCACCGAAATACTGAAAACTAATGTGCCAGAGGTCTTGTTGGTGAAAACAGGTATGGACGTGGTGAAAGACATTGTCATTCAGCGTGTCACCCAGGCCAGCAGACACCTCGATGAACTGAATACCTTTGTCGAGAAGAATGACGAGGATATGCACCGTTTTAGTTACGACATAAAGCAAAGCCGCATTGAGGTTAAACGGCTGGCTGGAGAATTATTTGAAGAGCTGAACCTGATGGAAAAACAGCTGATGAGCCAACTGCGTCCACTCGATCTGGACGATATCCGCCCGTTTATGGACGATGAGTTGGGATATACAGAAGATGGGGTTGGCTTTAAGCTTCACCTGCGCATTAAGCAGTCAGTTGATCGCTTTTTCGAACAGTCGACAGCGGTCTCGCAACGCTTATCTGATGACATTACTCGCCAGTTGAGCTCCAGCGAGAACTTTCTAAGTGGCTTAGGCGAGGGAGCGTTTCGTTCTTTAGGCGGGGCCTTTAAGGGGGTGTCGAAAATTAGTCCGGCGACGCTCAAAACGACAATTTTGGCCGCACGCGATACGATTGGCAAACTAACGGGATATGTCTATAAATTTAAACCCTGGGAGGCTACCAAACTGGCTGGAAGCATTGCCAAATGGGCAGGTCCTGTGGGTGCAGCGTTTACGATTGGTTCTGATCTATGGGATGCCTATAAAGCACACGAGCGGGAGCAGGAACTGAAAGAAGTAAAAGCCTCGCTGGCGAAAATCATTAAAGAGCCGTTTGAAGATATCTATGACGTGCTGAGCTCTGATGAGAAAATGTTCGCCTTTTTTGCACCGCAGATCCAACAAATGGAGCAGGTTGTTACTGAGCTGGCAGAGAAAAGTCAGGCTATTCGCGACAACCGGCAGAAACTGAGTCTTATTCAGACGCAGCTTGCACAACTAATGGTACCTGCCACAGAAAACCATACTGCCAGATAGATGCATAATGCAGTTCCGTACACCTGTGGTTGAATAACAGCAGACTCTTTCATGATTTTCTGGATTGAAAGAGTGTCTGCTGCTTATTATCGGAAATATAACTTACTTAACACATGAGGCATAAATCAGTGAGATTATTGTTAAGGGGCGTTGTTGGAATGATAATGGTCTGGTTGGTCATTTATTTCGGAATAGAGTTACTTTTTATCGCCGATCGGGTTCATCCGGTATTAAGAATAATTGTTGTCCTGGGCGTGTTGTTCCTGATGATAATTATTGCGGGTGGTATGTGCTGTTCTCTTCTGTCACGAAAGAAAACATCATGACATTCCTGTTTACGCCGCTATATTTGTGGCGGCGGATGATGCCTGTTTTCTGATTATTCAGAAAAATGTATTTACCTGTCACACCATATTCAGCGACCAGCGTCGGACAGAAATATCGCTTTTACTCAATTATTATGAAAATTAATCTTCCGTTTATACACTGGTCGCGGATTTGCAATGATAAGCGTCTCGTGTTATCAGTGGTTGTCTTTACCCTTTCTAATCTCCTTGTATCCTCCGGCGCGCATCTGATCTACCGGGTGTTATTCTTTATCCTGGCACTTCTTATTATTAAGGCGATGAAATCGCTTACGCTGCGTTTTATTCTTGCCTTTTCGTTCACATTACTGACAGCGGCAGATATCAGTATCAGTTTGTATTCATGGTGTACATTCGGTACAACATTTAATGATGGTTTTGCAATCAGTATCCTTCAGACAGAGCCTGATGAAGTAATAAGAATGTTCAGAATGTATGTCGTTTATGTTATTGCGTTTATTATCCTCTTTTTATTGTTCTTCTGTTCTGCAATAAAGAAATCGTCTTCATTTTTTTCGAAAAAGAACACTGTAACCACGTTTTTATTGTTAATTACAGTAGCGTTATGTTCTTCCTTTCAGTTTGCGTTGAAGAAACAGTATCAAATAAATGAAGTTGATCCTTACATAGTCGCTTCCCGGTTTGCCACATATACAGCTTTCCTCCACTGCGTATAATGATTATCTGATTAATGCATGGATGGGGGTAACAAAGCCGGAACAACCGAAAACGCTGGAGGAGGTGATTACCCGCTGGCAGGGAAAATCAGATGTTTTTGATGCAAACCATAACGTGTTTGACTATAACGTATTGCGAAAGAACTTTAATGAACCCCTGGAATAATTCGTTAAAGTAATTTACTACGCTATTTTTTCAAAAGAAACTTTCAGAAAATAACCCCAGGGCGATAACCTGGGGAAGGGGGCATTAACAGTGTTATTACTGGTGGGTAAATTATTACTTGTTAAAAAAATACACTATGCAATATCTACTGATGCTGGATGCTTGTATGTTTCATTCCTGCCGCTGAAAACGGCAATATCCAGGGCCAGACTTCTTCTCCCCGCCATGTTCTGCATTTCTGTACAATCTCTTCAGAACTCCGTTCGTCGATTCTTTCCAGCAACTTTTCCTGCTGTCTTAAAATCCTCTCGCATATTTCGACATCATCTTCCTGCATCAGCATTTCGGCACATTTCATGATTTCTGCCCGTTCATGCAGCACAGCGGAATGGTTACAGAGCCAGTTTACAAACAGCAGTGCCTCCGGGTATTCTCCCCATAATGGGGAGTATGTTACATAATAATCTTCAGCAGTATCCGGAGAGCCGGAAAAGTTATGCCGCACAGCAAGTGGAAATGGATGCCGGTTTCCGCACAGCATTTCCGCGATGTAAGTGTTTGTGACAAAGCCATGGCGAAAAGCTGTGGCAGCCTTAACATGTTCCCCGTTCAGAAAATGCAGAAGGCCGAGTTCATACCAGTAAGGTGAAAATTCATCTGCATGTTCCTGCAGTATATGGCGTGCCTGTTCATGAGCGCCAGTGCGTAACAGCTCTGAACCCAACAACCAGCGAGCCCCCTGATTATCTTCAGGATTGTATGCCAGTATTTTATCAGTGAGCATAACCGCATCCTGATGGCGCTGTAAGTGCACATTTGCGAGAATTGCTGCATAAAGCGCGCGTAGATAAGGCCGGTTTTCGGGATGCATCCAGATTATTTCACCACAGAAACTTTCCGGGATGATACGATTACCTGCCGCCAGTCCTTTAAGAGCGGCGTTCAGTGCCTTACGCGGGGCATTCTGTTCCAGAAATGCATATGCCAGATGAGCGTGTATATCAATAAAGTCCGGCTCCCGTTGAGCAAGGCGTCGGAGTTTGTTGATGTAACTCGTCTCGCTGATTTCATCAGCGTCGTATGCATCAAGCACTTCTTCAAACTCCCCCAGCAATGGGCCAAACCAGGTATCCGGAAATACGAAATAACCCTTGTTATCGTGCACTTCAAAGCATAATCTATCGTTCATTTTCTGAGCCTGTAAAACATGTGGTGATATAGTCTGAGAGCATAAAAGTTGAGATTCTGTGTATCAAGTCCTGTCTTGGCACCGAATGAATATTGCTTACGAAGCCCCTTCATGCTTTCCTTGAGAACAATAATTTTATCTTTATGTGAATCTCATTTTTTATAATGATGTCAGATGATTGAAATGCTAAATTATATCTGAATCAACTTTTCCTTTGCTAAAGGTATCGAAATAACTACAAGGCTGTATTTTGTAATTGCCAATTTAAAAATGTCAATTTGTTTTTAATTATGTTTTTGTAATAAGTTTGAAGACGCAAAAAAATAATATAATAACAAAAATCCTCCAGCCTTGTAGGCCAGAGGATAAAATACTTAATTGAGGAAAACATCAGGGAAAAGTATTTCTGACTTAACTTTCCCGGCTGGAGAGTGAATCAATGTAATCAGCGTACCATTGCATCATTTCACGGCGGCCATCGAGATACAGGGCATGATTATAGGTACCCCTGATGGAATTTTTATCCACATGAGCTAACTGCATTTCAATCCAGGCGGAGTTAAAGCCTTGTTCATGCAGAATTGTACTCATGGTGTGTCTGAAACCGTGCCCTGTGAGTCTTCCCTTATATCCAAGTAATTCAATTACTTGATTAATGCTTTCCTTACTAATTGGTTTGCGGGGATCATTTCTACCGATAAAGACTAGGGGATGATGTTTTGAGATTGGTTCAAGCTGCTTAAATAGCATAATAACCTGCTCAGAGAGCGGCACAATATGAGGTCGCTTCATCTTCATTACTTCTGCCGGGATCTCCCACAATTTTGTCTCAAAATCGATATCTTCCCAGCGTGCAAAACGCAGTTCTTGTGTTCGTACGCCGGTTAACATAATGATCTGAGTAGCTGTCTTAGTGATTATACTTCCGGTATAACCCGCCAGATCGTTGAGGAAGTGGGGAAGTTCATTAGCAGTAAGAAAGGGAAAATGTACTTTTTTCGGTGTAGCTAAAGCACTGGCAAGATCGGGGGCTGGGTTATAGTCTGCCCGGCCAGTAACAATTGCATAGCGGAACACCTCACCACAGCGCTGGCGGACCTTGCGCATTTTCTCCAGAGCTCCACGTTTTTCCATTTTACGCAGTGCTTCCAGTAACTCCATTGGTTTGATTTCGGCAATAGGGCGCTTGCCAATGTAGGGAAAAATGTCTTTTTCAAAGGTATCAATGATTTCATCACGATAGCGTAATGACCACCGATCGGCTTTTGACTGGTGCCATTCGCGAGCAATAGCCTCGAACGTATTTTTCAGACTTATTTGCTGCGCGATTTTTTCTTCCTTTTTTGCCTCCCCTGGATCGCCTCCAGCAGCGAGGAGTTTCCTGGCTTCACTGCGTTTCTCGCGAGCATCGGCTAGCGTTACATCGGGGTATACGCCAATAGAAAGCATCTTTTCTTTACCAGCAAAGCGGTACTTCATGCGCCAGTATTTAGAACCATTAGTGTTAATCAGTAGATACATACCGCCGCCATCAGCAAGCTTATAGGGTTTGTCTTTGGGTTTTGCGGTTTTCACTTTGATATCGGTTAATGCCATGACATCCTCCGGCTTTTGATGAATTCATGTTCCTGAGGGGGATTTCTGCCAGTAACTAACCTGATACCCCCAATACACCCCTTGTATAACAAAGATGTTGTTAAAAGCCGTTGTTATGTATCACATTTTTCCTGTTATGGGGGTGCTTGTATTTCAATAGGAAATAACACCCCCTAAAGTACCCCCAAAAGAAACTTGATACGGGGTGAAGTAGGTTGACCTCAGGATACAAATAAATACTGATATACAAGGGATTAGAAGAGATTTATTGACATTGGGAGAGTTCAGAAGAGGCATTTTGGCGGAAGATCACAGGAGTCGAACCTGCCCGGGACCGCTGGCGGCCCCAACTGGATTTGAAGTCCAGCCGCCTCACCGGAGACGACGATCTTCCGCGCCTCGATTGCTACATGGAGGCGGGGCGCATTATAGCTACTTCCTTGAGTTTCTACATCCCCCAGATCAGTTTTTTCCGCCTAATACACGCAGCGTATTATCACGAAAGCATTATAATTCATATAAAACCCATATTTTACAATGATATATGAGCGTAATTTACGCTACCACGATCACATAAAACAAGAATCATAAATTAATAACCAGATATCGGAATATTCGCTCTCGCAGGGATGGTTTACAAAATGCGTTATCGGTCTCAGCACCCCTATAGCATCAAGGAAAAGCAGATGAAGAGTGAAGTGTTGTCCGTTAAAGAGAAAATTGGTTATGGCATGGGAGACGCCGCCAGCCACATTATTTTCGATAACGTAATGTTATATATGATGTTCTTTTATACCGATATTTTTGGCATTCCTGCCGGATTTGTCGGAACCATGTTTTTGGTCGCTCGTGCACTGGATGCGATTTCCGATCCTTGCATGGGGTTGTTGGCCGATCGAACGCGCTCTCGCTGGGGTAAATTTCGTCCGTGGGTACTGTTTGGCGCACTGCCATTCGGGATCGTCTGTGTACTGGCCTATAGCACGCCAGATCTCAGTATGAACGGCAAAATGATCTATGCAGCAATTACTTACACCCTACTTACCTTACTTTATACCATCGTCAATATCCCTTACTGCGCATTGGGTGGTGTAATCACCAATGACCCGACTCAGCGTATCTCGCTGCAATCCTGGCGTTTTGTGCTGGCGACCGCGGGAGGCATGCTCTCTACTGTTCTGATGATGCCGCTGGTTAATTTAATTGGTGGTGATAATAAACCACTCGGTTTCCAGGGCGGTATCGCGGTCCTTTCCGTGGTGGCATTCATGATGCTGGCATTTTGTTTCTTCACCACTAAAGAACGCGTTGAAGCACCACCTACAACGACGTCTATGAGGGAAGATTTACGTGATATCTGGCAAAACGACCAGTGGCGTATTGTCGGTTTACTAACCATTTTCAATATTCTGGCGGTATGCGTACGCGGCGGGGCGATGATGTATTACGTCACATGGATTTTGGGTACGCCGGAAGTGTTTGTCGCTTTTCTTACCACTTATTGCGTGGGTAACCTGATTGGTTCCGCACTGGCGAAACCGCTGACCGACTGGAAATGTAAAGTCACTATCTTCTGGTGGACGAACGCCCTGCTGGCAGTGATTAGCCTCGCGATGTTCTTTGTTCCTATGCAGGCCAGCATCACCATGTTTGTCTTCATCTTCGTGATTGGTGTGTTGCATCAACTGGTGACACCTATCCAGTGGGTAATGATGTCCGATACCGTCGATTACGGCGAGTGGTGCAATGGTAAACGCCTGACCGGGATCAGTTTTGCTGGCACGCTGTTTGTGCTCAAACTGGGGTTGGCCTTCGGCGGCGCTCTTATCGGCTGGATGCTGGCTTATGGCGGATATGATGCGGCAGAAAAAGCGCAGAACAGCGCCACGATTAGCATCATTATTGCGCTATTCACGATTGTTCCGGCGATCTGTTACTTGCTGAGCGCGATTATCGCTAAACGCTACTACTCGCTCACGACGCACAATCTGAAAACCGTTATGGAACAGCTGGCCCAGGGCAAACGCCGTTGCCAGCAACAATTCACCTCTCAAGAAGTGCAGAACTAAGGAACGGCAATGAAAATTAGCGACGGAAACTGGTTGATTCAACCTGGCCTCAATTTGATTCACCCGCTTCAGGTGTTCGAGGTTGAAGAGCAGGGTAATGAAATGGTGGTCTATGCTGCCCCTCGTGATGTGCGTGAACGTACCTGGCAGCTTGATACGCCTTTATTTACGCTGCGCTTTTTCTCCCCACAGGAAGGTATTGTCGGTGTACGGATTGAGCATTTTCAGGGGGCGCTGAATAACGGTCCTCATTATCCGCTCAATATTTTGCAGGACGTGAAGGTCACAATCGAAAACACAGAACGTTACGCTGAGTTTAAAAGTGGCAACTTAAGCGCGCGTGTCAGCAAAGGTGAGTTCTGGTCACTGGATTTTCTGCGCAACGGCGAACGTATTACCGGTAGTCAGGTGAAAAATAATGGCTACGTGCAGGACACGAATAATCAACGAAATTATATGTTTGAGCGGCTGGATCTTGGCGTTGGCGAAACAGTTTACGGTCTGGGAGAGCGCTTTACTGCCCTGGTGCGCAATGGCCAGACGGTAGAGACCTGGAACCGGGACGGCGGCACAAGTACTGAACAGGCGTATAAAAATATTCCGTTCTATATGACTAACCGTGGTTATGGGGTACTGGTCAATCATCCTCAATGCGTCTCTTTTGAAGTGGGATCGGAGAAAGTCTCCAAAGTGCAGTTCAGCGTTGAGAGTGAATATCTCGAATACTTTGTTATCGACGGCCCGACGCCGAAAGCGGTACTTGATAGTTATACCCGTTTTACTGGTCGTCCGGCGCTGCCGCCCGCGTGGTCCTTCGGCCTGTGGCTAACCACTTCATTTACCACCAACTACGACGAAGCGACGGTAAACAGCTTTATCGATGGTATGGCGGAACGCAATCTGCCGCTGCATGTTTTCCACTTTGACTGTTTCTGGATGAAAGCCTTCCAGTGGTGCGATTTTGAGTGGGACCCGCTGACTTTCCCGGACCCGGAAGGGATGATCCGCCGCCTGAAAGCGAAAGGGCTAAAAATCTGCGTCTGGATTAACCCCTATATCGGGCAAAAATCCCCTGTCTTTAAAGAGTTACAAGAGAAAGGTTATTTACTCAAACGCCCGGACGGTTCGCTGTGGCAGTGGGATAAATGGCAGCCAGGTCTGGCGATTTATGACTTTACCAATCCGGATGCCTGCAAATGGTACGCCGACAAACTGAAAGGTCTGGTCGCGATGGGCGTTGATTGCTTTAAGACCGACTTTGGCGAACGTATTCCAACCGATGTTCAATGGTTTGATGGTTCCGATCCGCAGAAAATGCATAACCATTATGCGTACATCTACAACGAACTGGTGTGGAACGTGCTCAAGGAAACCGTTGGCGAGGAAGAAGCCGTCTTGTTTGCCCGCTCGGCCTCCGTCGGTGCGCAGAAATTCCCGGTACATTGGGGTGGCGACTGTTACGCTAACTACGAATCAATGGCGGAAAGCCTGCGCGGTGGTTTGTCTATTGGCCTTTCTGGTTTTGGCTTCTGGAGCCACGATATCGGCGGCTTTGAGAATACCGCTCCGGCGCACGTTTACAAACGCTGGTGCGCGTTTGGTTTGCTCTCCAGCCATAGCCGTTTACACGGCAGCAAATCTTATCGTGTGCCGTGGGCCTATGATGATGAGTCCTGTGATGTGGTGCGCTTCTTCACGCAACTGAAATGCCGCATGATGCCGTATCTGTATCGTGAAGCTGCACGTGCAAACGCCCGGGGTACGCCGATGATGCGGGCCATGATGATGGAGTTCCCGGACGATCCGGCTTGTGATTACCTTGACCGTCAATACATGTTAGGCGATAACGTGATGGTTGCTCCGGTGTTCACTGAAGCGGGCGATGTGCAGTTCTACTTGCCGGAAGGTCGCTGGACACACCTGTGGCACAACGATGAACTCGATGGTAGTCGCTGGCATAAACAGCAGCACGGCTTCCTGAGTCTACCCGTTTATGTGCGTGATAACACTCTACTGGCGCTGGGCAACAACGAGCAACGTCCCGATTACGCGTGGCACGAAGGCACGGCATTCCAGCTCTTTAATCTGCAAGACGGGCATGAAGCCATCTGTGAAGTGCCCGCTGCCGATGGTTCCGTTCTTTTCACCCTGAAAGCGGCGCGTACTGGCAACACAATTACTGTGAATGGTGCGGGCGTGGCGAAGAACTGGACGCTGTGCTTGCGCAATGTTGTGAAAGTAAATGGTCTGCAAGGCGGTTCGCAGGCTGAAAGTGAGCTGGGGCTGGTGGTGACGCCTCAAGGGAATGCGCTGACAATTACGTTGTAATCTATTGAAGAATGCCGGATACGAATGGTTTTGTGTCGTGTCCGGTAAATAATCTCACATCTGGTAATAAATATTTCTTCCATCGTATTTGCGAGCATGATCACGATTATTCATCACGAAAATGTGATCTGTGCTGAAAAATATCCCTTAACCGCCTTGCTTTGTTTTATCACTGTCCGGGTTACGGACATATTTTAGTATTGTTGTGAAATTATTCTGCTTTATATTTACCCTCAGAGATGGCAACTGAAGCTCTTCCTCATAGGGCTTCTTAATCTGTGATAAGGGTAAAAAATGCAAATGATTACCTCGCGACAAAACAGATTATTACGATTCCTTTTACCTCGAAGGGAATATACGACTATTGTTACGATTGCCGGCTATTTAAATGTTTCGGAAAAAACCATTCAACGTGATTTACGTTTACTTGAGCAATGGCTGGGGCAATGGAGAATAAATGTTGAGAAGCGTGCTGGCGCGGGTGTGATGTTAAGCGCGGAGAATATTGCTGATTTGCTGCATCTTGATCATTTGCTGGGAGCAGAATGTGAAGAGATTGATGGTGTAATGAATAATGCCAGGCGCGTTAAAATAGCGTCGCAGTTATTAAGTGAAACACCGAATGAAACGTCGATCAGTAAATTGTCAGAACGCTACTTTATCAGCGGAGCCTCTATTGTTAATGACCTGAGAGTGATTGAGTCCTGGCTTGCGCCGTTGGGGTTATCGTTGATCCGCAGCCCAAGTGGTACGCATATTGAGGGAAGTGAAGGGCAAGTCCGACAGGCAATGGCATTACTGATTAACGGCATTATTAACCATAATGAGCCGCAAGGTGTCGTGTATTCACGTCTGGATCCCGGAAGCTATAAAGCATTAGTCCATTATTTTGGAGAGGAAGAAGTGTTATTTGTCCAGTCATTGTTACTGGATATGGAAAATGAATTAAGTTGGTCTTTGGGAGAACCTTATTACGTTAACATTTTTACTCACATCCTTATTATGATGTATCGCAACACGCACGGGAATGCGTTATCAAGAGAAGAAGATCAAACCAGGCAATATGATGAAAATATCTTTAATGTTGCCAGTCAGATGATTCATAAGATAGAACAACGAATTGCACATACATTGCCCGATGATGAAGTCTGGTTTATTTATCAATATATCATTTCATCAGGTGTGGCGATTGATGGACAAAAAGATGTGAGCATTATTTCACATATGCAGGCCAGCGATGAAGCGCGTCTGATTACCTGGCGTTTAATTACGGTATTCAGTGACATCGTGGACTGCGATTTTAGTGAAGACAGCGCATTATATGATGGCTTATTGGTGCATATTAAGCCGCTGATTAACCGTTTAAATTATCGCATTCATATCCGTAATCCATTGCTGGAAGATATTAAAGCAGAATTAGCGGACGTCTGGCGGTTGACGCAATATGTGGTGAATCAGGTATTTAAAACCTGGGGTGAGAATGCAGTGAGCGAGGATGAAGTGGGTTACCTGACCGTTCATTTTCAGGCTGCGATGGAGCGGCAAATTGCCCGTAAACGCGTATTACTGGTCTGTTCAACCGGAATCGGAACTTCGCATCTACTGAAAAGCCGTATTCTGCGAGCGTTTCCTGAATGGACGATTGTTGATGTTATTTCAGCAGCGAATTTATCACAGGTTTTGCCTGACAATATCGAACTGATTATTTCGACCATTAATTTGCCTACAGTCACTATGCCGGTCGCTTATGTTACCGCTTTTTTTAATGATGCCGATATTAAGCGGGTCACTGAAATGGTGATTACGGAAAAATTACATCATGCGACGTCTCGGGTCGTTGAAATTTAATGTCAGAATTTTATGAGGTATGACGAATGGACATAACAAAAATCCTGAATACGAATCGCGTTATTTTAGATATGCAAGCGACGAATAAAGCGGAGGCGATTGAAGAATTAACTAATCTTCTCAAAAAAGATGGTGCGATCGATTGTCGGGAAACCTTTATTAAAGATGTCTGGCAGCGCGAAGCGGAAGGCTCGACTGGTTTTGAAAATCATATTGCGATCCCGCATGGTAAATCTTCTGCGGTAATTAATACTACGCTGGCAATTGGCCGTACCCGCCAGGATATTCCCTGGGAAACGCTGGATGGCAGTAGCGTGCGCTGTATTATTTTATTTGCGGTACGTCTTGAAGATCAAAATACCACCCATATCCGTTTACTTTCCCAGGTCGCGGGCGCGCTGGCGGATGATGACATCATAGAACAATTGTTAGTTGAGACGAGTCCGCAAAAAATCATTGATCTCTTTAGTCAGTATGCACAATCCGATGTCTGCTAAATAACAGGGAGTATGTCATGAATATTGTCTGTGTTGCCGCCTGTACGGCGGGTATTGCTCATACCTATATTGCTCGTGAAAAGTTAATCAAAGGAGCAAAAGCTCTGGGCCATACCATTAAAGTTGAAACCCAGGGAACCATTGGTACAGAAAATGAATTACAGGCGGCAGATATCTCTGCTGCTGACGTCGTGATTCTTGCTGTAGATGTGAAAATAAAAGGAGAAGAACGCTTCACCAATAAACGTATTGTGCGAGTAAAGACAGAGATCGTCATTAAATCGCCCGTTCAATTTCTTGAAAAGGTCGAAAAATCACTGGGAAACAAATGATCCTTATACTGGAGGGATCTTAATATGAAAGAAAATAAAATTCCGGTTTCACAGGAAATTAAAAAACATTTATTAACCGGCATCTCGTGGATGATACCCCTTATTGTGGCCGCCGGGATATGTATTGCGTTGGGGCAAGTTCTTGGCGGTACAGATGTTGGTGAAAAAACAGGAACAATCCCGTGGATGCTTAATCAGATTGGCGGCTGGGGAATGGGGCTGATTGTGCCGCTGATTAGCGCGGCAATTGCCTATTCTATTGCTGATCGTCCCGGTTTTGCCCCGGGCCTGATTGTCGGCTTTCTCTGTGGGCAAATCCATACCGGATTTATTGGCGGTATGTTGGGTGGTTTCCTGGTGGGCTACACCATTTTGCTACTTAAACGCTATATCCGCCTGCCGCAGTCGATGCAAGGACTCATGCCAATCATGGTGTTGCCGGTATTAAGCACCATTATCGGTGGGCTGTTAATGATGACGCTGATTGGTAAACCCATCGCCTGGTTACAAGAAGCACTGATTCATTTGCTCGAGTCGATGCAGGGCGGATCGCGCTTCCTGATGGGGGCCATACTTGGCGCGATGGCAACCTTCGATTTCGGTGGTCCGGTCAACAAAACCATGTCGCTGTTTTCCGATGGCTTGCTGGTCAGTGGCGTCTACGGACCAGAAGCCGTGAAATTTGTCGGCTCAATCATCCCTCCGTTTGGCATCACACTTTCGTTCTTACTGACACGCCATAAATACACCCGTGCGGAGCGCGAGGCGCTGAAAGCCGCGTTTCCGATGGGGATCTGCATGATCACTGAAGGAGTCATTCCGATCGCCGCGCGTGACCTGCTGCGAGTAGTGGGATCTTGTGTGGTGGCATCGGCGGTTGCGGGCGGCTTAATCATGGTGTGGGGCGTGGAGAGTCCGGTTCCGCATGGCGGCATGTTTGTTGTGCCTCTGTTCACCCATCCTCTGCTGTTTTGCCTGGCGCTGGGTATAGGCACGGTGATTTGTGGCGTGATGCTTTCACTCTGGAAGAAACCGGTAACGGAACGCGACGAAGAGTTTGACGAACTGAGCGATCAAAAGCTGAAAGATGAAGAGATCACTTTCACCCTCGAATAACCGGAGGCCCTATGTTTGCCGATATGAAAAGTATGGTGATGAAAGCCTGGCATGAACATTACGCCTTACTGGCGATCAACTGTATGAATCTGGAAAGTGCTCACGCAGCTATCCGCGTGGCGGAGAAGAATCGCGCTCCGATCATTCTCAATCTCTATCAGGGGCATCTGGCGCATTTTCCAGCACCCGTCGCGGCGGCAGTGGTTAAAACGCTCGCGGAATCTGCCTCAGTACCGGTCGCTCTGGCGCTTGATCATGGCAAAAATCCGGACTGTATTCGTCAGGCGTTTCGTGCTGGTTTCAGCGGATTAATGATTGATGCTTCTGCTTTTCCCCTGGAGGAAAACGTGCGCCAGACCAGGGCGGTGGTGGAACTCGCCGCCAGCGTGCAGCTCTGCGTGGAAGGCGAACTGGGCCATCTGGCAGATGCGCCGCGTTACGACCAGGCCGCCAATGCAGACCTGATGACGCAACCCACTGATGTGGAACCGTTTATCGCGCAGACAGGCATTGATCTACTGGCCGTCTCGGTAGGCACGGCGCACGGCATGTACGCGCCTGGTGTTGTACCTGCTATTGATTTTCAGCGTCTGGCGGAGATTTTCCACTGCTCGAGCGTGCCTCTGGCATTACATGGCGGTAGCGGTACGCCGTTCGATCAGCTCCAGCTCTGTACGACGCTGGGGGTAGCAAAAATCAACGTGGGGGCGGCCATTTTTGAACGGGGGAAATCCGCGCTCCTGCATACCCTCTGTCACGATATATCCATTGAACTGGTGGACGCGCTGAAAGCTATGGAACTGGCCTTCGAAGAAGCGATTACACCGTATTTACAGGCGAGCGGCTCTATCGGCAAAGCCTGATTCATTTTCTGTCATGGCCTTTATGCCAGTGCAATAACGCACCGGCAGGGCGGACTACACGCTGAAACTGGAGATTTAACATGTTAGTTTCGATGAAAGAATTACTGCAACCTACCCGCCAGCACGGCTTTGCCATTGGCGCATTTAATGTGGCGGATAACTGTTTCCTTCGCGCAGTCGTGGATGAAGCAGAAGCGACAAATACTCCGGCGATTATTGCCATCCATCCCAGCGAACATGATTTTGTGGGCGATGCCTTTTTCGCTCACGTTCGCGAAATTACCCAGCGTAGTCCGGTCCCGTTTGTACTGCACCTCGATCATGGTGCCTCTGTAGAGCATGTTTTGCGTGCGATTCGCTGCGGATTTACCTCAGTAATGGTCGACGGTTCGCTGCTGCCGTATGAAGAAAACGTGGCGCTGACCGCAGAAGTGGTTCGCCTCGCTCACGCGGTTGGAGTGTCGGTTGAGGGTGAACTGGGAACCATCGGACAAACAGGAACGTCGGTAGAAGGTGGTGTTTCACAAGTGACCTACACAGATCCGGCGCAGGCCGCCGATTTTATTGCTCGTACAGGTGCCGACACTCTGGCTGTGGCGATTGGTACAGCACATGGCATCTATCCAAAAGGGATGCAGCCGAAGCTGCAAATGGACATTTTGCGCGACATTGCCGGACGTATTGATATTCCGCTGGTGCTACACGGTGGTTCGGCAAACCCGGACGCGGAGATTGCTGAATCAGTTACGCTCGGCGTCGGCAAAATCAATATCTCCAGCGATATGAAATACGCCTATTTCCAGAAAGTGCGTGAAATTCTCGCTAAAGAGAGCTGGTGGGACCCGAACGTCATCTATCCGGATGCGATTAACGCGGCGCGGGAAGTCATTCGCCACAAAATGAAACTGTTCGGTTCGCTCGGTAAAGCATCACTGTACTAAGCCAGAAGGGCGGGGTGACCCGCCTTTTACGCAACAAGGAACGAGATATGCACTATCTGGGGTTGGATATTGGTGGGACCAAAATCGCCGCCGTCGTCATGGATGCGCATGGCTGGGAGATTCGCCGTTACCGCTGCCCGACGCAAAAGTCGACATATCAACAATTTGTCTCATGCGTTGTGGCGCTTATCGAGCAGATTAGGCGGGACGTTCAACGACCGATGCTGACAGGGATCGCCTTACCCGGCAGTATCTCGCCACTCACTGGCCTGATTAAAAACGCGAATATTCAGGTGATTAACGGTCATGCGTTACAGGCTGATTTGCAGCAATTGCTTGGGCAACCGGTGGTGATAGCCAATGATGGTAACTGTTTCGCGCTATCAGAAGCTTGCGACGGTGCCGGGCAAGATTATGACGTGGTATTTGGTATTACGCTTGGTACGGGCTGCGGCGGTGGCATTGCCATCAAGCAACGACCGTTTATAGGGGCCTGGGGAAATGCTGCCGAATGCGGTCATATCACGTTGCCAGGCTATATGGAGCAGGAAGATGGTCCATCAGTCAGTTGCTATTGCGGCAAACACAACTGCGTGGAGTCGTTTGTTTCCGGCAGCGGTTTTAGTGAACGCTATCAACAGATGACTGGTAACTTGCTCACTCCTGCGGCGATTGTCACCCTGGCACAACGTGGTGATGCTTGTGCCATGCAGCAGGTGGCACGTTTTCGCCAACAGCTTGCCCGCATGCTGGCAACCATCGTTAACGTTGTTGACCCTGGCGTGATTGTGATCGGCGGCGGGCTTTCGAATGTGGAACTGCTTATCACCGATCTGAACGCAGAAGTCGCTCCACTGGTTTTCACCGATCAATTCACCACTCCCATTGTAAAAGCACAGCACGGCGACAGTAGCGGAATGCGTGGCGCTGCCTGGCTTGCTATGCGCAACGGAGAAGCCAATGAAACGTTCACAAATTAATTATGTTATTGATAAAGCACATGCCATTGCGCAGACCTTCCGCGTTTGTTTGCCAGAGTTCGCCTATTTTACGGTGGATGACTGGCTGCAGCTGGAACGGGATAACTGGCAAGAAGTGGTCGACTTACAGCTCGGTTGGGATATCACCGATTTTGGTCGTGGTGATTTCAACCAAACGGGACTAACACTGCTAACGATGCGCAACGGCGCGCTGGGGGCGGCGGCATATCCAAAACCGTATGCTGAGAAAATGTTGCAGATCCAACAAGATCAGCAAACTCCCTGGCATTTTCACACCCACAAAATGGAAGATATCCTCAATCGGGGCGGTGGAGACTTATGCATGCAGTTGGCCTGGGCCAACGAAGCCAATCTCTGTGATGATCAACGAGTCATTACCGTGAGTGTTGATGGTCAGCGGCGTACCATGAAACCTGGTGAAACGCTGGTGCTAAAACCGGGGCAGGGCATTTGCCTGCCGCCGCGTCTGTATCATCGCTTCTGGGCGGAAAAAGCGTTTGTTCTCGGCTGGGAAATCTCGATGGTAAATGATGACCAACACGATAACTATTTTCTTGAGCCGGGAGGACGTTTTCCGGCGATAGAAGAAGATGAACCGGTGAAATGGTTATTGTGCAGTGAGTATGGAATTTTGCGCTAATAACGGGGAACGCTAGCGCTGATATCCGCTAGCGTCCTTATTTTTACTGCACCTACTCCGTCGACGTAACTTCACCACTGGAAACTACGCCCGCATTCATGGTTTGAGTCACTTGCTGCTTTGCGGCGTTCACGGCATGCAATTGCCCGCTAACCGTAGGTTTCAGCGGGACATTGGCCTGAATATCGCCACTGGCAGTAAGCTGAATATTGCCGTCGCCAGTCAACGGTAATTCAGGCCATCCCCACTGTTGCAAAATATTCACCGGCACACCGCGTCCATTCAGGCTGATATGGGTCTGACGTTGTGGCGTTTGTGAAACACTGGCGGTGGCTTCCAGAATGCCTTTTTCAGTAAATGCACTCAGTTCGCTGATATTCACCGTGCTGCTGTTGGCGGTCAGCGCCAGCGACGGACGACGGACATCAACACGATTAAACGTTGCGGCGGCGGCATTCAGATTCGCCGAACCACTCCAGACGCCCCATTTATGATCGGTAACCAGCGTCAGGTTGGCACCGTAACCATCGAGCGCGGTGAGCTGCCACGGGAAGTCAGGGTCGATATCAATGATCAGATTGCGGCTGGCGCTAAATCTCTTCAGTTGCAGGTTGTTTAACCAACCGGGTGTCGTTTCCATCCACAACTGTTGCCAGTTTTTTGGCAAGGTATATTCCAGTCCGGCAATTGCCGCATCATCAAGGATCAACATTTTCCCGTCACGCAACCAGTTCCCTGACGTTCTGACCATGCCCCCTTCCCAGCGGCTGGTGAACTGGCGCAGTGCTACGCCCTGCGGGGAAAATTCCGCGTTTATAATCGGATCAAATAAATGCAGCGAGCCATAAATAAACTCGCTGGCGTTCATCGACAGTTTACCTTCCTGTGTCTGCCAGTCATCTTTACTGAAGGTCATGTTGCGCAAGCTGAGATCGAGGTCGGTCACCGCCCAGTCCGGACCTTGCAAACGAGCGTCGATGACTTCCAGGCGACCAATCTGCAACGACGGGACAGAGCGTAATGGCGCAAAGAAGTCGGTTAGCGATTTTTCGCTTTGTAGACGGATATCCGCCAGCCGCAGATTTTCCACTTGCCAGCTGCCGTCGGCGTTACGCTGCGCGTTTCCGGTTAATGTCCCGCGGGCGATGTCGGCACCCAGGTTAGTCAGCGTAACGCGATCGTTATCAATACTGCCTTCAATCAGTACATTGGTGGCAGGAACATCATTGAGCGAAAGCGATCCGGCACTAAACTGAATCTGCGCCTTCGTACCCAGCACTTTACCGGCTTCTGGTGACCACGGAACCACGCCGCCATTTACCCGCTGCGCGCTCAGTTTCCATTCGCTATTCGGGCTATTAAACGCCATATCACGCAGTTGCAGACGATCGGCTTTGAACGGTAGCGGCGCGGTCTGGTCGGTGAGATTCAGCGTCCCGTTTTCCAGCAGGATGGTATCGACATGGCGTGGTTCGGTCAGTTGCCGACTGCTTAGCGCAATGTCGACACTTTTTGCTACCAGGGTCGCGGGCTGGCCATCACGGCCAAACGTGACGTTCTCCAGCACGATATGAGATGGCGCGGAAAAACGGTGATCCATCGCACCGAAGGCCAGATGATAGTCGCTATTCTCGGAAACCCATGCGCTGATATGTTCTGCTCCCCAGCGGGTTTGCAGAAGAAAATAGAGGCTAGCGATCACCACTAACAGAGCGATGAAAATGTAGAGAAGCAGCTTCCCAATAAATTTCATGGTCTTCCATCCCGTGAAATGCACATAAGGGAGTTATGCACGATTTACGCGCAATCCTCAAGGCGGGAATGGTGAAAGAGGTGAGACTGCGGCGGTAATTATCTTACCGCCGCCAGTGAATTACTGTTTTTCTGGTGGGAAAATCAGATTCAGCACGATGGCAGTAATACCGCCCGCGGCAATCCCGGAGGAGAGTAGGTTTTTCAGCCATTCAGGGGCAAACTGCAAAATCAGCGGCTGCTGAGACACGCCCAGACCGACCGCCAGCGACAGCGCGATAATCAGAATCGCCCGGCGGTTCAGCGGCTCACGAGAAACGATACGCACACCGGAGGCGGCGATGGTGCCAAACATTACAAGCGTTGCGCCGCCCAGAACCGGTTCTGGAATGTGTTGTACAAAACCGCTCACTGCCGGGAACAGACCCAGCACGATCAACATCAGCGCGACGACAAAACCGACATAGCGGCTGGCAACACCGGTTAACTGGATCACCCCGTTGTTCTGCCCGAAGCAGGAGTTCGGGAAGGTATTAAATACCGCCGAGACAAACGAGTTCAGGCCGTTTGCCAGTACGCCGCCTTTCAGGCGTTTCATGTACAGCGGACCGGACACTGGCTGTTCGGAAACGTCAGAGGTCGCCGTGATATCGCCAATGGTTTCCAGCGAAGTGATCATAAAGACCAGCATCAGCGGCAGCAGCAGACTCCATTCAATGCCAAGACCGTAATAGAGCGGCGTTGGCACCATAATCAGTTCTTGTGTCATCGGTTCGTTGCTTTCTGGCAACATGCCCATAAACCACGCCAGCGCATATCCGGCCGCCATCGCAATCACCAGTGAGGCCACGCGTAAGTAAGGGTTACGTTGACGGTTAAGCAGGATAATTAAGGCTAAGACCACGCCTGCCAGCAGCAGATTTTTCGGTGCGCCGAAGGTGTTATCGCTCATGGCTGCGTAACCGCCGCCAATGGAGGTCAGCCCAACCTGAATTAGCGACAGGCCGATAATCATCACCACAACGCCAGAAACCAGCGGCGTAATAATGCGGCGCGCCAGATGCAGAACGCGGGAGATCACCATCTCGGTACAACTTGCCAGCATCAACGTGCCGAACAAAGCTGCCATCATGGTAGGAACATCAGCACCACCGGTCTTCAGCGCTGTGCCGCCCATAATCAGCGGAGCAACAAAGTTGAAGCTGGTGCCCTGAATAGACAACAACCCGGAGCCAACCGGACCCCAGGCCTTAATTTGAATAATCGATGCCACACCGGAGGCAAACAGCGACATACTAATAATGTGTTGCGTGTCTTGTGCCGGTAAACCCAGCGCCTGGCAGATTAATAGCGCTGGCGTGATCACCGCAACGAACATCGCCAGCAAATGCTGACAGGCGGCAAACAGGGTTTGAGGAAGCGGCGGACGATCTTCAAGACGGTAAATCAGTTCGCTGTTTTGAGTCTGCGCAACCGGTTGCGCATTTTCTGACTCGAGGGTGGAAACAGACATCGAAAACAATCCCGTGGTAGCAAAGCGGGCATTTTAGCTGACCGAAAGAGAAAAGCAAACGTTTGCCACATCCTCATCTAAATATTTAAATGAGATAAATGTACTTTTTTATATAACTTTTAGTTGTTTTCTGCTTAAAATCCATGCCATTTTTCTATTTTCAGCGAAGAATTCGAACCAGGAAAGCATGACTCGATACTCGTCATATTTCGCCTTACTGCAAATGCGCGATGAAGTATGACGAGTATGAAAGAGTGATGCGGACACAAAGGAGTAACTATGTTTCATCTCGATACTTTAGCAACGCTTGTTGCCGCAACGCTGACGTTGCTGCTCGGGCGCAAGTTGGTCCATTCCGTCTCCTTTTTGAAGAAATACACCATACCGGAACCTGTTGCGGGTGGTTTATTAGTGGCGCTGGCGCTGCTGATACTGAAAAAAAGCATGGGCTGGGAAGTCAACTTTGATATGTCCCTGCGCGATCCGTTGATGCTGGCTTTCTTCGCCACCATTGGCCTGAACGCCAACATTGCCAGTTTGCGTGCCGGTGGGCGTGTGGTTGGCATCTTCTTGATTGTGGTTGTTGGCCTGTTGGTGATGCAAAATGCCATTGGCATTGGTATGGCTAGCCTGTTAGGGCTTGATCCGCTGATGGGGCTGTTGGCCGGTTCTATTACGCTTTCCGGCGGTCACGGTACGGGAGCTGCATGGAGTAAATTGTTCATTGAACGTTATGGCTTCACCAATGCGACAGAAGTGGCGATGGCCTGTGCAACGTTCGGTTTGGTGCTGGGCGGCTTGATTGGCGGTCCGGTGGCGCGCTATCTGGTGAAACACTCCACCACACCGAACGGTATTCCGGATGACCAGGAAGTTCCGACTGCGTTCGAAAAGCCGGATGTGGGCCGCATGATCACCTCGCTGGTGCTGATTGAAACTATCGCGCTGATTGCTATCTGCCTGACGGTGGGGAAAATTGTTGCGCAACTTTTGGCTGGTACTGCTTTTGAACTACCGACCTTCGTCTGTGTACTATTTGTTGGCGTGATTCTGAGCAACGGTCTGTCAATGATGGGCTTTTACCGCGTCTTTGAGCGAGCGGTATCCGTGCTGGGTAACGTAAGCCTGTCGTTGTTCCTGGCGATGGCGCTGATGGGGCTGAAACTGTGGGAGCTGGCTTCGCTGGCGCTGCCGATGCTGGCGATTCTGGTGGTACAGACCATCTTCATGGCGTTGTATGCCATCTTCGTTACCTGGCGCATGATGGGCAAAAACTACGATGCGGCAGTGCTGGCTGCGGGTCACTGTGGCTTTGGCCTTGGCGCGACACCAACGGCAATCGCTAACATGCAGGCGATCACTGAACGCTTTGGCCCGTCGCACATGGCGTTCCTGGTCGTGCCGATGGTCGGTGCGTTCTTTATCGATATCGTCAATGCGCTGGTGATTAAGCTGTATTTGATGTTGCCGATTTTTGCCGGTTAACCGATGAAGCGGCGGTCTTCTCACCGCCGCCTTTTACGCATTCGAGTAACGTTCCGTCTCCGGCATCCAGCGTTCTATCAGGGCTTTTGCCTGTTGTGGGTAACGTTCGTGAATATGTCGCGCCAGGCGCTGAACTTCCGGGATCATCGCCTGATCGCGCAGTAAATCCGCCACTTTAAATTCAGCATTACCCGTCTGACGCGTACCTAACAATTCGCCAGGGCCGCGAATCTCTAAGTCTTTCTGTGCAATCACAAAACCGTCGTTGCTGTCGCGCAGCACTTGCAGCCGAATTTGCGCGGTTTTGGAGAGCGGCGTTTTGTAGAGCAGCACGCAGTGAGAAGCCACCGCACCACGACCTACACGCCCGCGAAGCTGGTGTAACTGCGCCAGACCCAGACGCTCAGGGTTTTCGATAATCATCAGACTGGCGTTAGGCACATCAACACCGACTTCAATAACGGTAGTGGCAACCAGCAGGTGTAGTTCACCTTGTTTAAACGACGCCATCACCGCCTGTTTATCGGCAGGTTTCATCCGCCCGTGTACCAGGCCGACGTTCAGTTCCGGCAACGCCAGTTTCAACTCTTCCCAGGTTGCTTCCGCCGCCTGCGCTTCCAGCAATTCCGACTCTTCAATCAACGTACAAACCCAGTATGCCTGACGACCTTCAGTTATGCAGGCGTGGCGCACGCGGTCAATAATGTCGGTACGGCGGGTATCAGGAATAGCGACCGTAGTCACTGGCGTGCGGCCTGGCGGCAGCTCATCTATCACCGAGGTATCGAGATCAGCATACGCAGTCATCGCCAGCGTGCGGGGGATGGGCGTGGCGGTCATGATCAACTGATGCGGATGGAAGCCCTGCTGCTGGCCTTTCTCCCATAACGCCAGACGCTGATGCACGCCAAAACGATGCTGTTCGTCGATAATCACCAGCGCCAGACCGTTAAACTGCACCTGTTCCTGGAAGATGGCGTGTGTTCCGACAATCATCTGCACCTGACCGCTGGCGATGGCTTCCTGCTGTGCCAGCCGCGCTTTACCTTTCTGCCTACCGGCGAGCCAGCCCACTTCGATACCGAGCGGTGCAAACCAGTTACGGAAGTTATTGGCGTGCTGTTCGGCGAGTAATTCGGTTGGTGCCATCAATGCCACCTGTTTGCCGTGGGCAATCGCACGCAGCGCGGCGAGGGCGGCGACCAGCGTTTTACCGGAACCTACATCGCCCTGTACCAGGCGCATCATCGGCACATCCAGCGCCATATCGCGCTCGATCTCCGCCGCTACGCGTGCCTGTGCGCCCGTTGGCTTGAACGGTAAGGCGGCGAGGAGTTTATTTTTCAGCGCGTCATTGGCGCTCAGTGGCTGGGCATGAAAACGCTGTGCTCCGGCACGTAAGGCTAACATGCTGAGGTTGTGCGCCAGCAGTTCTTCCAGAATCAGACGGCGTTGTGCCGGATGCTGGCCGGTGTCCAGATCGCTAAGCTGTAGCGTCGGCGGCGGGCGGTGCAAAGTGCGCAACGCTTCCGGTAGCGTCATCATTCCTTGTGACAGTTCCGGCGGCAGGAGTTCTTCAATGGCGCAGGTGTCGAGCAGATCAAGCGCCTGGTCGGTTAATTTACGCAGCGTGGCCTGCTTTACGCCTTCGGTTGTTGGATAAACCGGCGTAAGCGTTTCCTGCAACTCTGGCGTACTGAGATCGCCCTGCACGCGGTATTCCGGGTGGATCATCTCCGCGCCATATTTACCGCGCTTTGCTTCTCCATAGGCCAGCACGCGGCGGCCCGTCGCCAGGCTATTTTTCATTGCCGCGTTGAAGTTGAAAAAGCGCATGGTGAGAATGCCGGAACCGTCGCTGATCTGGCAGGTCATCATCCGCCGACCGCCGAAGGAGATATTGCAGTTCAGCACTTCGCCTTCCACCGTGGCATAAACGCCCGGTAGTAGTTCTCCGATGGGGTAGAGATGGGTGCGATCTTCGTAGCGCAGGGGAAGGTGTAAGAGTAGATCCTGCACGGTATGCAGGTTGATTTTCGCCAGCTTGTTACTAAGCGCTGCGCCAACGCCCGTTAGGGAACTGAGCGGGACAGCATCTAACAGGCGACCTTTCATGGCACTTATCCTGCAGCCTGCATGGTAGCCCACCAGTCGGCATCAGCTTCAATTTCGCCCTGCTGATTGACGTGGGGGTAAGGCAGGCCTTTGCGTTTTGCGACTTTCGCCAGCACCGGATAGCCGCCTTCAAACAACAGGCGTTGTTGCTCTGCTTCCGGCAACATGCTGTTTTCACGCAGGTACATGCCCGCATTTTGCCGCTGGCGCTGGGCTTCGTAAAGAATGAGGGCTGAGGCAACGGAAACATTCAGCGATTGCACCATGCCAATCATCGGAATGATGATGTCCCGATCCGCCAGGGCCAACGCTTCCTGCGTGATGCCTGTTTTCTCCTGTCCCATCAAAATACAGGTCGGGCGAGTGTAATCAATTTCGCGGAAATCGACAGCGTTATCAGAAAGATGGGTTGCCAGAATCTGCATGCCCTGGCCTTTCAGATGAGCGACGGCATCGCCAATGGTGCGGTGCGTTTTCACCTGTACCCAGCTGTTACTACCCGCAGCTGCCGAAGCCATGGTGCGCATCCGACTGCCAGGCCAGACAGCATGAACTTCATGTACACCAACGGCATCTGCGGTACGAATAATCGCAGAAACGTTATGAGGTTTGTGGACCTGCTCCATGCAGACGGTCAGATCAGGCTGCCGCCTGGCGAGCATTTCGCAGATACGTGCATAACGTGTTGGGTTCATAAAACATTAATTTCGGTTTCGGGTGACTTTAATCACGTCTGGCATCACGCGGATTTTGCGCATGATATTCGCCAGATGCACACGGTCACGGGCGGTCAGACGAATAAAGGCGCTGTAGACGCGACCATCTTTCTCTTCCGTATTCAAACTTTGAATATTCGAGGTGGTGGTGTTAATTGCCGCTGTCAGGTTTGCCAGCGCGCCCTGATGATTGAACATCTCCACCTTGATTTCGGTGATGAACTCCTGCGCCGTCTCTTTATCCCATTCCACAGCCATAAACTTCTCTGGCTCTTTCTGGTAGCCACGGATGTTACGGCAGGATTCATGGTGGATCACCAGACCTTTACCGGGGCTGACGTGGGCGATAATCGGGTCGCCAGGAATAGGGCGGCAGCATTTCGCAAAGGTGATCAGCACGCCATCGGCACCTTTAATGGGCAGATGTCCGTGACTTTGGGTTGCCGGTGGAATGGAGGCGTCCCCATGTTGCAGATTTTTCGCGACCACCACGCTCATAGCGTTACCAAGGCCGATTTCAGCCAGCAGATCGTCAAGCGTTGCCAGCTTCATGCGGTCCAGCTCGCGCTGAATATTTTCCTGCGGGATTTCATTGAGCTTGCGGCTGCCACCCAACGCATGGTTGAGCAGACGACGGCCCAGACTAACAGAATCATCACGCTTGAGGTTTTTCAGCAACTGACGAATTTTGGCGCGCGCTTTCGAGCTGACGACAAAGTTCAGCCACGCGGCATTCGGGCGAGCGCCCGGTGCGGTAATGATTTCAACGGTTTGACCGCTGGTCAGCGGCTGCGACAGCGGGTAAGGCTGACGGTCGACACGCGCGCCCACGCAGGCATGGCCGATATCGGTATGCACCGCATAAGCGAAGTCGACGGGCGTTGCACCGGCAGGCAGCTCTACAATGCGCCCTTCCGGTGTGAAAACGTAAATCTCATCGGGGAAGAGATCGGATTTAACGCTCTCGATAAATTCAAACGAACTACCGGCGCTCTGTTGCAGCTCCAGCAGGCTTTGCATCCAGCGCTGGGCGCGGATTTGTGCGGTAGTACTGGTTTCGCCGTGCTCTTTATAAGCCCAGTGCGCGGCAACACCCATCTCTGCCATCTGATCCATATCTTCGGTACGGATCTGGACCTCAACCGGCACGCCGTGCGGGCCAATCATCGAGGTGTGCAAAGACTGATAGCCGTTCGCTTTTGGAATGGCGATGTAATCTTTTACGCGACCCGGACGCGGCTTGTACAGGCTATGCATTTGCCCGAGCACGCGATAACAGGTGTCGGAATCATTGACGATCACGCGGAAGGCGTAGATGTCCATGATTGAGTGAAAACGCTGCTCTTTGAGCACCATTTTGCAGTAAATCGAATAAAGATGCTTCTCGCGACCACTGACGCGGCACGGTATTCCCGCTTCCTGCAAACGCCCTTCGATTTCAGAAAGAATCTTCTGGATCATCTCTTTACGGTTGCCGCGCGCGGCTTTCACCACTTCTTTGATTACGCGATAACGGTTGGGATACAGCGCCTCAAAACCCAGCTCTTCGAGTTCGGTTTTAATGTGGTGGATACCTAAACGGTGTGCCAGCGGGCTGTAAATTTCGAGGGTTTCACGGGCGATGCGGCGACGTTTGTCCGGGCGAAGTGAGCCCAGCGTGCGCATGTTGTGGGTACGGTCGGCAAGTTTGATGAGAATGACGCGGATATCCTGCACCATCGCCATAATCATCTTGCGAAAGTTTTCGGCCTGCGCCTCTTTCTTATCGCGGAACTTGAGCTTATCAA
>ERZ791937.55-NODE-55-length-28099-cov-13.775032_pt1 | contig 28099 bp, 44 predicted proteins | sample MGYA00510124_ERZ791937 | MGnify/ENA primary metagenome ERZ791937 (study PRJEB30046, sample SAMN00993239) | human gut metagenome | study: EMG produced TPA metagenomics assembly of the A metagenome-wide association study of gut microbiota in type 2...
TATTTTATGGAGTTCGCTTGATCTTGATTCATTGATTTAGCGAGCTTTTAGCAAGATTGTAAAAGTTCGTTTTCGATTTTTTTTGGCACAAAAATTGGCACAAAAAAAAGACCTCTACCCTTTTTTTAGGTAAGAGGCCTAACAAAATTATATCATACTTTCATTCAATCGGCGCTGTATAGCTTTAACACAATCGGATACCGGACTAATCTCACCGTCCTGCAGTGTACCCATCCGCTGCTGCAATGCTTTACATGTATCAGGTCCAAAGTTTCCATCTTGTGCTTTATTAAGTAGCTTTTGTAATGCTCGGATAACATTTGATCCACCATTACCGAACTGAGCACTAGGAATATTTCTGTTAGCGCGATTTTTAATCTGACCACTAATAACACCATCTTTACCAGCTGTGTCTAACACTTCTTGAAGTCGCCTTGTAGTAGCTGGCCCCCATGAACCGTCGATAGCTAGCATATTTTGCTGTGGTTGATTTGTTCCGCCGCTCGGCTGACTACCAGCTGCAACAATACGATAAAAGTGATGTTGCAGTCTACTACCCATATATGCATCATTAGAATCAATGCTGATCCCCTTTCGAGAATAGTTACAATGGATAAATCGCTTGTTGTCTAAAAAGATTCCTGTGTGTCCACCACTGCCAAGTGAGTAACCTGGTGTGCCGGCTACAAAAATATCTCCACGACGGCATTCAGAACGACTGATTTTCTTCAAAATTGAACCATTTAGTGCAAACAGCGTCTCTGTATTACCTGGATAACTAAAGGAATAAAATCCCCCCGCCTGCATCGCATAGCTTACTGCAGAACTGCAATCATAACTTTTGGGTCCTGTCCGATAAGTCATTGAATAAGTTACTTTCCCAAGTCTATCATTCATCCACTTAATCATTGCTTCAATACTAGCCATGTTTAAAATCTCCTTTACTGGATATTGTTTTCTTGATCGTCTGGTTCGGGTTTCGTTTCTCCACTACCACGAATCTGCAGAAAAGCATCTTTAATCTGATCAGGAAAGTTTATAAATACAGAAACATTTTCTAAGAAACTAATTCCCTCATTTGCCAGGTAAAACATAATTACTATCTCTCGTAACGGAATAGAATCCCCAATAACTTTTTCAACCTCGACTGCTACCGCGATAACAACAAAAATCAAGACCTTTTTAATCAGTCCGACAAAACCAATTCGACTGCTAATTTCCTTCAAATTCCATGCTTTTAATAAACCAGTAGCATAATCAACAATTACTAAAGCAACAAGCGCGTGCAAAATAGCATCCATCCCTCCGAGCCAACTAACAATGACACCACCTAACACCCCTGTAAAGACGGATGCTGCATTCAAATATTTATCCAAAGTTATTTGCCCCTCTCAAAAAAATAAGAAGCATACCCAACAAGATATGCTTCCACTTACTTATTCAGCTAATTCTGGTAAATCCATGTCAATCAAGATTTGCTTCACTTGATCTTTCGCCGCTTGTGGTACTTTTGCAAAGGTGTAATTCCCTTTGATAATTAACGTTGCTAATACTACAGCCATTAGTTCCACCTCCTTCCTGAGTAACAAAAAAGCTATCCTATTTCTTATCATTTGCAGCAAGGATAGCTTTGACTTCTTTTTTGAGTTCATCAGGTACTTTGTCAATTTTCATCACACCTTTTTCGACTAACGAAGCGAACACTTTTGCCATTATGCATTCCCTCCCATTACTATTCCATAAACTTCAGCAAGACCTATCTGTGTATTAGTAACATCTGCTTTAGTTTCTTCAAGCTCTTGTTTAAGAGCTTTGTTCTCTTCTTGTAATATTTCTAATTCTGATGGCCCGCTCAAGTCTTCAATTTGTTGATTATGTTTTTCTTCGTCTAAAACGGCGATTCCATTTTCAACTTTCACGCATCCAATCAACCCAAACAACTCTTCTGTTACATCAATTTCATTATATTGATTATTGGCAATTGTTGACCATGAATCGATATATCCATCTCTTACTTCAACATACGCTTTCAAAATAATCCCTCCTACATCACAACAATTCGGCGCAAACACATATTACGACGATTATTTTTCTCATTTTCAGCATGTCCGACAAGATTTGTTTTGTTGATCGTAAATGTTTTTGACGTATTTACTAAGGGGACATCTTGAGAAATTGTATAAATTGTCTCTAAAACTGCCTTTGGATAATAAATAATAGTTTGACCATACCCAAGACGCGTGCCTCCATCCGGATTGTACCGCTCAAATATCAACGCGATCCCTGTTGTTAAATCGTCTTGAGAATAGGTGTGACTATGATTATTCGTGAAATATTGCGCACCATCAAAAATAACTTTCCCTTGACTAACCATTTTTTCAAGAGCAGAAAAGTTTGATTGAATTGTTTCTGCTCCATTTTGCATGCCTCTGTATATTTGTGCTAAGGCCATTTACTAATCCCCTCACTTTACTACGATTTCCATTGACCGATTATTGTCAATGATTAAATACTTATTTGTTTCAATTAGAACTGCAGTTTTATTGTTCATGTGATACGCAGCATCAACTTCCAATACTCTGTTTGTTCCACTAATGGTGTTTTTCTTAATAGGAACATCTACTGGTGTCGAACCCCCAAAACTAGAACCCGATGCCAAACCGCTTGTTTCTATTCCAATTGGATCCACACAATATCTCACCGAAATAATTTCTTTGATCGATGGGATTGTTAGCCTGCCATTCGTTACCACCGTGACACTATTCGACTTAGCTGACTCATCCGCGCCATCTGTTTCTGTTATCGAAAAAACATAGGTGGTGGCCGGAACTAGATCCGTTAAATTCGCGTATAGTAGTGAAACGTTTGCTTTTTTAGAGCTTCCTTGATAAATGTTAAAGCTCATGGGGCTACACCCCTTTCACCCACGTCAACTTCACAGAAGTAGCGGTCACGTCGCTTGCAGCCAAAGTCGTCGGTGTTTTTACGATAGGTGTTACTGTCACATCACAAGTTGCTACTTTGCCGTTATGAGCAGTCGCAGTTATCTTAGCTGTACCAGATTTTAAACCAGTGATTAGTCCTGTAGTAGATACGCTGGCGATTGTCGGAGCGCTCGATGTCCAAGTAATAGTCTTGTTTGTCGCATTCGTTGGATCAAACGTAACTGATAGTTGGAAGGTAGCTCCTTTTGCAATTGATTTCGTTGAAGCATTTAAAGTGATTGATGCAACCGGAATTGAAGACGTTGTGATTTCAACAGTATTTGACTTTGCTGATTCATCCTCTCCATCCGTTTCACTTACCTGAAAGGTGTACGTGGTATTTGGCGACAAACCAGTTATAGTAGCAGTTAACTCCGATACTTCTTTTAAAAATGTGCCATTACGATAAATCTTGTAACTAATTGCCATTCAAACTCCCCCTTTTCCATCTTAATTCCACTGTGGAATCATCCTTAATAAATAGTTCTAAATTCTCAGGTATGCGGACAACTTCCGTTTGCCCATCATTAACATACGCCTTAGTAATGTTTGCACCTGACATAGTGAAGCATAGTGTTTTGTTTCCTTCAATAATCAGCAATGTGTGCTTATCGTGAACAACATAATCGCCCTCATTTAATGCATAATAAAGCGGCATTTCGACATGAGTTTTTTTACGATCAAAACTTAATTGAGTTGGAACATTGTAGATTGTTCCCCCACCAAAGTTACCATTTGTATCAAGTCCATCTGTTTCAGTACTAAGTGCATCTTGATAATAAGTAACTTTCACTTCTGGTTGATATTCGGAATCATGTTCTATAGTAATTTTATTGCCTACCGCAATATGCTTGTACACTATAAGATCGAGTTGGTACTTAACCTTTTTGTAGATGTATTCTAAATCAGCAATCAACCGCTCCTTAATCGAATCGTGACGAACACTTTGTAAATCCACTCGTGCATCCATCAATTCAGAAAGCATTACTCCTCCTGGATCGATTGATTTGAGAATATCTTTAATCGATTCAAACCAATTCAAGTAATCCCCTTGTTGTGCATCACGCCAAGCTTCAAATTCTTCTTTTCGGTCCTTCATCCATTGATCGAAGTCGCCCTTGCCTTTATTGATGTACTCGGTCATGTCTGCAATCAAATCTTCGACTGTTTGCCAATAGCTGCCCATTTCACCTTCGGTTTTAGAAACTGCTTTGATAACAAAATAGGAGAAGTCCTGTGTCGTAGCGATCACATCTTCTCCTTGGTAAAAGACAAAATTTGCCGTTTGACGATGTAGTGCCTGCATTGAATACTCATCAAATGTATATTGAATTTTGCCGTTTTTTGCATCAATAATTTTTACAGCTCGTTGGATCGCAAAACCATTACTAAGTATCGCTTCTAAGTAGGCTTTACATCGTGATAAATCCAGTGGTATTCCGTTTTGAGAAATAGTTGCTTCCATCGTTTCAGAATTCTTATTCCCCTGTCGAACTTGAATCATTCCTACATAGTTGTATGGCTCTGTTGTACTTAATACGACGTTCCATTTTGCCATTAAATTATCACATCCTTTCCTGCATCCTCCGTAGGTGCCTGACCATGAATGAAATCAGTTGGTTCGCCACTAAAATCCGGCGGAATGATTACCGAAGCAATCGTTTCGCTACCGAAAAAGTAACGATCATACTCCGCAACAATCTCGCCTAGTTCACCTTTCTGTTCGTAAGTTTGAATCATTTCGTTATCTAACCCTCTGATTACAGCACAATGACCGTATTCCTCGTGAGTTGTAAAACTATCACTAATCATTACACCGCGGTCAAAACAAAGAATTGAGCCGATTTCTAAATCCTCATAACTTGGATTGTTAATTACGGACCATCCAAATTCATTCCATTTGTAGGCTATTCCGATATCAGAAGCAGAATAAATCAATTCATCATCCACTGGATCTAACTGATCGTAATACGTACCTGCTCCTAAGTCAGGACCACACATTTTACCGCTAAACTCTGCAGCAACTGCGTAACATTGGTAGTTACCTATCCCCTGATTCAATTTACTTTTAAGCTGATTCAATCCCTTTTCATAAATATTAGTCACTTACTTCACCGCCCTTGCTATACAACGATCTCCGCCAAGCAAAGAACCGAAAGAATAGCCCAAAGTTGATGTATTAACACCACTAAATCGACCATCCCCACCCATTTGAATGATTTGAGTGTCGTTCCCACGATAGGTTTCTAGTAAAATTGCCGTATGACCATTTGCGCCTGCACCACCGCCGACATTATAAATAATGATGTCGCCAGCTTTTGATTGTTCGGGAGCAATCTCTTGTAGCCATTGATGTGCACCTCGTGCATCTGATGTCATTGATCCGGTGTACCATTGCATATTTGCTGGTACTCTATAGCCAGCTTTGGCCAAAACAAGCCACACGTATCCAGAACAGTCAGTTACACCATTCCGATCTGGGTTTGCTACAGATCCGATATAAGCTTCACCGTGAATTAACTGATAGGTAAAGTAACCCAATAAGCTTTTTGCAACTGAAACAATGTCAGAATTTGCTTGCGGTATCTTCAAGTCTTTGAACTTGTTGTACCAATATACTGCATAACCTTGTCTATCCGGATGAGCAGTAGCCGGACGCTCGAAGTTATTCTCAAATGCATATGCAGCCTGACTAGGATCAGTTAATGCTTTGTATCCTGCAACAGTGGTTGGTGCTACTTTACCAATCCATTGACCATTTGAATTAGCCCAATCGACCAATCTCATTTGAGCAGCCATCGTCTTATAATCATCCGTGATTCCTGCAGCTCTCATGAGATTCTGAACATAAACACGGCCATCATAGGTTGCAGGTGGAACTAGCGGATATGCTGAACCATCGAACTGGATTGCACCGTACGCTGGGCCGCCAATTTGGTCAGTGTCAGGGTTCATACTCGGACCAGCTTCGCCATTGATATTTCCAAGAATACCAGCGGCAGCCGCTTGAGAATATCCCAAACTCAATAGCATTACCCATGCCTGCCACGCAAATTTCTCGGCATCGGTCTGTACTTCCGGTGGGTATTGACCATTCCAACCATTTCCTTGTCCGCCTGTGGAACCAGAGGAACCTCCACCTTGTCCAGGGAATACCTCACGCCCACTCAACGTCAGCTTTCCTTTTATATCAACATCCTTATAAATCTGTACTTTCCCTTGAATGTTCATATCCCCAAAATGGATCGTTGTTCCATTTGAGAGCATTACAAAGCCTTTCCCTTTGTTTGGTGAAATGAGAATGTATTTACCATCTCCTTCTGTCCGAATTACTAACGCATTATCAGGAATCGGTGTAGGTGTAGATGCATCAGGGAAAGGATTGCCGGCAGAGTCCGTTGTTCCAATAGTGCCTATTTCTTTACTACCGCTCCAAAACTGCATCCCCTTCTTGGTTAGTTCCATGATTTTCTTCTTGTTATTCCAAATTTGAAGCAAGCCTTTAACCAATTTGAGCGTGTCACCAGTATTACTAAAAGAATTCTCAAACACATCAGCTTGGATAATTCCAGCCTTAATAAAATTAGCATTAAAAATGCTGTCTAACGTCCATGCTGAATTAAATGGTCCGTTCCATCCGTTCTTGGAGAAAGCAATCCCGTTCTTATTCATCCGTAGTACTTCTTTGGCTTTGTTCAAATCCGGATTATCCATGATAAAAATATTAGATGGTTTTTCTTTTGGCCATAAAACGACATAACCACCAGCACTGCCCTGACCGGTGATCATTGATGAAACATAATCATTGAATCCGCTCATGTAGTTGTTGGTGGCATAATCTTTTAATTTGTCTTGAATTGTGATTGCTTGCTGCTGATAGAAAGCAACTTGTGTGTCTCCAGCTTCTAATTTTGTGGTCTTTTCAGAAAGAGAATCATATTGAACACCACTAACAGTGGACTCAAAATAAAGTTTGTATTTCTTGTGATAAACCTTAAATGTATCAAAAAGACCATAATTTCTGATATTGGCGAACTCCTTCGCTTCTTCACTATCAGTCAACTTATCAAATTCGATTGTGATTGATATTTTAGGTTTATCACATCCTGGATTAATAGACTTAAAGTAGTTCTTCGCTACGTTGTTTAAACTTTTTAAATCTTTCGCTCCCTGTTCTTCTGTAAACTGAACATGTTCGGAATAAACATCTGGATAATTATTGATGAACTCACTATCTACTGTTGATCCGTAAATACGATTAGATGTTCCTTCAGCACCTTGAGCATCAACATATGGAATGATTCTTGTCTTAACACCTGTCCAATCCAATTTTACTTTCAGTCCGGATAAGTCTTTTCCGTATCTGATAGTTCCAACATTATTGCGCCCTCGTCGTTTCAACAGTGATAGCTTAAATGGCTCTCTCTTTATTTCACCGCCCCAGAATTGGAGCAATGAACCTTGTTCACCAGCAATGCAATTCAGAACGTTTCTAGCCTCAAATAGAGTGCTTGAAACGGTCGTATTGTCGGAGTACAAGCGAATATCAGATTTCTTATCCATGTTGTTCTCGATAATGTTCATCGCTTCTTGCGCCGTTTTTGAATCAACTTGCGCGGTAGTCACTACTCGACGCCCTAAACGATTTGTTCGTGATTGTGCATAGATTGTGACGGTATCCATGAAAGTATCAATATCTTTGTCATCGATAAAAAAGATATGATACTCTTCTTGATCATTAGGTTTTGCCTTAATCTGATAATCATTTTCAAAATATTCATCAAACCGAGTTCCTAATGGATATTCCAATTCGAGTTCGTACTTCCCGTTAGCTACTTCATAGACTTCACATCTAGAACAATCCGAAAGTATACCAAGACCATTGTTTGAAAAATCTGTTTCGGAAGGCTTATAAATCCTTGGTTTCATACTTTACGCCTCCATCTCGGTGTGAGTTCAAAACTCTTTATTCGGTTGGTCCATGTGATTGTATTTTCGCCTGGTTTAAGCTCAGGAAAATCCAGGAAAGTAGTAACATGATCTTGATGTTCAATTTTCCCGTCCAAAGCCCGATAAGACTCTTCTAGAAAAGAATCAATGATTAACTCCTTATCCAAAGCCTTAAGCTTAAATTCTTCTTCATTCACAAAAAAAGAAGCATCTCCAGAACCAGTGAGTTTAATCAAAGGTTTTGAAGGATACTTCTGCTCATTTGTAATTTTGAATGGCGTTGAATTGAGTTGTATCGGCAGTCTTCCTAGGCGGTTTTCTTTGAACGGTCTAATGCTGACAGTAAATTCAAAAGGTACTAGATTCCCTGTTTTTCTTGTCCCTTTAAATTCGGGCGGATCAATCACAACAGCTTGATAGATGTATTGTTCATCATAATAAACAATAAAATCGCTATATGTACCCATATCTAACCAAGCGGTTATTCTGTCTTCCCATTCCTGAACATCATCAATAGATGGGGCCTTGTAGTAACAATCTATTTTGCGTTCAACGTTTTTGTAATATGCTTTATCAATAATGATTGAGTCATTACCTTCACGTTGCCTTAACTCAATGACCCGTCCTGCTGACGAAGAGACAGGGCGATTCCGCATAAATACATTAAATTCAGATGAGTGTTTACCATTTATAAAAAACTGTCCTCGCTTTGTAATCATGCCATCCCTCCTACAGCGTCAGCATCACGCTTCATTTGTTTTGTAAACTCTGTTTTTAATTTTGCTGCTAACTTTTTAACCACTGAATCTGGAAGATCTCCGTAAACATTTAAATGCAAATGAACTTCTGTAGATTGACTTTCCGTCTTAGTTTGAGTAACTCCAACAGGTCTGTTTGTCAAACTTCTTACTGTGGGAGTAACAGATGGCGTAGGTACTAAATCAGTCATAGCCTTATCTAGCTCAGGCTGTTCTTTATCTAATCCAACGATAATCCCTTGAACGATATTCTTTCCTACCATGTCTCGCATCCATCGAGACGGTGAATGAATGTCTAATGCATTAGTAATAGTTTTCTTTATGCTTCCAGCAATGCTTTGAACTTTTTGTACAACAGCATTCGCTTTTTCCGTGATTCCGTCAATCAAACCTTGAATAATATTTCTACCAATCTCAAATAAGTTAATCTTTCGTAAGGAGTCGAATGTATTCCACACACGATCGACTGCGTTAGAAACTCCATTTTTTAGATTCGTCCAAGCATTCTCAGCAGATTGAACGATTCCAGAAACAATGTTCCAGAAATTCTGTTTAATAGAATTCCATGTATTTATCATTGTGTCCTTAATCGCATTCCACGTATTCGTTGCAGTAGTTTTAATTGCGTTCCAAGTAGCAACAAAGAAAGCCTTGATAGAATTCCAGATCAGGCTTGCACTGGCTTTTATAAAGTTCCATAGGTTGATTAACTCTGTCTTAAACCCATTCCAAATTATCTTCCCAACACTTACCATCGCTCCAGTAACGATCGTGAATAGATTTTTGATGGAGTTCCAGATGTTTAACGCGTTTTCCTTAATGTTGTTCCATACGGCAATCATATTGTCTCTGGTTTCTGACCATCCACCTGTAATCATTGAAGTGACAAACAAAATCGGAGCAAGAATTACATTCTTTAGAATTTCGAAATAGCTTCCCCCAATTTCGATAAGGTTCGTCCAAATCCCGACTAAAAACTCTACAATACTTGAGAAAACTGATACTATTTCCTGAATAACTTCTGCAATTGGCTGAACTACTACGGTCTTAAATGATTGCCAAGCATTTGAAGCTGTTTCTTTGATGGAATTCCACAAATTAGAAAACCATTCTTTAACTCCTGACCAAACATTCTTGATTCCAGTGGCTGCTTTTGACGCTACTTCTTTGATAGAATCCCAAGTTTTTAGACCCCAGTCTTTTATTGCGACTAGTGTATCTAATACAACTTTTTTGACGTCATTCCATACTGCAATAACTTTGTTCCTGAACTCTTCATTAGTAGCCATGAAATAGCCAAATACAGCAATGGCACCAACAATAGCACCGACAATCAAAACAAATGGATTTGCAGCAGCTATGGCCCCCATAATTTTTAAAGATTTGCCGATTCCAGTAATAGCATTTTTCAAATTATTGAAATTCTTAATAATCGCTGGGATCCCTTTAAGTTGGAACATGAATGCGCCGAACGCCGTAGCTGCAGGTACTAGAAAAGGTAGAATAAATTTTAAGGCTGAACCAAATTTAATTAAGTCTTTGATTAATTCCCCTAAAAATTCCACAGCTTTCGGCAACCCTTTGGCAATCACACCTAAGAAAGTTTCCATAGCATTCCCAAAACCGTCTATAATGCCTTTGAAACCCCCGAGTTTTGAGTCAACTAAAACTTTATTCATAGCTTCAATTACTTCACCAACACCACGAGTAACCGCAGTTTTGGCATTTTGAATCGAAGTTTTTATCCCTTTAGTGGAATCTTTTGCGATTTGGTTTAATGACTTCAAACCACCTCCGCCTTTGGTATCCATTTCAATTAACTGATCTTGGAAGTCTTTTACAGAAATTGTTCCTTTTGAAAGTCCTTCTTTTAATTCCCCCATAGATAAGTTCATTTTCTTGGCAATAGCAGATAAGGTGGGTCCAAGCTGAGCATTGATCATTGAATTCCATGTTTGAGCATCAACTTTCCCATTCGAGAAACTTTGGGATAGTTGAATCACTGCTTCATTTACTTGATCGGTAGTTCCGCCAAAACCTAAGATTCCATCATTAAGCGCTCTAAAAATCTGGTCAGAACGTCCCAAATCACCAGTAGAAGAAGCCAGCAACTGAACCTGACTAATGGCGTCATTCAGTGCAGTTGGTAACCCTTGAATACCTTGTGACAAGGTTCCGCCTTTACCGATTGTCCTATTGATTTCAGAATCTTCGAAACCCATGTTCTTGAAATTTCGAACTGCGTTATTCATCGTATCTACTCGATCGATCGCGCCGCTGATTGATCCTTTAATTAGATCAAAACCTGCACCAACTAGTTTTGTTGCCCCGCTAGCTAAGAAACTGCCGGCGAACACTTTCCAGATGCTACCTAATGCATTCCCGCCTTTTTTACCTGTGTTGGAAACAGTGTTGTCGAATGAGCCTAGCTTTTTAACAGCGCTATTCATTCCTGCGGAGAAACCTGATTCATCAAGAATCATCTTTAGAATTAAATCATCATTCAAAGTGTCACCTCCTTAGAATTGGGTATATTCGTCGTAGTATTCGAGATCCTCATGCTCACTAACAGCATCACGAAAAGCCAAAAGACGCATTAACTCGTCAAGATCGGTTCGCTCTATTTCTGGTAGCGTCCACCCTGCTTCGAGTAATTGCGTCTTTATTTCTAATTCTCTATACGTGACTGTGTTTTTAAACAGAGGATTTTTTAAAGCTTCCGCTACTTTTTTTTCGTATCGGCGTATGTTTCGTCAAATCCAGCAGTTACAGATTTCAACAATTTCCCTGTAAGCAGTGCGATTTCACGAGCGTCAATTCCTTGCCGAAAGTCTTCACCAGTGAACTGACCTTCGAAAAGAACATCGGCTATAAATGCATAAGCTTGGCTCAAAGCTTCAGTCGTGGCTTTACCTCCGACAGCTTCACTCACAATTTGTAAGATTCCAGCTGCTTCTTCAACCACTGGGCCAGGTAGGAATTCAGCTGATTTAAACTGTACTGGTTTATATTTCCCTTCGTCATTCTTTTGCATTAATTTGATTGTAGTTTGATATTTTGACATTACTGTTATCCTCCTTCAGCTGGTACCTCTAATGGATTAGCCACCTTTGTGAACCAGTTCTTGATCATTTCTGCATCTACGCCCTCATCGTCTTCATCAACCGAATACATGTATCCCAGCCCTGGTACGTCCACGAAAGAACCTTTCCAAGATGGATGCGTAAATGTAACCTTGCTGCCTTCCAATGTTGATGTTTCGTCAGAGCCAAGAGCAAACTGACCTTTATAAAAGACTGTATAACGATATTTGCCGTTTGATTTCTTGCGTCGATAAGCAAATGCTCCATCTTGTGCTACATCATCACCCGATCGCAAAGCGCCGCCTTTCAACAGTTTTCCCCCTGTAATTGTCGATAAGACTTTGTGGGTATAGCCGTTTGATTCCAGTTCTACCTCAGCACCACCAAAGGCTGTGAACTGGTCCTGAACTCTCGAATCCCCATAATCTTGTGTAGTCTCATAATTTGCAGAAGGTTTGATACTAACCGCAGTCCCCATTACGATTGGCTCATCATAAACAGGGAAATCTCCAGAGTCATCTTTTAACGGAAACCACGTTGGCTTTTCAACAGAGATAATTCCTGTTTTACTTTTCTTTTCTGGCATCTATTCTTCACTCCATTCAATGTATTGTGGAAAGGCAACAGTAAATCGAATGTGCTGCACCCCATCCACTTTGTCCGGCAAATAGTCCTCCGGAAAAATTGTGTTCCCTTCGATTTCGAGAACATTAAAAAAAGTCCCGCATCGCGAGACCAATCTATTGATTAATTCATCATCTTTTTTGTTGTCAACCAAAGCGATATCTATTAAGAAAGCTATGTTTTGAACGTCTATCCCCACATTCTCAGTTCCTGCTTCCATAACAGAAAGCACAAAATAGAAATCTTTTGTCGATTGCATTACCGAATCAAGATAGATAGTGCCTTCTGAATAGATTTGTTTTAACTTACTGCTGATCGCTGCAATTATTCTATCTTTCATTAGCATCTATCCTTTCTTAACAATCCTGATCGCCATTTGTTTAAATCTCCTAGGGATATAACTCATATGAGCTAGATTTGTTGCGCGAGTCAACATAAACCGTCCTTTGACGAAACCGCCGCCTCTTGTTCTGTGACCCTCTTCAACGTATTTGAAATATTTTTCATTATTTCGGACTGCTCCAACAATTCTACCTGTAGAAAGTAGTCTTGCGCCTTGAACTCTGTAACCACGTCGAAGATCCCCAGACTTCACAGGAGTTAATGGTTTAGCGGTCGAAACTATTTTGTTCATCGAATCATTGACAAAATCAATTCCTTCTTGTTCCGCAAGCTTAGTCATTTTCTTAAAGTTCTCAATGACTTTATCTGCATTTGAGACAATAGAAATATCCTTACCCATTCGGATCACGTCCTGTCAATTTAACTTCACAATGACTAGGATAATAAAAAGGCTTACTAGCATACAGCTTAATCACCAATCCATTTACCTGCTGAGTAACAGTTATGCGATCACCTTTTTTAATATTAATAGTTGGACGAACAAATAATTGATAATCGTCAACTGAGGTATTCAGCATTTCTCCGTCTTTTATTACAGGCAATCCATCTAAACGCGATTGAGATAAAGCGCATTTGATTGGGTCGCTATAAACTGGACCATACTCTTGTTTTGTGATCCCTGTTTCAGGATTAACTACATCTTTGATACGCTCGATCACACAAGCATCTTTATAGGTTGACGCCAGAATATCTGCTTCATTCATTAGAAAAACTCCAATCCGCCACAGCCGATAATTCGTTTAATTAAATCATCGTAACCTGCAAGTAATCCTTTAATTTCTCCAGACTTACTCGCATAGCTAATAGTGGTATCTCCTCTCCTTACAGACGATACAACATTCTCCAGTTCATTCTTCATGGATTGATATAGAACCTCTGTAATGGCTCCCTGTAGGTTTTCCCAAGAGATTTCGTTACCACATGTATTGTATGATTCGATTTCTAAGAGAATTAACTCAAGAACTGTTTTTAAGCGTTCCGCATTAGCTTCTGGCAATTGCTTTTTCAATGACTCAATAATTTTTTTCTTTAGTGAATCATCCATATGATCACCTCTTAGATTTCTACAATATCAGCGGCTTCTCGCAAAATTTTCAATGCTTCCACATCACTTTCTTCAATAAAGAATTTCCCATCTTTATCGACAGTCATAAACCGACGTGTTTTAGGATGCATAAAGCCAACAAAATTTTTTTCTTTTGCTACACGAAATTCAATTGTGTTTGCCTTTTTTACTTTTTTAGACTCTGTTTTTTCAGCCATACTATTTCCTCCTTAAAATAAATAGAGACAGCTACTAAACTGTCTCTATGCTTTTAAATTTAAAATCGCCCCTGAATTTGATGCGTTGTATTCAAGCGAATATTCACCAACGATACCAATGCGACGAGAATCACTCGTTTTCGCTAACTCCTCAGCTCTCCATTCGCGTAATGGGCGTAATTGAACATAGTTTGTATCTAAGGCCGCGATAGTTCCTGTTGGAAGCGCTGGTTCAATTAACGCAATACCAGAACCATAGTTAGAAACAATTTTCCCTAATTGCAAACCAAATGCCACAGTATCACCGAACTGAGCGATCTTGGTTGATTTACCGTCTACTTCGTCTGTCATCAAATCTTGCATGTCTGGGGATACTAAGCAAAGCTTTTCACCCATATAACCTTTGGTATACATAGCGTAGAATAACTTATCGATATCTTTGCGAGTAACAGCACCAGCGGCAGCAGTCTCTACTTTGTTTCCAGAATTGATTAAGTTTAAGATTCCATTCATCTTCCGACCAACAGAACCTGTTTCATCGGTTTTAACACCAGTAATCAGTTTGCGGTTTAAATCAATCTTCATTTCCATACCGCGTAATTTGACCTGATTAGTCAATTCATTGCCTATGCCATCAACATTAATAGCATCTAACGTTCCAGAAACAGACGTTGATTTACGGAAAATTTCTTCATAGTTGCTATACCATGTACGGCCAGATTCAGCATCTGGATATTCTCCACCTTCCGGTTGTTCAGAAGAATCATCGCTGTTGATATCATATTCACGCCATTTGATCTCTGAAGAATTTGCTGGTGAAGTTTTTCCTGCACCAATTAAGTAGCTTAAAAACGGTGTGTTTGGTACTTGCATGGCATTAATAGCTGGTGAAATATCTAAATACTCTAAATTATTGACTGATGTTTTTTTCATTGTAATTCCTCCAATTAATTAAAATTTTTCATCATTTGGGCTAGCAAAGCATCTGGATCTTTTGGCGGTTCATTGTTTTGTTGAGTCTGACTACCAGATTGTTGATTCCCGCCAAATGCAGACTTCATCTGAAGTTCTTTTAGTGCATCTGAGTGTTTCTCATTGATTGCAGTTAAAACTCCGGTGAAGCCTTCTACAGCCTTTTTAGTGAAATCGGTATCTGAACTCACTAAATTGTTTAGCATGAACTGAGAAACTGAGTTTTTCAAGTCGCCATCAAGCTCCAATCCTGCGATCTGTTCAGCAACAAAGGCTTTATTGTCACTTGTTTGTCTTAAAGCTTTTTCAGCTTCAAACTCAGCTTGTAGCTTTTCTAATTGAACCTGTTCAGGTGATTTATTTTTCTTTGAATCTTCATACTGCTTGATCGCTTCCTGCTTAATCGTTTCTAAATTTTTTTGCTTCCAAGCTTCTAACTGCTTGTCAGCAGCAGATTGACTTTGAGATTGTAGAAACTTTTGAGCGTCTTCATTTGATTCAGCAAAAGATTTAAAGTCGTCCATTGTGAACTGAGGAGTTTGTTCTCCGTCACCTTCTGCAAAATACTGTAGATTCATTGGCATAGATTGTTTCATAATTTTCTCCTTTCGCCCCACGATTCGCACAAGCGCCCCGCATTGCTTTGAGTTTTATTGTTTGCGCCCCACCATTCAATTAAGCCCAGCATTGCGCTAGTTTTACGTCATTTCGGACAAAATAAAAAAGCCTAATTATTAGACTTTAGTTCTCCTTCAATTTTCTTCTCCATTTGTTTTAAAAGAAACTTCTGTACTTTACTCAACAGAAATATAAAAAGAAGCTGCATTAATCCTAGAAATATGGTAAGTTTTCCAAACCACAGGAATAACAGAAAAAGATTTATTAGAAGCATGTAATTTGCCAGAGTTTTCAACAATACTATAAAACCCGTAAACAAAGCATAGGATTGCAGGTCTTTTGGCAGGTCTTTCAACTCAACTTTTTCTTTCTCTAATAGGTCATCTAAATCTTTACGATTCATCCGTTTTGCTCCTCTCTTGATAATTTAGCCGAATAACTTTGCATCCCATAGCTTCATACCAGCTAACCGTCTCTTTTAAGTTTGGTAGCGTGTGAGATAAGAGCTGAATAGTTAGGTTGACTGTATTTTTTTCTACCGGTTTATCATCCTGATAGATGATGTTACTGTCTCCTATAACAACATATGCATAGTTACCATTCCAATGATCCCTTAAACCATTGGGACTATTTTCTGCTTCAATAGCCTTCTTGTATACCTCAGCAACATCTACATTTACACTGATCATCAGTACCGCTTCGTTAAAGTCATTCATCATTATTTCCTCCGCTTCAAATTAACACCGAAATTATCTTGTGCAAACTCATCCAACAAATCTCCAAATAAACGCTCATACTCTGCATCAATATCTTTTCCTAGTTTCGGCATATTAGGAACATCTGTACATCTGCATCGGCCATGAAAAGGCGCACGGTTCTCACCAATGATCGCTTCACTCAACTTGTATGGGTTGTTCTTTGCTTTGCCACCGCATATTGAACATACCTTTTCATCTTTTGCAGTTAAGACATTGTATTCGTCTACGCCAGTTTCAATATAAGATTTCTCAATACCATCTTGAGCGAATTTAGCGTATTCGGTTCTCACAAGATTTTCGATCGCTTTGTTGTACCTCGATTCCTCCCGTCTGAACATATCGCATATTTCTGGGTCTTCTCGCATTTTTCGTAATGCGACGAGAACTCCTTCACCGCTTGCTACGCTAGTTGTAATGGCATTGGATAGCTTCTGCTCAAGTGAGGAAATATTTCCCCATAGGCGACGTGAGAACGTCTTTCCTGACCAAGGATAGTTTAGATAACGTTCAAGCTCTTCCTTAGATAAATAATTCGGCAAATCTACGTTCAAAATCTGCGCAAGTACGTTTGCGTTTGATGCGTACGAACGTTGCAAAATATCTTCTAATCGATCCGAAAAGTATTTATTCACATCTGCATCTATTGCATGCTCTGCAAGAATTCGAAAAATATCTGAACGTATTTGCAATAAGCGATTTACCTTTGCATAATCAAATGCTGGAAAGTATTCTTCGATGAATTCTTTATATTTAGCATCGTACATTTTGAGGGATTTATAGTTCTTTTCCACGTATTCACGATATTTTTTTTGATCGCTCTTGCTATAAAATTCCATCATCTCAGCATAGGTAATATCGTGTAAATCTGCTTGAGATAATAACTCTGCTTGAATTTCTTTCAACGCATCGGGAAAAACGCTAGTTAGTTTCCTTAGCGTTTGATTTTCCATTTTGAGTCTTGCTAAATCTTCCAGTTCTCGACGTTTGGTCCAGTACTTTGTTTCTATTTGACTCAACGATGCCACCTCCATACTCGCCGTCTGGGTAAGATTGTCTGCTTTCGACGTCAATCATTTCGTTTTCATAATCAACATCTGTGACGAACGGGATCTGACTTTGAATCGTCCTCTTAGAAACGTATGGTGCCAACTTAGGCAATGCCTCAGCTAGGTAGCTTAAATCTGTTGGAAGCGAACGAGAGAAGGTGAAAATGATCTTTTCCGGATCAATTGTAACTTTCTCGGCAAAATCCAAATAAGCAGCCATAACCTCGGCACACTCTTTCAATCCTTCTCGAAAGTACTGTTCTTTGGTATTTGTCTTAGCTTCTAAACTAATGATTTGCCACTTTCGGGCTTCCCCAGAACTATTCGACTTAAAGACTTCGTCATTGAAATCAATTGCTTTACACACCGTGTAGAATTGCTTTTTAAGAAGATCAAAATGATACTCGTTGAAATCCTTTTGTAGATCCTTTGTCACGTAGCCGGCTTTCGCATTAGGGTCTTTCAGATTGATGATCCCTAGTTGCTCCATCATCTTCTTGGCTTTATCCTCGGACAAATCTGCCCCAGTGATCAGCATATAAGCTAACTTGAATTGTTCAATCTCGTTCTGCTGATCAGATAAAACACGATCAATAGCATCACTAATCTCCTCTGCAACTTCAAAGTCACAGTAACGGTTTGTATTGTTTTTAAACTCCGTAAGATTGATAACGCCTAAAGGATTAGGAACATTACCCAGCGTTTTAAATGCTCCTTGTACCGTGCCAGGGTAATCAGTATATCGAGCATAAGTAAATATTGATTTCGGCGTGACAACCTTCATCTCTTCATAAAACTTCTTTTGATATGGATCGTATTTCTCTTTAATGTACACTGCGCCGTTTTCGTACTTTTCAGCTTTCCACGGCTCAATGTTGCTTGCTCTTAGTTCCCAACCATCATTTGTCTCAACAGGCTCCAGTAATCTGAAAGCAAGCCCTGTCGCTCCTTGAAATGTTGCAGTATCGGGGTCTAACATTCCAAACCGCATAGTACTTAATTGTCTCGTGAGTGTTTCAAATTCTTCTGGGGTAGAAGGGGCGCTGATATCATTACCCAGTAATTTGTCTCTCATTCGTTGAATGAATGTCCTTTTCTGTTCCGAAACATCATAATCCCATTTAATTGGTATTCCTGTGAAATGGTTAACTGCTTGATCAACGACAACTGAATACATTCCAGCATGAATCTTATTGTTAACCTTAATGATTTTTGTTTTTGGTTTCTCACGACTGTCGATCTCGTTTTTCTCGCTAGTATAAGCAAGATACTTTCTTTCTCGATCATCGAAAAAGGGCTTCATATCTTCCATAAAAGCATTAGGATCAAAAAGCTCCTCTTCAATCTGAGTTGAATATTTAGTTCTTAAACGTTTATATTTTTTCAATGTGATTTCTGAATAAAACAAAGACTCACCTCCTAATAAGCAATAAACTCAAAGTCATCTGCTTCAATAATCGTTTCTGCAATTCCTGTAACTGCATCCGGAGCATCATCATGAGCGTTCTTACCTTCACGTTGATAACTAACCATAGCCTCATAAAAGTCCGGCCAACGTGTCGCCCAATCATCTGGATAGTAAACATGATTTTCCACCCAAGCGCTGTTCGCCAGTATTCTAGACAGTTTATTATCCGATTGATGAAAGTCTTCAAATACTGCCCCTCGATAGCCACGCTCCTTTGTAATCCTTTCTGAATTTCTTCTGAATCCACGCCCGCCATTGTTTCCTTCAATCCGTACCTTATTAACTCGATTGCGAATAATCATATTAGCGTGGGCTATTTCAGTTGTTTCCATCGGCTCTTTTGTATACATGACATCGATAATATAAGCATCATGATCAGATGTCTCAGCAAAAACAGGAGACGCAAAGTAATCGGCACCCTTGTCGGCGGTGTCGGTGTAGTTCCATATTTTGATAATGTTATCAGGCAACGTATCATAAGTAAGAAACTTCTGATATAGCCTGCCTTTTTGGTCAATTGGTTCTTGCTGATAGTTGGCTTCTGCAATATCTACATTCATTTCTTGTACCACATCTAAGTACTCATCGTGGGTCATAATCTCGTTGCACAACATCGAGCCGTCTTCTTGTACTGCTTTATAACAGATCTGATGAACATTATTTTTTCGTCTCGTCAACATTTTTCCGGCTAAATCATTACTTGACCAACGTGTCATAATCAATATCTGTTTACGTGGCCGTTCCATACGTTGGGCCAACGTGTTGTTATACCATTCCCAGTGAGAGTCTAAAACACGCTTGTTATAGGCTTCTTCTGCGGTTTTAATGATGTCATCAACAATTACATAATTCGCGCCAATACCAGTGGATGTTCCACCAGGAGAAGTCGCTAAATAATTCTTTTCTTCTGAACCATCTAAAGACCAGAAACCCTTTGCAGCATCTCCATATTTGATTTGCACCTCTGGAAAAATATCTTTAAAGTATTCAGTCTTAACATTTTCGTTTTCAACCATGATTCCATCACGTGTTTGTTGCGCAAATAAAGATGACAGGATTTGGTTATAAGATCCGGTAATAATTTTCGTCTTTGGATTTTGTCCAAACATCCATAAAACGAATAGCCGCGCTGTAAAAGTCTTCCCATGTCGAGGCGGCATGTTAATAACCAAAATTTTTTTGTCGATTTTATCTTCGTAAAAATCTTGTAGCGTATGACATAAATCTTTCAAATACAACCGATCATCTTTGTAAAACTCTGGATAAAGAAGCTGGCAGAATAGCCAAAAACTTTTCCTAGCTTTTCGAATGGCTAGCTCTCTTTGAACAACGGCATACTCAACACGATTAAGAGTCGTTGATTTTTTCATACCGTTTCACCAACTCTTCTAATTCTTCATCGGACATTTTCTCATACTGTTTTCGGATATCGACGCCGCCAGAATGTTTGAGTTCTTGTTTGTCTGCATAGATTCCAGCAATAGTCAGAATCATTTTCCTATCCTGATGACCTTTTTCAGTCAATGCATACTTGTAAGTGGCATTAAGGACATCAGAAGCTTTTCCTTTGATCAGATCCATTGTTGTTTCGTTAACTAGATCAACAAAGCCATCTTTGCTCATGGCGTCGTAATATTTGGTCCTACCTATTTTCGCCAGTGAACACAACTCTTGCACCGGTTTGCCTAAGTTATCTGGATTTATCAATACTTCCAAGAGTTTTTTCTCTGCAGCAGTAGGTTTGTATCTGTTCGCTTTCGTATCGCTTTTTTCCATCCTTAATCACCGCCTCTCTATATGTACTTGCTGATATTTTTTTGTACATGATCCTCTTTCCAATGCCCATACCCACAATAAACTAGCTTGCAATGATCAATCTCTACTGGCGTTGCTTCTCGGGTCATTTCTACAATGGAATACTTCGCCTTCATTTGAACAGACATCACCACACGCTTATGCTGTCCTTTCATCGGCAGTGGGTATTTATTGTTTAATGACACATACCAGTAAGTTCTCATTGCTCTGTCCCTTTCTAATTGAAATGTAAGCGTTATGATGGTACAATTCCATTAAGAAATCTTCTAACATAGTTTGTTTTACTCAGTTGACCACTGCGGAAACAGTGGTCCATTTTATTTGACGTGTACTGTTTCTAGCGATACACTTATTATGCTTGTTACATAAGAGGATCACTGCGGAAACAGTGGTCTTCTTTTTTTGTGCGCAAAATAAAACAGCCTCACGAGGAGACTGCTAAACTAAGCCTTCATTCTTTAACTGCTCATATAGCTTTGTTGCTCTGTTGATTCCAATTCGCATTCTGTGTTGTAAATGAACTGGCTTTAATTTTTGTTCAACCCCGTTAAAGTCAATTGCTATCTTTCTAGCTTCACTAATTAATTCATCGTCCATAATTATTTTTCCTCCAATAATCGGCCATCGAAAATGTAGGTTTTCGGCCAAAATAAAAAGACCACTCGGGTGAGCGATCTAATAAAAATCGGACCAACGCCGCTAAAGCTCGCTAGTCCTACAAACAATGATTTGTTTTTTCCTATTAACGTGACCGGGATCGAACCGGCGACCTCCTGATTAAGGCGCTCTACCTCTGAGCTACACGTCTAAGTCACTGGCAAGGAATCGAACCTTGCTCATCGGGAACGAGTCGTCACCTATCTATCCCTCAATAAGCTCCAACACCCTACGTTTTTAGCATTGGCTACTTATGCGTTAATCCTTCCGCCACAGTGACATAAAGACGGCACATGAACTTTAAAGTTGAGGAGCGTTTCTTCACATCCTCTTCTTTTATTTTTTGCGTGCCGCCATTAAATCCACCAAGCTAGACGTTTGTATGTTAAGAGGTATAAGGAGAAACTTCATGCCAATAAAGTTAGGTTGAGTCGTCTGCTCGGTGGATTAATCACATTTATTTCACGCTATCATAGTAACACTTTTAATGTACACTCGTGGCGCCACAAACGCGCCCTACAACCAATCAATTACAACATCCACTCCAAAGATAAATACTGATAGCTGCTCAACAGCCTTTTTTATCCACTTCCCTATCGTCCTTCGATCAACAGCATATTTAGAAGCAATGTATTCATCAGCAAAACACTTAGGAAGCAGGTACTTCATGTTTAAAATATCATAGGCTCGCTCATCCTCTGCTTTTAGTTCAACTAAAGCCTTATCGACATGTTTCATTAATTTCGCTGTTTTCGCTTTATGTTCTAGTAGGCTATCTACGTCAAAGCGCCAGTCATTCCACATCGAAGCAAAATCTTCCTCGACTTGCTCCTCTACTATTTTGCAGTGAGTTTTTAATCTGTAGTAATTCCTCAAGAGCGTCCTTGTATTATGGTATGAATTGGACCTTAGCTCTTTTCGCCTTTGCTTAGTCGCTTCCACTAACCTAGCAACTACTTTCTCAGCGATCATATCTAGCTGAGATTCTGGCAGTTCATGTACTTGAATTTCCAAATCGTTTCCTCCCAATCAAATTATTCCCCAAAGTATTTGTTATACACATATTAACAGGTTTATCCACAATATATCGTGGGAACTTATTTTCGCCTACAATATATTGTGCCTTACATGATAGGCGACATTAGCGGATTAATTAAATGGTTCTCCCATGTTTAATCTATCCTCACACGCCTTAGTAATCGTTTCTAGCTCTTCTTTATATGTTTTGATGTCGTTAATAGGCTTGTCGCCATGTAACACATAATCGCGTTGTAAGCCGATTAAAGCCTTGCTGACATTAGAATAGTAGCCAATAACACTGCGAGCCTCTTCCATTTCGCCTTTAGGAGTTTTTCTTTCATACAGTTCTCCATCTTCATTTCTCAGCGCTTTACTCAAAATCACTTGACGTGAATCGCTAGTAATTCGATAATCAAATATTTTCATGTCTAACATTTATTCCACCTCCAACAACTCTGGATTTTCGTAGATGTTGCCGGCGATTTCTATTGCGGTCTGCCTACAAAGCGTATGACGATCTACGCCTTCATCTAATATGAAATCAAGCAAATCTTCACCTACATGCCATCCCCCATATTTCCATTCAACACACGCATACTCATCTATCCATTTATTTAGGTCGCTTCCAAATAGAACCAAGTGTACTTTTCTGTGTACTATATCTCCCTCAAATATCTCCACGCCGTTCTTGTCTTTCAGGCCTGTTGATTGCATGAGAATATAATCGTCTGGACTCATTTCAGCAAACGATAATAACGTTCCAGCCCTGCCGTATTTCATTTCTTGTCCAAATTTCTTACCCTTGAAAGGCGTATGCCACGCTCTAAACTTCGGAATCATCGTTGTCCTCCTTCATTTCTTCTAACCAATCAGGGCAACAAATTACTACCCAATCAAATGGATCTTCCGTCTCCGCACCTCCATCTTCTGTCACTATAATTGGCCCGTAAGTCCTGCTTGTATCAAATGATGCGACGGCCATGTTTTTCGGGTATTGCTCTAATACTTCAATAAGTTGACCTACATTCATCTAAAAACCTCCTTGATTGCTTCGGTTAGCGGAACTATTTATTTAAACTTTTTGACAAAGTTCTAAGTTGATACGCGGCTTTATTAGTCTGACGATAGACTAGAATAACTAAGCGAGTATCAATAGCTTTTAAGTCAACATATTCAAAAATATCGTTCGGATTATTTTCGCTTTCCTTTTTCAGAAAAGCTGGGATGTGTACGTCATATGGTTGAGTATTAAATTCTTTAAATTTAATCATTCCGCCACCTCTTTCAATTCAATTGCAGGGCCACAAGCTACTGCGTTGTTAAATTGATAAACATTTGACTCCACTTCATCTAAGTGATCGTCGTTTATTTCTTGATTCATCAAGTAAGTGTGTCCAGCCCATCTATTAAACGCATCTAACCAGTTTTGATCTTCTGAATCCGCTGTAATGATAAACTTACTCATTCTCACTCCTCCACTTTCTCGACTGCGCCACCTATTAATGACGTCTGTTGTTTTGCTTCTTTATAGCTTTTGAAATGACATGCTAGTTCTTTTTTGGGCGTAATTTCTACTGTCTCAATTTGTCCTGTTTCTAATGGACTCTTTAGATACATAGTGCTATAACAAACTATCCACTTCGGCTCTTCCTCGACCTCGTCTGGAATATGAAGTTCAGTAAAATGTGTCTTATACTTTGGAAAATCGTCATCTAGTGGCGTGCCGCAATATGGTGGTTCTTCGACTGGGAAATCCCACCAGAGAACAGGACCAATGTCTTCGTGCCATTTTTCGGCCAAATGAGCAATCACTTTCGTCGGTTCGTCTAGTTGATTAACAATTCCGATAATGTCATCGAAGGCATCATTGTATCCTTCCTTATAATCCGAACTGTTGAGTGACGTTTCCGGTTTTGAAAAATCATATTTTTCTTTATTAATTTCTTTGATTAAATCTTGTTTATCCATTTCATACCTCTTTTCTATTTGATAGGCTGAGTTAGCTTAACTATTCAGATATCTATTATCCAACGCGATAAAACCAACATTTGCTATAATAATTAATACGGTCCAGAAGCTCCAAAAGAAAATGGCTGACCTTCTGCTAATATTTTTCCCATATTCGATTTGATCACTCAATGTTTGGTTAGATAATTCAATTCGTTTTCCAAAAGAAGGAACCAGCCCTTTTCTATTAGCCTTGGCGATAAAGCTAGCCCTAAAACTACTAGGAATAACATCGTAATAATATCTGATGTGTGAAGTTTCATAGCGATAACCACCGTATCTTTTTGAACTGATTAAACTAAATTTATCAGTCTTGAATTTGTGATCGTAAAATTGTAAATACTTCGCAGTCTTTTTTTCTGATCCTGCATAATCCCATGTCCAATATGTCTCAGTTCTATAGCCAGTTATTTTACCTTTAGCACCATAAATAGGTACTTGTCGTGTGTGCATGGTATAAACTTCTCTAGTTTTACTTACATACGAAAATTTTTGGTCCAATTCAGGAAAAGTTACTGGATCAATCGTGATAAACTTGCCTTCTGAAATTAAGTGTCCTTGTTCGGTTTCTAGCGAATAGTCAAAGTCTTCTTTTGTTTTAGCTTTTATGGCCGTGTTGTAAATTCTCTCTTTATCGGTCGAAGATTCTAATACCTTGCCTGATAAAAGAAATCCAACACCTATTAACACTGCTGTTATTGCGATACACAAGATTATTTCTCTTTTCGTAACTTCGATTTGTCCCATAAGCTATTTACCAAAAAGATTAGTAGCAGCCTTATTATCAACAGTAAACTCTAAATATTTGTAACTTTGGATATCGTATCCTGACATTGATAAAAATTGTTTCACCGGAAACTTACGGATATATCGCTTATATTGCTTAACGAAATCGTTATAATTGTCACGATAATCAGCTAAACGATTTTCTGTGATAGAAAACTCCTTCATCGTTGTTTGGTAATTTTTCTGACTTTTTAAATCAGGATATTTTTCAACGACTACCGATAACTTCTCTGATGCCTTTTCGACATCCCCGCTTTCAGCGGTTTTTCTTGCATCTACGATTTTTTCCAAAGTATTACTTTCATAACTGTTGTAATTCTGGATCGCATCAACTAGATTAGAGAACAAATCCACTCTTCGTTGCTCTTCTTTATTAATAGCTGATTTTGACTCGGAAATTGATTCTTCCAAAACTATCGCTTTATTTTCAACAGACTTGCTATATAAGAAAGTTGCGAAAACAACAGCGAAGATTGTTCCTACTACGATCAAAATTAATTTATAATTTTTCACTTCTGTTAATCTCCTTTTTTACGTGATTGGCGTGGTTACCGGAACTTTTGTTTGTTAAAAACATTCCCACTTACCGCCATCATCCCACCCAATAAGGCATTAATTCCATTTTGCGTAAACTCCATCGTGATAACTCGTTCTTTCTTTTTACCGGTTGGTAATTCATAAGCTGTCACTAGGTAATTACCACTATCTAAATTTTGAACGCTGATACTTTTCTCAATAAATCCCTTTTCGTCTAATGCTGTATGTTCAATGTTCATTTGCCGTCCTCCTCAAAAGCGTATCCAGCGATAACTTTAAAATTAAATACTGCATGACGTTTGACTTGTGATCTAACACCAAAATAATCAAATGAAATCATGTCAGTGTTTATCCATTCATGTTCAAAATTTTCAACTCTTTCAAAATATGAAGTTGTGCCATTTTTAAACCAAATTACTAGCGTTTTATTCATTTATTTTCCCTCCTTGATAGGCGTCGTTAGTTGAATTAACTCCAACTATGTTTTTCTTCTTGTTTACCACATTTTTTACAAATTCTTATTTTCATAGGAATTACGTCTGTTACTCCTTTGTTAGTACACCACAAAGTAAAATCATGACGACACACTCTACATCTAACTCGTTCAAGAAAAGATGGAGTAGAAAACCATCCCCATTGCCAACCGTCTTGCTCATATCTCGCATGTTCCAGTGTTCCAAAAATCAAATGTCGCGGATAGCTGTCCATAACTTTCCCTCTTTCTATTATGTGATTTTCTCCGTTAAAGTAGTATTTCAAAAATACTTTCAAAAATATTTACCGGTATGCTATTACCAGCTTGTTTGTACATTGGCATTCTAAAACGCCCATTTCTTTCGACTGTTGATGCTGCCGCAAAATAGTCAGCGTCTGAATAACCTTGAAGCCTCCAGCACTCTAATTCAGTTAGATAACGGAAGCGCCCAGCCCCGCAATCAATTATTTGTGCTGGTGTTCGATCTTGTCGCGTAGTAATAGTGTATGCAAAATCTTTGATCACCGTTGCTCGTTTTATTCCAGTCTTCCCTATCACTGATAAGACACTAGGTTGTGTGACATCGTAAACACAACTCACTTCATCATTCTCTACAAGGAACTCTCGTATATCTCGCATTGGTGTCCGATTTAAAATACTAAAATTGAATATTGGCTGATCTAACATCGAAATTGTGAAAACTCTTTGCCTTGCTTGAGGTATTCCGAAATCTCTTGCATCCAGTAATTCAAAGGAGTTGGAATATCCCAGCTTTTCCATTTCATCCAGGTATCGGTTGAAATTTTTTCTCATGCGCTTTTCAGTTACTGCCTTAACGTTTTCCCAGATCACTACTCGTGGACGCCACATCCCCATGTCTCGAATGATTCGTAGGGTTTCCCACATTAGACTTGATCTGGTTTCAGACCCTTCGTCAGCTCCTTTTTGATGCCTGCAATAGAAATATCTTGACACGGACTGCCATGTATGAGGATATCAGGCTTTAAATTCCAATTAACTACTGATTGAACTCTATTCTCAAGATCATTTGCAAAAATAGCATTGTAACTATCGACTGCCTTTTGATCGATTTCAACATAATCAATTGATTTAGTTGGTACTCCCATATTTCTAAGAGCGATTCGAGGGCTTCCTATCCCTCCAAAAAGTTCTAATATTTGAAGCAAAGCCTTCCCTCCCTTTTCTCTGTAATAGCCCCAGTTAACGTAGCTTTTTTACTAGCTTTTTAGTAAACGGATTCCGTTCATATAATTCTCTCGTTGCAATATTAATGACGATCACTACGCCGTTGACTTCAGCAGAATAATGCACGTCATCCCACTGCCTATATTTTCTAAGCCGCTGATAGCCGTACTCAGCAGCTATCTCGCTGATTATTTTTCTTGGCATAGGCTATCCAATCCTCAAATCTTCTGATTTTACAAACATGCCGTTGATCATTTTCCCGTCTCGACCTTCTATTTCGCCATACGCGCTCAAAACACACTCGTATATGTCCATGTCGTTCTGCAAAGCTAAATTGAGTAACGCAATAACCGAATCGCCTATCGCATCTCTGAGGGCATCTTTATCGTCTCTGATGACTGCTGCCGAAACTTCGCCGATTTCCTCAAAAATTTTTAACATCTGCTTTTGTGGATCAGCTTTATCGATTCCGCGCTCTTTCGACCACGCTTCAATCATCTGTATTAGTTCGTCCATCATGTTCTCCTAACTTTTTTCGTACGTATTTTCGGATTCAAATTGTATTTCCTCCGACAAAACGCGATCACTTTAAAATCCATTTTTAATTCGTCTCGGATTTCTTTGCTTAACTTCTTTTCAAGCAACATCTTTACGACAGCAGCCTCTAAAC
>ERZ791937.74-NODE-74-length-25354-cov-5.899561_pt1 | contig 25354 bp, 25 predicted proteins | sample MGYA00510124_ERZ791937 | MGnify/ENA primary metagenome ERZ791937 (study PRJEB30046, sample SAMN00993239) | human gut metagenome | study: EMG produced TPA metagenomics assembly of the A metagenome-wide association study of gut microbiota in type 2...
TAATTTGAGTGGAAAAGATGTTGCTGGTCTTCTCGCATACCTTGGTTTGGGAGAAACGATAGATAAAGCCTCCGGAGCTATGCAGAAATCGGCTAATGGATATGATATTTCTGATGTATCAGCCTTCCGAAATGCGCTCCAGTTAGGGACCGCTGCAACACGAGATGTTGGAGCAGATAATGCCTCGAAGTTACTGGATTTAGACAGCTTCAGGTCAATGATGTCAGGGAATGGCTACATCTACATTCCATGCATTGCGACGACAGGAAACCCGGTGAAACTTATGTTGCAGTGGGGAACGGTGGCAACACAAAAGGGAGTTGATGCTATATATGCCTTACCATTTGCTTTTCCCTATGCAGGTTTGTTTGCGACCGGAAACCGTGGAACATCTGGCTACAATGCCGCGATGAATGTGCGTATTGCCAGCAGAACGCATATCAGTATTCAGAACTGGGCACCATCCGGTGAGGGTACCGAAGATTGTTGTTTTATTGCACTGGGGTATTAAGAATGAATAAATTTTATAAAGGCTCTTTCTATCCGGAAGCACTAAAAGATGTATATATCAGCGCCGGTTCATGGCCTGAAAATGGCGCTGATGTTGATGATGAAACAATGGCAATTTACACAGGCGTAGCGCCAGAAGGCAAAACGCTGGGGGCTGACAAAGATGGTAATCCTGCGTGGATTGATATCCCGCCACTCTCCGCTGAACAACAGATTATTCAGGCTGAACAGAAAAGAACGGTATTGCGTTCTATGGCTGATAAGGAAATAGTCTGGAGACAGGATGCTTTTGATGCGGAAATTGCGACGGCAGAAGAAACCGCCGCGTTGTCTGAATGGAAAAAATACCGGGTCTTGCTGATGCGCGTTGATACATCAAATCCCGTCTGGCCTACGCCTCCGGGGGAGCAGGCCAATTGATATCCGGCGCGGTGCTGGCATCCGTTGCCGTCACTGCGTCAATGTAATCAAGCACGGCGTTAAGCCGGGTTGTTTCTGCCTGCGTCAGCTTCCGCCCGGCCTGTAATTTCAGCTGAATCAGGCTGATGGAAGCCATTGCAGCATCAATCAGTGACTGGCGCTGTGCTTCTGCCGCTTCTACTGCGGCACCGTGTTGTGCCTCAGTATCTGTCACCCATTTTTCACCATCCCATTTATCGTATGGTGTTAACGGGGCGATAGTGGTTGTATTTTTCGGGTAGTCACCCAGCGCCGTGATTTCTTCGGTGTTTCCCGTGTCAGTGCTATAGACGGTTTCACCACGATGGTCTGGCGCATACTCCCATGAATTTAAATCCTCCGAACGGCGAATAGCATAGCCAGATTTATGTGCGCCTGGGGCATCTAAACAGGAATTAGCCGGAATACCAACACCCACAGCAAGATATTCAGTTGACTCTGAAATATATTCCCGTGTCTCACCATCATAGTTATAAACGATGATGTTTCCTGCCTGTACGGCAATAAGATCATTATTTAATATCGCGTTATTCATTATGCGGCTCTCACAATATAATTGAAGGCAATGTTACGTGGGCGGGTTTCATTCCCCCCAGATAACTCCGTTCTGTATTGACTGGTAAATTTACCATTAATCGCTCCTTGCCGGACGGCGTTATCTGTCGACAACAGACTATCCCCCCCTCTGTCATTTGGCACCAATACCGTGTTATCCCACGCGTCCCATGACCGAATATTATGATAATGACTTCCTGTTAACCACCCCTGTATGCTTAAGATGACCCTTCCCGCATCCACACCTCGCCCATCATCCCAACCACGGATAAACTCACCGCGTAAATCCGGTAATTTATTGGTGGGGTAGGCCTTTGCCAGTTTGGGATACATTTCAGAAGAAAATGCTGCACCATTGCATTTTAGCCAGCCCGTTGGTGGTGTTTCTAATGGCCACGGAACGGGCACACCAACAGGCAGTGCAGAGCCTTTCCCCAAACCAACGTTTTAGTCTTAATCCCTACCTATACCAACGATGTATTTTTAACTAAACAAAGAGGTTGTTTTTCATGCAAATTGGCTACATTCGTGTGTCAACAAATGACCAAAACACAGATTTACAAAGAAATGCACTGAACTGCGCAGGATGTGAACTGATTTTTGAAGATAAAATAAGCGGAACAAAGTCAGCCAGACCAGGCTTGAAAAAGCTGCTCAGAACGTTATCAGAAGGAGATACGCTGGTTGTCTGGAAGCTGGACAGGCTTGGCAGAAGTATGAAACACCTTATCACGCTTATAGAGGAGTTGCGGGAAAAAGGTGTTAATTTCCGTAGTCTGACAGACAGTATTGACACATCAACACCCATGGGGCGTTTCTTTTTTCATGTCATGGGTGCTTTAGCAGAAATGGAACGTGAATTAATTGTTGAGAGAACCCTGGCTGGACTGGCAGCTGCACGCGAACAGGGACGCATTGGCGGACGTCGCCCGAAGTTGACAAAAGAACAACATGAGCAAATAGCGAGGTTGATCGAAAATGGCTACAGCAGGAAACAGTTGGCAATTATTTACGATATCGGTGTATCGACGATTTATCGTTATCATCCTGTAGAGAAGCGCCAAACTCAATCTGAGTTGTAATACAAATGCCGCGTCGATGTAGTTTATCTCGAGGGAATAGATACACTTATCGCGCGGCGCATCAATTCGATGCATCTTGTGTCGGACCGACCACTAATGAAAACCATCCCTGTAATGTTGATCTTAATTGCATCGTGAGCGCTGCATTGGTGTACAGATGTCGATAGAATTAGTGGGATTCAGAAGGTTTATTCACCTGGCACGCAGCGATTACAGCAGCACAACTAAATTGCCCTCAAGCCGCTCTAACTGCTATACGACCAAGGCTTCATCTCTGGAAAACATACGCAGAACCTTTTTTAACCCTTGGCGTTCAGCCTTTTTGCCACTCGCTTTGCCCTCAAAAATTAGCTCACATCCTGCGCTTTCAAGGGGGGCGTTGCAAAGCGGTGTTTTGGTCATTTGTTGATATGCGAATGTATCCAATAAGCATATGTCTCCCTTGTATGCTAAGGATACGATTCTAGAAGATGTCCTGTAAGGAAATAACAAACTGACTAAGTTAGTGGCGCATTAGATGTTATTTCTGGAGGGGTATGTTTGCAGATTATGAAAATCTGGCTGTAGTAGTCATAACATCCCTACTAAGTGGAACCGGCGTATTCCTTCTCGGAGTTAGAGACGGGCGCATTTCTGCGTCCTTGCTCAATCTTGCGAGTGAATTGTTTACTGCGGTAACAGCCGGGCTTGCGGGGTATGGGGTGGCGGTTAGCCAAGAATGGCCTGAAGGTATCATTTTCTGCGTTGTTCTGATTGCCAGTAACAACGGTAGTGAAATTTTACAGGGCTTGAAGTCCAGAGCTAGTAACGTCTTGAATCTCTTAAGCGTAATAGCGAATGGGGGAAAAGGTGGAGAGAAATAATGGGTAACTTTGGAAATTATTTCATTTTTATCATGGCATTTGTTGCCATCATTGACCGTTTCATTTTTCGTCGCAAGAGTGTTGAGATTTTGAGTATTGGTGACGCTGTAGTGAAAGAATCCGCTATAGCATTTCCTGTTTCGCTACGTGTTAAGCGAAGCTGGGTCAGCAATGCTCAAATCGAATATTGGTTGCAAGACCTGAAAAATCCATCTGTGGTTATTTCAGGGAAAACGCGACCAGTTGACGCCTCAAAACGCGGTGAGAGAGAAGAGTATTTGCTCATCGATACGAAATATCTTGAGCCAACGAAGTGGGATCTGAAAGTCACATTGACTAACGGTAACTGTCGACTGAATCCGCTTTATCGCATTTTCCCTATCAATGACTGCATAGAGCGCCAGTTTACGATCGAAAAGCGTGAAGGAGACTGGGATGTCAAATAAGAATAATTATGTTCTTCTTAATTATGATGAGTTAAACGAAAAGGGGCTGTCAAAACTCGTCAAAGAAATCAGCAAAGGTGGTTACAAGATAGCGAGGGTGATCCCTGCAAGTAATGGCAGGAAGAAAGATGGGATCATGACGCGCACGTTTACCCTTATTGGTATTGATGAACAGACAATGGAAGTTCAGGTTAACGATACCGGTGATATATCTGGGATCAAACTGAATGGTAAAACAGTACCGTTCAAGCCAGTAAAAACAATGTCGGCTTTGGGGCAATCTCTTGCGGCTTTATTTAATCGTGGAGCAACTTCTTTCCAGAAGTCATTAGCTCGAAAACTTGCTCGTGCAGCAAAAAATATTGATGACGGAAATAAGAAGCGGCAGGGAGTTAAATCTAACGCTCAGAAATTAGCTGAAGCGAAAGAATCACGTGATGCACTCCGTGAAGATATCGCTAATGCTAACGACAAACTGTCTAAACTCCAGAGCAAGTCAGACAAAGTAATGCAAGATACGGGTAATGTTAAAGCTGCCTTGTCTCAGGAAGTAGCTAAGACACGTGCTCTTAAAGAAGAAATCGCGCGCCTGGAGGATGAGCATGATTAACAATCCTTTACGAATTAATATTCAGTCTACTTTTGCTGATACGATCCCCGGCTATATGCCAAGTCGCTGGTCTTCAGAAGAATTAAGCGAAGATGACCTGATTTTTGAGGCGGCGACCTTAGAAGATATTGAGCTTGCCTATATGGGCAATGAAATTCTGGTTGTGTCTGACGAAGCTATGTTTGAGTCCATAACTACAACCAGAATTCGGTTAGCTCAAACAATGCGAGCTTTCGTCCGTGCGCTGAATCGTGGCCTGAATGGTACGAATATTATGGCAGGGACTGATGAAGCTGGGACCGATGAAAATGGACGTAATTGTATTGGTGGTGCGATTATCGGTCGTGTACGTCGGGTAGCTAATATCCCTGTTTTGACCGCGCAGATACCGCTTACTGACGGGCAGAGTACAAGCATAATTTTCCACTCTCCAACAGCTGACGGGGCAAAAATAAAGAGTAACGACGAGCTTGTTGCATTTCAGTTTTTACTTAATAAGCGTAACGTAACTCACGTTGTCGCCCCGATTGGTGGGAGAGATGTTTCTTTAAGCCAGGTATGCCAGGCGCTATCTAATTTGATTGAGCGTAACAGCGAAAAATTTAAGAAAGCAAAAGAGCGCCAGGACAAAATGAAGGCAGATATTGAGAGTTATCTCAATGAAGCAGATAAACTGGCAGAAGAACGGTCAATAATGATTGATCAGGTGGAAGTTGCGCAACGTGGGCTGACTGAAAAGCGTGCTGCTCTTACGGAGATGCAAAAAAAACTTGATGCCCAGAAAGCCATCAACGAGGAATTACAAGCAAAACGCGATAAATTGTTGTCTGCTAAAGGTGAAAAAACGAAAGAGCGAGCGTTTAGTGACCAGCTGCGACATGTAAAACATAATCTTGCCATTGACGGAAAAACAGTGCTGGATAATGGCGCTGAAGTTAATTATGTCACGTCCGGCAGTGACAATTTCGTTACGATAGTAGCACCTGAAGGTAAATTCAGTATTGATGCCAGTGCTGTCAAAGGAGGCAGTTTGGCAGATGCTGCAACCAAATTACTTAAAGCCTACCGAGAGCATAACGCAGATAAATATAAAGTTGATGTGTTACCAGGCCAGCAGGAAGACTCCGAACCACCACAGACAGACCCCGAGACGAACCCAGTATCACAACCAGAGAGCCAAGATGTAGGTAAATACCACTATGCACTTCAATCTCGCCCGGCTGGTGTTGGTGCTGTGCCAGATGGAAATAAAGCCGTGCTTGATCGTCCTGACCAGGCTGATCAGTATTACGAATATGCTCGTCACGGTATCATTACGTATGACCGTAAACTGACAGATGAAGAAGTCAGTCAGTATGAATTACGCTATCTACCTGATGAAGATGAACTGAAAAATATGTCGAGGGAACTGGTTGCGTCCAGCATGGCAGAACACATTGATGGCTATGTAGACCTGTTTGGCAGTGACTTGAAAACATTCAAGGCGCAAGTAAAAATTCTTTTCCGCAAAGAGTTTCCGAACGTGGCTTATCCGCTTGGTGATGGGGAGAACCTTTTCATTATGGACGTATATAACGCCCTTCAAAATCATTCAAACGAAGCAACGCCAGAGCCTGAATTAGCACCTGTAGTTGAGCCAGAATCACACCCACAAACAGCACCAGAGCAACAGCCAACGCCGGAAGACGCTGAAGAAGCGGCAACTGAAGCTGATCAGGAAGCAGATAAAGCGTTGGAGTACCTTAAATCCGTCCCGGTGCAGTTTACATCTCGCGATCTGACGGTAATCAGTGCCGAACTTGACCATGTGCAGGAAGCTGCAAACGCTCTAATCAGTGCAGGTCGATACGACGAGAACGAAGCCACTGTTGGTGCAGCAGTTGACTACCTGATCAACATTCTGGCTGAAATTCAGCAGGGAGGTGCTTAATGACCATCTCTGTTTTAGACCGCCTGAAATTAGGAAAAGAGCTATCAGATCTAATGCAGGCGCAGAAAACTGCGCCAGTATTGCAACGCGTCACCATTGGTAAGCAGATTGTTGATGTGATGCTGAAATTGGGCCTGGGGACTGCCGCGCAACCGGCAGCGGAACCGCAACAACAGACTGATCCTGTTGTAGATGAAGTCCCTAAGATAGTGACTGACTTCCTGGGCGGTGTGTTCACAAAGTCCACACAAATGGAATTTATTGATGCGCTGCGTGGGATCTCAAACTATGTTGGCGAGTTCCTTACGTTGGAGCAGGCTAAAGAACAGACCATAAGCTGGGTGAAAGCCAACGGTTATGCCGGGTAATCAAAAGGGGGCGAAATGCCCCTTTCACTTCTCTGTTCTCACATAAATCACACTCTTTTTACACTCACAGCTTTCTCTATAGTTGGAGTGTATTTTGAACAAATCAGTTACTTCTGCGCTTTCCGAGGCCGCAGATATTAACAGCGTCATTGCTCTGGTTTCTTCATTAGAGAGGAAAGAAACACGCCTGGGGCGAAGTAGCTACGTAGTCACCAGCAAAGGTGCAGAGGTAAAGACGGCTTTTAAGGTCGTTGATGCCAGCAGTCTGATCATTTCGAACAACCTTGACGGTATGATTAACCCGGCCTTCCCGGAAGAACTCCAACCACGAGATCGTACCCGGCTATCCAGCAAACTCCAGGTTAATCGTATTGCCTCCAATTTACGCCCGGCACAATTAACGGATTCCGGTATGAGCAGCCACGGAGCGCCGATAGTTGGTCCGGACAACGTTGTTGAATCCGGCAACGGAAGGAGTATGGGTATCTGGCGTGCCTATGAGCAAGGACAGGCGGATGAGTATCGCCAGTACCTGATCGACCATGCAAAAGAGTTTGGTCTGAATCCTGACGAAATTTCGCAAATGTCTATGCCCGTACTAGTGCGAGAAAGACTCACAGATGTAGACCGCGCTCAATTTGCCCGCGATTCAAACATTAGCGATCTGCAAGAGATGGCAGCAAGTGAAAAAGCGTATGCGGATGCGCAATTTCTCACTGAGAGCGTCATGGCGCTATTTAATCCTTCAGATGATGGAAATCTGCTGGCGCGGTCCAATGATGCGTTTATTCGTGCGTTTTTGCGCGAAATTGGCGATACAGCGACGGCAGGCTTGCTTACTGCCGATGGGCGTCCCACGAAACAGCTTATCGATCGCATCCAGAATGCAATTTTTGCCAAAGCGTACAAGGATGAAAGGCTTGTTCGGCTAGTGTCGGAAGAGCCAGATCCGGAAATGCGTAATATCCTGACCGCATTAAATACGGCAGCCAGCGATTTTGCGCAAATGCAGTCGCTGTCTGGCGACGCTCACCATGACGCAGTAACAGGCTTAGTGGACGGTATAGAGCAGGTTAATGGCCTGGATACACAGGCGATAGCAGCACTCCAGGAAGCAATTAATCTTGTACGTGAAGCCAAAGACAACGGTCAGGCCGTTGAAGAAGTGATCGCCCAAAGGGGGTTATTCGGCGACAGTACACCGGAAGCTGAGGCATTGGCGCTATTCATCGTAGCAAATAATCGCAGTGCGAAGCGTATGGGCGCCGCATTCAAAAAAATGGCGCAAAAAATCAACGACGAGCTGACTCATAAACAACAGGCATTGGGCGATATGTTCGGCGGTGGCGATGTTGATCTGCGTCGTATTTTGTCTGCTGTATCTGATGAAATTGAGGGTGAATTTGGCGAAGGGAAAGGTCTGAACTTTGCTATGTTTGAAAATTCTACAGTTCTAAATAATTGCAGTATGGAAAACTAAGCCAACCGCTGAAATCACATACTGATTATGCTGCCGCAAAACTGGAAACAATTTGCGGTGATTCATGGCAACGAAAGACAAAAACAAAGGCTTTCTGTCAGCATTGAAGAAAGCCTTCAACGGTGGTGATGTTACGCCCGCCGATCCGGTCGTTTTTACGAGCGGGCATAGTGTCGTTGCTCGTTCCGGCCTGTCTGCTTTACGTCCAGGTATACTGGGGAGCAACAGCGATGGCATGACGAGTGCAGCAGATTCAATTTCTTTATCCGCTGAACTGCCCGGCGAGCGCCTGCAAAAGTACAACATCCTGGAAACGATGGCTAAAAGCCCGACTATCTCGACGGCTTTAAACATTCACATTGCACATGCGCTTGCGCCTTCAAAAAAAACCGGACAAGCATTCATCCTTTCGCCAAAGGATGGTTCCGATGCTGAGGCAGTAAGTAGATGTGAAGAGTTAACCGCTGATTTGGGGGCGATGATTAATGACGGACTTCCTTCATGGGCCATGATTATGGCTATCTTTGGGGTGTCTTATGTCCGACCTTATGCTGAACAGGGCAGGGGGATAACAGGCATTGAGTCCAGTTATTACACTCTGCCACACTTCGTCCAGGAGTTTTATCGTGGTAGCCAGCTGGTAGGTTTCAGTGGTGATTACATTCTGGATACGCATAGTTTGCGCAGAGTAATAACCGAACCGTGGAATCTGGTTTCCATGAAAAATCCCTATTGGACGCCACAGCATAAAGTTATTCCGGTTAGCTACGGCACAAAAGGGTACTCACTGTTAAGTGATCAGGCTGATAAGCCGTTAATGGAGACGCAGAATTACGGAACTTCATTCCTGGAATACAGCTATGAACCTTACCTTAATTTATGTGCTTCGCTCGCCGCGCTGAAATCAACGCGAAATAATGCAGCCAAAATTGACCGCCTGATTGCTCTTACGACGAACACACTGGACCCGGTTAATGCGGCGAACTATACGCGTGGCGTCAGCCAGGCATTGAAGCGTCATAGTGACCTGGTGGCGCAAAGGTCGATTAATGCCAACGCTATTCCGACTGTGCTTAACCATCTGATACCTGTTATGGGAGACGGGAAGAACGGCATCACCATTGATACGCAATCCATACCCGCAGATATCAGTGGTATCGAAGACGTTATGTTTCACCTCCGGCAGCTTGCTGCAAGCCTCGGCATTGACGCAACAATGCTTGGCTGGGCTGATCAGATGAGCGGAGGGCTTGGAGAAGGCGGCTGGCAGCAAACTGCTATCCAGGCTGCATTGCGTGCGAACTGGATCAGACAGGCCGCCCAGCGAACTATTTATCGGCTTCTGGACATTCACCTCGCTTATAAATACGGCAAGGTTTACACCGAAACAAACCGCCCTTATGACGTGCAATTCAACTCAATGAACACTGCTATCCAGGAAGAGGAAAACCGAGAACTGGATGCACGCGCCAACTTTGTTGCTGTCATCTCCCAAATTATGGACCAGATCCAGAACAACCCGAAACTGGCTGGTAGCGACGCGTTTATGCGTTATCTGTTCACTGAGCAGTTGCACATCGACGATGACACTCTCAACACCATGATCAAAGAGTTTAAGGCGAATGAATCAGAGCAAAACAACGAGCATGGTATGTACGAATCCGCGCCGTTGTCGTCCGGTGACGATCCGGAAAACTGGACGCCAGAACAGTTAATAAACTTTGCAAAATTTGTGATGAGCAATTAACCGGAGGGAAATAATGCAATCACTGAATACTGTTACGGATCGCTTCTCCCTGGTAGAGAAAATCCGCAAACACACACCGCAGAACAACCGAAATTACGTCATTCAGTCGGTACGAGACACATTCAACTCGCCAGAAACAAAAGAGCGTATCGCGCTGGGTGAGATGTATGGTTATTACGGTCATGGTCGCCGGGCGATGCACTATAACAAAACGAAAAGCCTGAACTTGCCGGAAGTCTCTGTTGTGATGGTAGATGGGAAGCCTGTTGTATTGGAGAACGTGCCGTCAAACAGGACTATCGACATTTCGATTGACGACAACGGCATTGTTACTCATACGCAGGAAATACTGGATACAGACACCGGGCGTATTGTTCAGGGCATGATTAACTCTGGTGCTGGTGGTTGGTCGTGGGCTACATCTGGTCCAGATTCATCGGTATCCCTGGTAAAGTCTTTCCACGGCTTTGATTACGTAACTGTGCCTAACTATATCAGCCTCGACAAGAAAAGTCTGATGCTGGAATCAGCAGAAGAGCGCGACGCGGCTATTCATGCGGCACTTATCGAACAAGGTTTTACCGATAACGCGGCTACGGATCTTGTTCACCACTTTTCAGCAATGAAGAATCAGCAGGCTATTTTCGAGTCAGCACAGCGTGAAGCCCTTGAGTCAGAATTGATGCTCCTTGAAGTGGAAAATATGCAACTTCGCGACAAATTACGCAACCAGGCCGCAATGATGGAAAGCCAGGGCGAAGATGCGAAGAAATGCCGTAGGATTTTGCGTGATGCTATCCAGGAGCTGCCTGTTTTTATCAGCGCAGAACAGCGTCGGGCGCTCTGCCGTATGCAGTCTGAAGATGATGCTCGCATAGTGGCTGCGATGCTTGAATCTCTGGGGGCAAATGCGACTTATGGCTTGCCGATATCAGGCAAGAAAGAGCCGGAGTTATCGCCGAAGGAGAGCAAAAATACTACCCCATTACTCTTCGTTTCGCGACGGGGATAACCGCTGCATGAAATTAAATTTCTAACATAGTGTATTTATATACACTGTTGATCCTGTCCGATGTGATCGAGTAGGATCGCGGTCACTGCTCCGGTAGCGACTGCCAAAAAAAGCAAAAGCCGCTGAGAAGCGGCTTTTTGGTGTATAAATCCACTGGCATAGATTTATACGGTAGATAGATTTTTGCACGGAACTATCTGATGAATATTTTAAATTCAGTTTCAGTAACTTTCAACACTTCTGAGTATAAAAACAACACTGAATACCACAAAAAAATCAAAGGTCATCAGTTGAGTTTTTTTGCTCGTCATAGCGGTCTTCTTTCCCCTTCACATAGCGCCATTATTGCCGAGTTCGCCAACCTGGCAGGGTCTACCGATGAATACATGATCCGTCGCTCATATGCTGATATGTCCGAGATTACAGGACGCAGTATTTCTACTGTACGCCGGGCATTTGCTGAAGCGACGAAGTGCGGAATGCTTGTTAAGCAACATCAGGTAGCGAATAACAATGCCCAGGTGTGTAACGTATATCGGTTTACGACACAATTTCTCCACTTCATTCATGTAGCAATGGAGATAGGGGGTAAGCAGGGCATCAAATTTGCCAACGCCACAAAACTGGTTAAGCAGTTGATTTCAAAGGTTCGTTATTTTTTTGAAACTGGGACCCCCCTGTTCAAATTGAACAAGTTCCCCCATGTTCAAAATGAACAGCCAATAGAAAATAAGAGTCACTCTATAGCCAAAAGAAGAGAAAGATCATGCGCGGTTCAGCCAAAGGCTTCACCAGCAGATAGTTCTCAAACGGATAACGGGGTACTGGATAAAAAAACAGTAATCAGGGAAGAACAGACCAACCACTGCCTGGCGGCGGCAAAAGCGAGAGCTGCAAAGCGTCGTTCAGACGAGGGGCACACAAAACGGCAGGCTCTGTATCGTACCGCTGAAAAGCTGGCAAAAAAATTTGCATGGATACGTAGTGCCGCTACCGCAGTGAATAAGCCTAAACAATCCAGTGCCCTGGATTTCTCAATGGATTATTCTGGCTCCCAGGGGTGTGCAACCATTGGTGAAGCCTTTGACCTGATGAAACAGCGTGGCTATCGGTCTGAATTTGACCGTGAGGATTGGTCAATCCCTGCGGGATTTAGGGGATGACCTGTGTGTCTACAAAACATCCTAATGATCGGAAAATGCTCGCTCGATGATTTGTGTTAGAAAATTAATTTGCCGTTTCTAAATCGGAATGTATGATCTGCATCATCGACTGAAGTCATCCATTGCTGAAATTTTTAGTTGATCTTCCATGTTTTCAGGCTTATATTCATGCCGTCGTAGCAAATTCTGCGACCGGGTTTAGCAGCCTGAATACGAATGCGGACAACCGCAGATATCCGATATTGCGGTATTTTTGTGTCCGTAAAACCACGTTACGCCCGAATTATGGTGGGGCGTGATGGGGAGGCTTCGGCCTGCTGGTTTCATTCGTGCCAGTCTGCTAACCCCGTCACGCCCTGCCACCCGTTTAGCAGCGGGTGCGCAGGTTGTTAAACCTACGAATGAGGCCGTAACTATGGTTAATGCCAATCCTTGCTCGCGCCCGGAATTTATCTGGCGTTTCCACTCCCTGCAAAAACACTGCGATCACTTCGCAATTGCCGCAACTGAAAAAGAAGCCCGTTCTCTGATCCCTGATCAACATGGCGTCCTGACTGGCCGTTTCTCTACTTCATCACAACCAAACACTAATCCTTGGTATCGCAATATTACCAATCCCGGCATTGCGGAGGCACACTGATGGATATCTGCATTCTTGAAAAGCCATCAATGACCAGCATTGAGATCGCGGAGCTGGTGGGAAAACGTCATGACAATGTGAAGCGTACCATTGAAACATTAGCCGAATCCGGCGTTATTGTTCGTCCTCAAATTGAGGATGAACCAAAAATAGATGTAATGGGGCGTTCTCGATTAATTCAGGTGTTCCGATTTAGCGACGAGCAAGGCAAACGAGACAGTATCATTGTCGTCGCACAGCTTTGTCCTGAGTTTACTGCCCGGCTGGTGGACCGCTGGCGCGAACTGGAAGAACAAGTACGCCAGCCGTTGACCGAAATAGAGATGATCGCCGCAATGGCTGCAAATGCAGTTCAGCAGCAAAAGCGGCTTCATGCTGTTGAGTCAAAGGTTAGCCAGGTCGCTGAAACCGTCGAGCAAATCAAGAAGGGCAACATGCCAGATGGTTACATTGGCTATCGCCAGTTAGCGGCGAAATGCGGCCTGACCGAAGCCAAATGCCGCAACCTTGTCAACGCTTACCGGATTCCCACCGATACACATGAGTTTTTAACTCCAGAGGGGGTATTGTCGCGTCGTTCCATCGTGGCCTTATCTCCCTTCATGAATGCTTTTAACCGGATGATGTCGGAGGCTGAACACCGAGGAAAACGCTGGTATCACCCCAAAATGGGGCAATTCCAGGTGATCGGTTGGGGAGGTGAGTGATGGACATCATGCAGGCGGTAAAAAAAATCAGGGAAGGACAGGCTGAAGTGTGCCGCCGTAAAGCATGGAGTGTTGGTGTATGGGCCTGGCCTGATAATTACTCTACTACCGGATGGTTTTGTATTAATGGACTCCAGATCCGGGAAGTTGATTTATCGACGGCTGATATAGTCGGTAATGATTGGATCGTGACTTGAAGCGTGATGCCCGGCCTGGCCGGGGCTTTTTTCATGCCTCATTAGTTGAGGTTGCTGCGTCTCCGACTGGTAACAGAGCGGTATTGCGTGGTTCGCCAGCAGGCCAGCGATAGCCAGACACTCTTGATGTTGGGAATGCGCGAATATTAACCGCATCCCCCTGGTTCCCACCCAAGACAAGCAGATCGCCATTGGCGCGGCGTCCGACAACGAAGCCTACGTGTCCACCGCCTACGCGGGTAAATACAACGATACATCCGTATGCCGGTGTATCTAATTTCTCGCCCCAATCCAGATAGGATTTTGCCGACTCAAATCTTGTTGAGCGGATGCCTACACGTTCCAGCATTGCACCGACAAATGCTGCGCACCACGGCGTTTCATCGTCTTTAATTCCGCCGCGCTTGATGTCGCGCCAGAACTGAACGATTTCAGGGTTGTGTTTAGCGCCTTTTATTTCAGTCAGGCCAATGTGCTTACGGGCTTCAATTAGCCAGCGAGGTTCAATGTTTGCCATATTTTTCTCCCGGTCATGGGTTAATAAGTAGGCAAACTATGGGGAGTATGTGATTTTGACGGTAGTATCGTCCCCCTGAAAATAACATTCTCCATACCCTCTCAACCGTACCGCATAGCGGAATTTTTTACGGTTTAGAGGGGGAAATCCTTTGGACAAACTACTTCATTCAATCAGTGAAGCCTCCAGCTTAGGCGAACTGATTGAAATTGTTAGTCGGTTGCATAAATTACGTGCTGTTGCGACCTTTGGCGTCAGGAAAGCCGATGGCGTCAGTATTCAGAAAACACGCCGGGCAGCAAACAATGCCGCAGTAAATCTTCTGAATTCCCTTCCGCCCGGCTTCGATGGGGCGAAATTAACTGACGAACAACGTCAGATTCTTGCCGGGTATACCGGTGAAGGCGGCCTGACAGATGGTGAGGGAAGCCAATACGAATACTACACGCCACAGTTTATGGCTGAAGGTATATGGGATCTGTTTGCTGACTACGGTATTGATGGCGGGCACGTACTGGAACCATCAGCGGGCACAGGTATTTTCCAGGAGACAAAACGGCAGGGCATGATAATGACCAGCGCCGAACTATCTCCGATTTCCGGTCGAATAAACCAGCTTTTGCACCCGGAAGACGATGTGAATATCGGGGCGTTTGAGGCGCTGGCGGCGAAAGACGCAATGTATGACCACGCTGTTGGTAACGTACCGTTTGGTGAAGGGCGTTCCGGCGTTGCCGGGCTTGATCCGGCATATGCAAACGAGAAGAACGTTGGCAATTACTTTGTGCTGCGCACGATCGACAAGGTTAAGCCTGGTGGACTAATTGTATTGGTGGTGCCGAATGGCATGACCGATGGTACGAAATACAAAAAATTGCGCGATAAAGTCAGCCGTAAAGCGGAATTTTTGGGCGCACATCGTATGCCTTCTGGTACGTTCAGCGAATCCGGTACAGATACAGTGGTGGACGTATGGGTATTGCGTAAACACCCGGAAACCTTCCTGGAGATGATCCCCGACACGGATGATGCAACGCTCAAGTCGGCAAACGTCCTTTGGGATACCTTCCTCAAAGGGAAATGGTTTACAACCGAAGGGAAGCGATATGTTTACGGCGATATGGAGCGTACCAGCTTCCGCAATACCCTGGTGGTGAAAAAGGACGGTCGTGTATCCAATGAGTCGATGAAAAACGCTCTATCGCGCCGCTTTGAAAGCCGCATTAATTGGGATTTGCTTGGCGTAACTACTCAGGCATGGCAGGGCGCGAAAGTGGGCGATAAACGCCTTGTAGGCGGCATCTGGCATGAGTTTGATGGCCTGAAATGGGTCAAGGACGCGACAACCAAATCCTCCGCGCTTGATGTAAATCGATATGGTGTTACGACGTTTGGTGATCTGCAGATCGCGTTTCAGTCAACAAATGGCATTCTGGCGTTGTCATGGGACCAGATATCGGCGATCGCGTCCGACTATCCATCGGTTATCAGTGATGAAGTAGCGGCAATGATTCGCTTTGCTGGCAAGCAGAGAGAAAAAGACAGAGAACGCGTTATGCGCGGCGCACTGATAGGGCAGTTGATCAACAAGGCGCTTGATAAGCGTAATCTGGGGGAAAATGTTGATGATGTACTTGCTGATGCCGCGCGCCTGGCGGAAGCCGAAATTGCGAAGTATGGTCCGCCGCACGCGATTAAGCTGAATGGGATTGCTGAAGCTGGCGCTAAAAACTGGATGACTTTCACTGGCAACGTGAAACAGGACGGCTCTGCTTCTGACCTCCTTGCTGGACGACTTGATGTAACGGATGGTGCTGCCGGTATTGACTTTACACGCCCGGAACAAGTTGCAACCCACCTTTTCAGTGACGTGGCACTTAATCCAATCACACTGGACGATTTTCGTGAGGCGTTTGCTGGCGAACTGCCAGGAGACGACGATGCTGCTCTGGAATACCTGGCGAAATTTGATGATATCGCTATTGATGGGTATGGCTGCCTGCTGCCGATGGACCGCGCCACCAGCGGCGATATTGCAACCAAAACAGCATTGCTGGTGGGCTGGCGTGATGCGTCAACAGGTGAGCAGAAAGCGAACTTTGAGCGTCAGTTGGCGAAAATCGAAGAGAAACGCATTTTCACGCCACTAAATAAAGTCACCGTTAATCTGAACGCCCGCTGGCTGGATCGCCGCTTGATAAAAGAGTTCCTGGCAGAGCAGGGCTATGACGAGTTTAAGTATACAGAACCCGACCTTAAGGTTGAGGACGGCATTCTGGTATCTCCGGACGATTACGAAGGTAAGGACGGGGTATTTACTGGCTATCAACTACGAACCGTAAACGGCAAAAACGGGAATGAGTTCAAGAAGGCCAACAATAAAGACGGCTTCCTGAACCAGTTAGAAAACTACCTGAACGGCATTAAACCGCGTGGGCAGAACGCTAACGAGTACCTGGATAAGATTGCTCAACTGGAAATTAGCTTCAACGACTGGTTACGCACTCACCCGCAGGCTGATCAGATAGCCCGCGACTATAACGACGCATTTAATGGCTTCATCCCGTTTACGCATTCTGACGCACCGCTTGGCCTGGAGGGGATTAGTGGGAAGCGCATTCCTCTGACTTATCAGAATGAAGAAGTTCGTCGCTTATCAGAAGATGGGCGCGGCATCATGGGATTTGGCACCGGGCTGGGTAAAACCACGACCGCGCTTGCGCTTGAGGCGTATAACTTCGAAACAGGTCGCGCTAAACGCACGTGTATTGTTGTTCCGAAGGCGGTTTATCAGAACTGGTATCACGAGGCACAGAGTTTCTACAGTGCTGATGCCTTCGCCAATATGATGTTTATCGGTTTGGATGAAGTTCGTGATGACAGCGGAAATATTCTGACCGCGCCGGTGCTTGATGAAAATGGCGAACCACGCCTCGACAGTAACGGGCAGGCTCTTACCAGAAATGTTGTGAAAGAGTCCGCCAGCGCCGTTATCGTTCAGCGCATGAACATGATCCCGTCGTCAAATTGGCGAACGGTCATCATGACAAAAGAGCAATTCGCGTCTATCCCGCTACGAGAAGAAACCATTGAGGAAAACTCACAGCAAGCGGTCTTTAATGCTGTGGAAATGGGGCGTCTTGACCTGGCATCTGGCAAACACCGTGATGCGCAGAAGAAGAACAAGATTAAGGACCAGGCCGCAAATACCGGTACAACGAAGAAGCAGAATATCCCGTACTTTGAGGATATGAACTTCGATAGCGTAATTGCCGACGAAGGGCATAACTACCGCAACTCCTTTAGCGCCGGGCGCGAAGCGGGGCAACTGGCATATTTGCCTAACCCGGCAGTATCCAAAATGGCCCGCGACATGGCTGTAAAAGCTGCGTACATGATGAAACGCAACAACGGGCGTGGTGTGGTTATGCTGACGGCAACACCGCTGGTGAACAGCCCGATTGATGCTTTCAACATGCTGTCTACTGTCATTCCGCAGGAAGAGTGGATGCGCATGGGTATTGTTACGCCGGATGATTTCGTTCGCGTGTTCGGCAAAACAGCCACAGTTCAGGTTCAGAAAATTTCCGGTGAGGTGGAAGAGAAGCAGGGACTGGTGGGCTTCCAGAACCTGGATGGTCTGCGTGGTATTTTCCATCGCTGGACTACTCTGAAGACTGCTGCGGACGTCGGGGCGACGGTAAAAATCCCTGATATTGTCGAGAATACCTTGCAGATCCCGATGACAGGAGAGCAAGAGGCCATTTACGAAGAACTTCGTAAGCGTGCACAGGAGTTAAGTAGTAAAGATGCGCTGACGGTCGATGAAAACGGGCATATCACAAACGAAAAACCGGATGATTTCATCTTCTCCATCATCCGCGACATGGATAAGGTTGCTATAGATCCTGATCTGTATGCCAGTGCGATTACATTCCAGTTCCCCGTTGAGCTTGCAGACAAGGTAAAAGCTATTGCTGATGCCCTGCCAAAAGTAGCTGGCGGTAAAGTGGCAGATGATGCAGACGAGGCCGAAGAAGATGGCGCTGGTGGGCTGGTCAGTACGCGTACCAGCAAGGTAGTGAAGACCACCTTTAGCGAACATCCGTCGCATGTTGAAATACGTGCTGGCATTGAACTGGAAGCTGAAATACTGAAGGCCATTGCGGCTGCCGGTATTGATATGCAGCAGGTATCACACCCCATCCCGCCGAAGTATGCCGCGCTGATCGAAAACCTTCGTGAAGGTCTGAAGAACGGTAAACAAATCGTCTTCATTGATGAAAAAGCCCAGCACCAGAAGCTGCGCCGTATTATTGCCAGTGCACTGCAAATGCCGGAGCAGGAGATAGGCATTATCAATGCGACGACAGTTAGCCAGGCTGGCGGCGTCAAGCTGAAGAAGGTGAATAAGCCGACTGAACCTACGCCAAATAAAAACGGTGAATACAAAGAAGGTGCATGGGAAACCTACTACAGCAAACTTGCCCAATATGAGGATTATCTCTCAGCTAAAAATGATGCTGGCCTTGAGGGCATGGAAGGTATTGCCGCCGACTATAACGAAGGTCGCACGCGCATCATAATCTGTAACAAGAAGGCTGAAGTAGGTATTAACTTGCACATCGGTACAACCGATATCCACCATCTGACACTACCCTGGACTCCTGCCAGTATCGACCAACGTAATGGGCGCGGCGCTCGGGTAGGCTCACCACAAGAAAAGGTCAATGTTCACTACTATTGTGGCAAAGGCACATTTGATGACTTCCGTCTGGATACGCTGAAACGTAAGAAGGACTGGATCAATATGGTGATGACCTCCGACATGTCAGAGATCGCCAATGGTGATGCGGATGACGCAGATGAACGCGCCATTATGCTGGCGGCAAATCCGGAAGAACGCCGTGCAATCATGAGTCGTCAGGCGCAAGAGCGTGAAGAACGTCTGAAACTGAAAGCCCTACGCGAAGCCAATAATGCTCTCGATAACTACCTGAAAGCGGCGAATGCTGCCGGGAAAGATATCGGCATGATGGAGACAGAACTGAAAAGCGCGATGGAGCAGGTAGAGCATTACCAGCGCAATCTTGACGACCTGATTAAAGCGGGGACGAACAGGAACGGGCAGAAATATGTTCTGGAACAGTTGCGAGACTACAGAAAACGTGTGCGGGAGCTACGCTTTGCGATCACCAGAGCTAAAGACGCTGACACCGTTATGAAACGTTCTCGTGGTGATCTGGAACGTGCGATTAAAGCCGGGGTTCTGGAGCTTGATGCCGATGTATTGCAGAACCCACAGGAGTATGTACGCACTGAGAAAAATATCTTGTTGCACAAGGGCAGCCATTATCGCGCGATCATCGATGAGAATCACAATACGACAGCAATTGTTCGTGTTACCGCCATTGATGCGGAAAGGGGCGGGTGTACGTGCCGCATATCCTGGCTGGATGTGGCTAGTCGTTACTCTCGTTCTCCGGGGACGGCATTATTTTTGCCCTTTAACCTGATAATTGAATCGGTAACCTTTGAAGAGGGAGTTGCAGAATCGCGTGAAACAGCTGCACGTGGTGTTCAATGCCACCAGCTATCAACAACACTTACGCGCGATCAGTTCTATGATGCTATTCGCAATGGGGTAATGAATGTCACTGCCGGGAAGCCTGGTAGAGTATGGGGCGGTGGTTCAGCTATTAAATACTGGGCTTATCGCACCGATGATGGTCAGATTGCACTGTCATCGGCTTATGATGGCGTAATAGGTCAAAAAATCGGGCGAGCATCGGATATAGCGCCTGAGCGGTGGATTTACCCTGATGGCAACGATGAGGCGCTGAAGCGTGAAGTGGCAAAAATACAAGCCAGTGATAACCCGCTGAATGTCGTGGACGGCGAGGGATTCCTCCAGGCATTGTATGGATATGATTACATCCAGGGAATGCAGGCATGGGGGGCACAGGCCACGATGGATGACGTTTCCCAGGAGTTTGAAAACTGGATGGCAGGGCGTGGTTTGTCCGGTCGCTCACTTAATAAAGTTACTTCTGAAGATATTCTTAGCCTGTTCCGTAAACCGTCCGGAGAAGGGCTGGAATCTTTCTGGAAGACCGTGGTGGCATACCGTTTATTCCAGGGCAGGATGAAAGCCTTTAGCAACACTGATGACATTGAACGGATGTTTAATCAGGTGAAAGCCGCGAAAATTACGGCGAAAATTGAGAAAACACGAGCTGCGCTGGTGGCCTGGCGCGATGCATTGTTTGAGCAATATAAATCACTCAGTGATGCAGATGGATGGGCGGCATTGGAACAGCTGGCGAATAATGGGGTAGATGGAGCGAAACTCGCCATTGTTCAGGCTGATAACCCCTTGGAATCACCGGCAGCACAGTGGATTAAGGTTGGGGCTGTCATCAATGCATTTGATGAAAAACACATTAGTAAGGACGATTTTGCTGATGCTGTTTCTGTTAATCGCCTGGTAGAAATGGCTACCCGTCGCGCCCGTGAGTTGAAAGACGGCGACTATGTGAATGAGTTGCCGGATGCGCTCAAATCGGCAACGTGGCAGGACTATGTATCGCTGAAAAACGGCGGGGCCACTGAATCAGAGATCGCGGAAAGGCTTGAGCAGGCTGAAAGCAAAAGAGAAGAGCAGGCGGCAGTGGCTGAAGCCAGAGCTGATGAAGCGGCGAATGATGACTATATCATTGTGGTTAATGATAAGCCGATTCGCGCTAAGGCGCGTGTTCGCGGGCGCTGGTGGAGCGTCAGCGAAGACGTTGGCGCGGTTTATCTCATTGCCGACCAGCCAGGTTCCTCGACAATACGGAACGCCAAAGACGCGATTAAGAAGATTGGCGGGCGTTTCTGGAATTTTGAAGCAAACCCGGTTGCTGATGTGAACTTTGACCGTCCGGCGTGGATGGTATCTACGCGTTACTCGGTAGATGAACTGCGTAAAATAATCGCCGATGCGGCCTAACAGATAAGGAGCGGCCCCAACCGGGGCCGAATTTGAATGACGACACTAATTGACACTGTAAAACCGACGGAATCCTACCTTGAGGAAATCTTGCCGCAGGCACTCAATGGCAGGAGTGAAGAAGAATACCTGACAGTTTATCTTGATGGCATGGTAGAAAGACTGAAGAAAAATCCACAGCTTTATCACCTTTATGGTCCGTGGTGGCCCGCGCTCAAAACGATATTGCTGGAGCGCGGCGACATATCATTTGGACAAGTTGTAGATAGTGATGTGGCAGAGATCTACAAAATGAGTCGCCCGGCGCTTACGGTTTTGGCTGGGCATCTGTATTCGAGCGATCGCCTGGAAAATGACGCGGTATACAATCCCGTTCATGCTCTGGAAGTCGCACCTTATGCTGATGATACAGAGCCATACGTGTACACAAGTTACGACGAGTCAATAGAGAAATATCGAATCATGGGGTAGCCATGCGAAAGAATCGTAGGTTTACGGTCGAAGACCTAAAGGAATATTCCATATCGAAGGGGTATGTCCTTGAGTTTCACCGTTACAAGAAGGTTTTTACGCTGCGAAAAGCAGAAAACCCAGCGAGCTGGAGCTGGGTATACTTCCCTCATACAGAAGACAAACTGGTAGAGCTTGTTGATGATTTAACCTATGAAGGGTGGTTGATCGCAATCGACAAGACAATCACAGAAATATCCGAACCGGATAAAATAAACCTTTAAAAATAACAAGTTGGGTAAATGCCATGCGATTTACCCTCCTTGTTGATTAAGGTCACTTTTTACTCAAAAAGCAAATCCGACCTGTTGCATATAGCCCAGCCTTGAGTAGTATCTCTCTTGTTTTACAAATCTAACGCAGTTGTTATTATTTCGCTTATTTACTATCAATGGGTGTGTTAGAAAAATAGCGAGAAAAAGAAGGCGTCGCAGTGAATATTCTGAAACATCCCCACATGCCGCAGCTCTCAGAGAACTGGAGAAAAACCCAGATCTAATCAAAAGGAACCATGAGCATTACGAGCAGGTACGCGTCCTGGATTGGTTGTATCGCAATATGCGCTATGTGTATGAGCATACACACGCCACTCCAAACGGCGGTCTGCGAGGCATAAGGACGGCAATAAAAATGGTGGCAGAGGGCCAAAAGAAGGGATATCCCGATCTTTCTATAGACCTTGCTTGTGGGGGATACCACGGAATGCGCATTGAGATGAAACATGGGAGAAATCGCCTGACTCCCGAACAACTCGTCTGGATGACTCGCCTCACCGAAGCAGGTTACTACTGCTTTGAGGCGCGCAGTGCCGCTGAAGCCATAAAAGCTATCACGGAATATGTTTGTCTTGATTAAACGGAGAAATCGTTTTGCGTTTACTTAACGTGGCTGAACTTATCCCTGCTGGTGCTAACGTTGTTGCTCGCCGTCGTTCCTGGCAGCAACCATTGTGTGTTGAGTTGTTGAAACACAGCAATGGAACAATAGAGGCTCGGAATATTGTCACTGGTGATAAGGTTCACATTACCCCGGAAAGTACAGGCGCTGATGATTGGGAGTTTGTACATTGAGCAAAAAATATCATGTGAACCTGGCGTTTGCCGATGATGCCGGGAGGACGCGGAGCATTACGCTCAACACTGCCCGCAAGGTGGTAACAGCGCCTTTAATCCGGGAAGCCCTCAGGGAGCTGGAAATGGGGGAGAACTCGACCCTTTTGTCGGTTAGTTGGTTAGGGAAAATGTCAGAGAAAGAATACGTAGACGGAGTTACTCCAATGACAGCCATGAGGCTGCTTTCATTGCTGCAATGGGCTATCGTACCGGTATGCATCGTGTATTTTATCTACCAGGCAATGACACAATAACCGCTCAAAAACCCGCCGATTAGCGGGTTTTTTGTTTATCACATCTTTCGCTCTTGTTCTCATACTAATAAAATATATTAGAAAACTAATTTTGCAAAAACAATGGGAACTGCAATGAGTCAACAAACTGATACTTCTAATCTGGAAATCATCTCAGCCGCGATTGAAACGCTGCGGACACAGATCGCCCTTATTCAAAAGCGGAATCCGGGGGATGACCTGTCCAGACGGTTACATGAGAGCGTCATTGCCACGACTGATAACCTGGTCGCGGAGATCAACCAGCTACTTGAGGAAGGGACGGTTGATTACAACAAGCTGGTGGATCAGTTTGAGGAATATCAACAAGCCGTTAATGATGGCTTGCTCCGTTTTTCACGAGTCACAGGCGTATCAGCGACAGTTGAAAGTCTTGGCGATGCTGTTAATCAATTTGCCGCGAGTATGCGTAGTGAGATCGGCAATCTGGAAGCGCGTCTTGAACAGGCAAACACACTGCGCAAATCCGCAGAAGCCGATTTGAGTCGTTACAAAAAAGACTATCCAGCCAGCCTGTCAAAACGACTGGATGTTGCGGAGAAGGATAACCGTGCGCTGAAAAGAGAGCGTCGGGAACTAAAAGAGCGTTTAACAGAGCTGAATCAGCAGTGCATTAAGTATCAAGGCGAAGGTGTCACACTGCGTAAAAAGTTAGCAGCAGCGCAGAACATTATTGAAACGCTGAAACGAGAGTGTTCACAGCTTGGTCATGATCTGAACCGCGCTTGTGGTATGGGACAAAGGCCAGAGACATTCCCGCTCATGTATGACGGGGTGGATGCTATTGCCTATATCCATGAGTACCCGCATGGTCTGGTTGCGGAGACTGGTCAGCGTGGTGAAGCTCTGTTGACGGCTAATTACCATCAACAAATTAGAACCAACCGCCTGCTGACGATGGATGTGATCCCATCAGTATGGGGAACGCCGCTTTACTATCGCCTGCCCGGCTTCGAAACGGACTGGAATACCGATATAGACGAATGCCTGGCAGATAAAATTATGGCGTACCTGGAGACTGATTTCCCGCGCCTGCATCGCCGTATTATGGACTCTAAGGATGCGCCGATCGATGAATTGAAAATGCGCCCAGAGACGTTGGAAGCTATCAAACAGACTGCGTTTGATACCGTATTCAGCGTGGCCTGTATCCCAAGTAGTTTTCATGAAAGCATCCCCTTTATGCAGGGCGACCGTCGTCAAGAAATTATTGATGCCTGCCGGGTGTGGGCTAACGAATGGGACAAGAAGAATGGGGGCGTAGAAGATCTTTATGGGAAATAATATGTTAGAAATCTAATTTCATTAAAAGAACATATTGATTGTGAGAGTAACTTAACTTAGAATTTTCCTTGCTGGTGGAGCGTTGCCACATTTCGCTTGCTGGGCTTGATAGTCACTTATTGGTTGTTGTTCGCCCACCAGCAAATAACAAATTAAAGTGTTAGAAAATTACATGCATACAGGGACTCGCTTTGGCACCGAGCAAGCCAAAGTTCAGCAGGTTTAGTGCGTAAAGTGGTTTCAGAGAGAGCACTTTACGGAGTAAACAACAAGACATGTTGAGCCACGGAAGGTCTTTTTAAGATGTTCATTGATGATGGTCCGGCAGAGAGTAACGGGACTCGCCGCATCGAATCATCATCAATGCACATCCTCAACATTAAGGAGGCATAGGGATTTTTTTGTGGCGATTACCTTTTGCCCTAAGTCTCCTTAATGTTGCGGTAATGCACCTATGCGGATGCGGCCTTGCATTGTGTCTTGAAAGAATGGGGTAAGGCCGGGGATATCCCCAGGGGGAGGCACCCCCGCTGCAACGAACAGCCACAGACGGCAGTCGAGTGATGGAAACGTGCAAAGACTTTAAACCTCGTTACGGCTGGCGTGGCAAACGCGACAACCGAGACAGAGCGGTGACGGGCGGAGAGAGTGCCGCATCAAGAAAGAAGCCGACTTGTGATCCCTTTCTGCGGGCATTTGAAAGTGAATCCAGCTCAGGCAGTCGGCTTCTTTCTTGTGTGAGATGTAGCGTATTTGCCCATATTCGGGTGGGCTTTTTTAGGGTTTTCGTCATGGTTAGCGACTTTGCGGCGGTTTAGAACCCGACCATTAAAGTAAATGCAAACGATGATCTGATGATGGTAGCGGCCTAAGAAGCC
>ERZ791937.79-NODE-79-length-24660-cov-3.736558_pt1 | contig 24660 bp, 25 predicted proteins | sample MGYA00510124_ERZ791937 | MGnify/ENA primary metagenome ERZ791937 (study PRJEB30046, sample SAMN00993239) | human gut metagenome | study: EMG produced TPA metagenomics assembly of the A metagenome-wide association study of gut microbiota in type 2...
AATAAGGATAAATTTGAATGGTACCATAAACGACCGTTTATGGTACCATTTCATTTTCCTGCTTTTTCTAAATGGGGTCCCGAGCGCTTAGAATCGCTTTAGGAAACACGATCCAGTCCAATAATCGTCGATAAAAACTTTTGAAAAAGGTTGGTGAAATTACCTACTTTTGGAATAATCACAAATCACAAGTGATTAATCACAAATCACAAGTGATTAATCACTTGTTTATTAAGATATTAAAAGCTATAATTTAAAATAAAGCGTGAATTTTATTACACAAAAAGAGGGGGGAGAAACTTGGAGCTAGCATTCAGAAGTCGTTTAAGACAAATGAGAGGAAATAAAACACGTAAACAGTTTGCTGAAGAAATTGGAATGAAAGAATCTAATTACTTAAAAATTGAGTTAGGAAAATCAAACCCGACTGTAAAAACACTGGAACGGATTGCAAAACTTACAAATTCAACCCTGGTCATTGATTTGATCCCTAACGATTCGGAACAGCTAGAATTACAACTAGATAGCGAAATAAGCAAAAAAGAGTAAACGTAATATTTTTACACTTTTTAATTGCTTATTTTTTTTAAAAGCGGTATACTAGATATAACGAAACAACGAACTGAATAAAGAATACAAAAAAAGAGCCACGACCAACTTATTTTCCGCCAAGAAAATAAGTTGCGAGCCTTAATTGATTACCACCAATCAATTAAAGAAGTCGAGACCCAAAATTTGGTAAAGTATTTAATTACTTTATTAATCAGATACTTAAATATCTGTAAACCCATTATATCGGGTTTTTGAGGGAATTTCAAGTCTTTAAGAAGATACCAGGCAATCAATTAAGAAAAACTTAGTTGATTGCCTTTTTTGTTGTGATTCAACTTTGATCGTAGCTTCTAACTAATTAATTTTCGTAAGAAAGGAGAACAGCTGAATGAATATCCCTTTTGTTGTAGAAACTGTGCTTCATGACGGCTTGTTAAAGTACAAATTTAAAAATAGTAAAATTCGCTCAATCACTACCAAGCCAGGTAAAAGCAAAGGGGCTATTTTTGCGTATCGCTCAAAGAAAAGCATGATTGGCGGACGTGGCGTTGTTCTGACTTCCGAAGAAGCGATTCACGAAAATCAAGATACATTTACGCATTGGACACCAAACGTTTATCGTTATGGTACGTATGCAGATGAAAACCGTTCATACACGAAAGGTCATTCAGAAAATAATTTAAGACAAATCAATACCTTCTTTATTGATTTTGATATTCACACGGCAAAAGAAACAATTTCAGCAAGCGATATTTTAACAACAGCGATTGATTTAGGTTTTATGCCTACGTTGATTATCAAATCTGATAAAGGTTATCAAGCATATTTTGTTTTAGAAACGCCAGTCTATGTGACTTCAAAATCAGAATTTAAATCTGTCAAAGCAGCCAAAATAATCTCGCAAAATATCCGAGAATATTTTGGAAAGTCTTTGCCAGTTGATCTAACGTGCAATCATTTTGGGATTGCTCGTATACCAAGAACGGACAATGTAGAATTTTTTGATCCCAATTACCGTTATTCTTTCAAAGAATGGCAAGATTGGTCTTTCAAACAAACAGATAATAAGCGCTTTACTCGTTCAAGTCTAACGGTTTTAAGCGGTACAGAAGGCAAAAAACAAGTAGATGAACCCTGGTTTAATCTCTTATTGCACGAAACGAAATTTTCAGGAGAAAAGGGTTTAATAGGGCGTAATAACGTCATGTTTACCCTCTCTTTAGCCTACTTTAGTTCAGGCTATTCAATCGAAACGTGCGAATATAATATGTTTGAGTTTAATAATCGACTAGATCAACCCTTAGAAGAAAAAGAAGTAATCAAAATTGTTAGAAGTGCCTATTCAGAAAACTATCAAGGGGCTAATAGGGAATACATTACCATTCTTTGCAAAGCTTGGGTATCAAGTGATTTAACCAGTAAAGATTTATTTGTCCGTCAAGGGTGGTTTAAATTCAAGAAAAAAAGAAGCGAACGTCAACGTGTTCATTTGTCAGAATGGAAAGAAGATTTAATGGCTTATATTAGCGAAAAAAGCGATGTATACAAGCCTTATTTAGTGACGACCAAAAAAGAGATTAGAGAAGCGCTAGGCATTCCTGAGCGGACATTAGATAAATTGCTGAAGGTACTGAAGGCGAATCAGGAAATTTTCTTTAAGATTAAACCAGGAAGAAATGGTGGCATTCAACTTGCTAGTGTTAAATCATTGTTGCTATCGATCATTAAAGTAAAAAAAGAAGAAAAAGAAAGCTATATAAAGGCGCTGACAAATTCTTTTGACTTAGAGCATACATTCATTCAAGAGACTTTAAACAAGCTAGCAGAACGCCCTAAAACGGACACACAACTCGATTTGTTTAGCTATGATACAGGCTGAAAATAAAACCCGCACTATGCCATTACATTTATATCTATGATACGTGTTTGTTTTTTCTTTGCTGTTTAGTGAATGATTAGCAGAAATATAGAGAGTAAGATTTTAATTAATTATTAGGGGGAGAAGGAGAGAGTAGCCCGAAAACTTTTAGTTGGCTTGGACTGAACGAAGTGAGGGAAAGGCTACTAAAACGTCGAGGGGCAGTGAGAGCGAAGCGAACACTTGATTTTTTAAGTTGCTATCATTTATAGGTCAATAGAGTATACTTATTTGTCCTAATATGGTTTTAGCAGTATAATTGACTTGGTGAATAGGTCATTTAAGTTGAGCATAATAGGAGGAGTAAAATGAAAAAATTTATTTATCGAGTTTTAGAAAATGACGAAGTGGTGGCTATTTTTAATGAGCAACAATATGCGCAAGATTTTATCGCTTACGAAAAGACAATTTCTGATAAGCAATTTGAAATTGAAAAAGTAGATATAGCTGATTGGTTATTGCAACCGAGAGAATTTTAGAGGTTGGTTGAAAATGGCGAAAATTGGTTATGCACGTGTCAGTAGCAAAGAACAGAACTTAGATCGGCAATTACAAGCGTTACAGGGCGTTTCTAAGGTCTTTTCAGACAAATTAAGCGGTCAATCGGTCGAACGCCCACAATTACAAGCTATGCTTAACTATATTCGTGAAGGGGATATAGTTGTTGTTACTGAATTAGATCGATTAGGACGAAATAATAAAGAATTAACAGAATTGATGAATCAAATTCAAATTAAGGGGGCAACCCTGGAAGTCTTAAATTTACCCTCAATGAATGGTATTGAAGATGAAAATTTAAGACGGCTGATTAATAATTTAGTGATTGAATTGTATAAGTATCAAGCGGAATCTGAACGCAAACGAATTAAAGAACGCCAAGCCCAAGGAATTGAAATTGCTAAGAAAAAAGGAAAATTCAAAGGGCGACAACCTAAATTCAAAGAAAATGATCCACGTTTAAAACATGCTTTTGATTTATTTTTGAATGGTTGTTCCGATAAAGAAGTTGAAGAACAAACTGGAATTAATCGCCGAACGTTTAGAAGGTATCGATCAAGATATAACGTGACAGTCGATCAAAGAAAAAACAATGAAAAGAGGGATAGTTAATGAGTACGGTTATTTTAGCTGAAAAACCAAGCCAGGCATTAGCCTATGCAAGTGCTTTAAAACAAAGCACCAAAAAAGACGGTTATTTTGAGATCAAAGACCCAATCTTTGCAGATGAAACGTTTATCACGTTTGGTTTTGGGCATTTAGTCGAGTTAGCAGAACCAGGTCATTATGACGAAAAGTGGCAAAATTGGAAACTTGAATCATTGCCGATTTTTCCTGATCGATACGATTTTGAAGTGGCAACAGATAAAAAAAAGCAGTTTAAAATTGTTGCTGAACTTTTAAAACAAGCAAATACAATCATTGTCGCAACAGATAGCGACAGAGAAGGCGAAAACATTGCCTGGTCGATCATTCATAAAGCAAATGCCTTTTCTAAAGATAAAACGTATAAAAGACTATGGATCAATAGTTTAGAAAAAGATGTGATCCGTAGCGGTTTTCAAAATTTGCAACCAGGAATGAATTACTATCCCTTTTATCAAGAAGCGCAAACACGCCAAATTGCCGATTGGTTGATCGGCATGAACGCAAGCCCTTTATATACCTTGAATTTACAACAAAAAGGCGTACAAGGTACATTTTCATTAGGACGTGTACAAACACCGACTTTATATCTCATTTATCAACGCCAGGAAGCAATAGAAAACTTTAAAAAAGAACCTTTTTTCGAGGTGGAAGCTAGTATAAAAGTAAACCAAGGGTCGTTTAAGGGCGTTCTAAGCCCCACACAGCGTTTTAAGAGCCAAGAGGAACTTTTATCCTTTGTTTCTTCTAAACAAGCTAAAATAGGCAATCAAGAGGGCAGAATCGCTGACGTGCAAACCAAAGAGAAAAAAACGAATAGTCCTAATCTGTTTTCTTTAAGTAGTTTGCAGTCAAAAGTCAATCAGCTTTATAAAGCGACAGCGAGCCAAACATTAAAAGCTATGCAAGGCTTATATGAAGCTAAATTATTGAGTTATCCAAGAACAGACACGCCATTTATTACGGACAGCGAATTTGCGTATTTAAAAGCGAATTTTGGCAAATATAGCGGTTTTTTAGGACTTGATCTTGAAATGGTTCAAACAGAGCCTAGAAAGCGTTATGTGGACGGTAGTAAGGTACAGGAACACCACGCCATTATCCCAACAAAACAAGTACCTACCGAATCTGCATTAGCGAAAATGGACGATTTACAACGAAAAATTTATGCTTTAGTCGTTAAAACGACCGTTGCCATGTTTTTACCTGACTACTTGTATGAAGAAACCAAGATACAAACGAAAGTAGCTGATTTGCTGTTTCAATCGATCGGAAAGACACCAAAACAAGAAGGGTGGAAAATTCTTTTCAAACAACAAACCAAAGAAGAAAAAGAGGACGTTCAAACGTTACCACTCGTTATCATTGGCGAACGTGCCGAAGTTGATGTTAAGAGTGTTGAAAAAGAAACGCAACCGCCAAAAGCTTTTACAGAGGGTACATTATTAACTGCTATGAAAACCGCTAATAAAACGGTTGATGATGAAGAAGCAATCAAGATTTTACAAGAAGTCGAGGGGATCGGAACAGAAGCGACAAGAGCAAGCATTATTGAAGCCTTGAAACAAAAAGAATATATCCAAGTCATTAAAAATAAACTTGTTGTGACTGAAAAAGGAAAATTATTGTGCCAGGCAGTTGAAAGTCAGCACCTTTTAACGAGTGCTGAAATGACGGCTAAATGGGAAACGTATTTAAAGAAGATTGGTAAAAGAGAAGGCAATCAAGAAAACTTTATTAATAATATCAAGAAGTTTATCGTTCATTTACTGGAAGCTGTACCTACCGATATAGAGAAATTAAGTTTTTCTGATTACCAGGAACAGAAAGAAAAAGAAGCAGAAAAAAGTATTGTAGGCAAATGTCCTAAGTGTGGCAACAATATTGTATTAAAAAAATCGTTTTATGGTTGTTCGAATTATCCTGAATGCAAGTTTACTTTAGCTGAACATTTTAGAAAGAAAAAACTAACCAAAACAAATGTAAAAGAATTACTAGAGGGAAAAGAAACCCTGGTAAAAGGAATCAAAACGAAAGATAAAAAGTCCTACAATGCCGTTGTAAAAATCGGAGAAAAGGGATATATTGATTTTGTCTCATTTTCAAAATAAGCATAAAAGCCCTTTAAACAGGGCTTTTATATATTAATCACAAATCACTTATCACAAATCACAAGTGATTAATCACAAATCACTTGTGATTTGTGATTCCTAATGATACAATATTACTATATAAAAAAAGAATGGGGCGTAGTTATGGAGAAGGAAGAACTCAAAATACTTGAAGAATTAAGACGTATTTTAAACAGTAAAAATGAAGCAATTGTTATCTTGAATAATTACTTTAAAGGTGGTGTTGGAAAGTCAAAATTATCTACTATGTTTGCTTACTTGACAGACAAATTTAATTTAAAAGTTTTAATGATCGATAAGGACTTACAAGCAACATTGACAAAAGACTTAGCAAAAACGTTTAAAGTAGAATTGCCACGTGTCAATTTTTATGAAGGACTGAAAAATGGAAACTTGGCTTCTTCTATTATTCATTTGACTGATAATTTAGACTTGATTCCTGGCACGTTTGATTTGATGTTACTGCCAAAATTAACTCGCTCATGGACGTTTGAAAACGAAAGTAGATTGCTTGCTACTCTTTTAGCACCTTTAAAAAGTGACTATGATCTCATTATTATTGATACTGTACCAACGCCAAGCGTTTATACAAATAATGCAATCGTGGCAAGTGATTACGTTATGATCCCTTTACAAGCAGAAGAAGAAAGTACAAACAACATTCAAAACTATATTTCCTATTTGATTGATTTACAAGAACAATTTAACCCTGGACTAGATATGATCGGTTTTGTTCCTTATTTAGTTGATACGGACAGCGCAACGATAAAATCAAACCTGGAAGAACTGTACAAAGAACATAAAGAAGATAACTTGGTTTTCCAAAATATTATCAAGCGAAGTAATAAAGTAAGTACCTGGTCTAAAAACGGAATTACAGAACACAAAGGCTATGACAAAAAAGTTTTATCCATGTATGAGAACGTATTTTTTGAAATGCTTGAGCGAATTATTCAATTAGAAAACGAAAAAGAATAGAATCACAAATCACAAGTGATTAATCACAAATCACAAATCACTTGTGATTTGTGATTGTTGATGATAAAATAAGAATAAGAAGAAATAGAAAGAAGTGAGTGATTGTGGGAAATTTAGGCGCACAAAAAGCAAAACGAAATGATACACCAATCAGTGCAAAAAAAGATATAATGGGAGATAAGACGGTTCGTGTTCGTGCTGACTTGCACCATATCATAAAAATCGAAACAGCAAAGAATGGCGGAAACGTAAAAGAAGTTATGGATAAAGCCTTAGAAGAATATATTCGGAAATATTTACCTGACAAACTTTAAAAGGAGTGAAAATGAAATGGCAGTTACATATGAAAAAACATTTGAAATTGAAATCATTAATGAGTTATCGGCAAGTGTTTATAATCGAGTATTAAACTATGTTTTGAACCATGAATTAAATAAAAATGACTCTCAATTATTGGAAGTCAATTTATTAAACCAATTAAAGCTTGCAAAACGTGTAAATCTTTTTGATTATTCTTTAGAAGAATTACAAGCCGTTCATGAGTATTGGCGGTCAATGAATCGTTACTCAAAACAAGTTTTGAATAAAGAGAAAGTGGCTTAATATGGCAAATATAGTCAATTTTACTGACAAACAATTTGAGAATCGCTTAAATGATAATTTAGAAGAATTGATTCAAGGAAAAAAAGCGGTTGAATCGCCAACCGCTTTTTTACTTGGTGGGCAACCAGGGTCAGGGAAAACCAGTTTGCGATCAGCAATTCTTGAAGAAACACAAGGGAATGTTATTGTCATTGATAATGATACCTTTAAACAACAGCACCCTAATTTTGATGAACTAGTGAAACTTTATGAAAAAGACGTAGTAAAACACGTCACCCCTTATTCTAATCGCATGACAGAAGCGATCATAAGCCGTTTGAGCGATCAAGGGTATAATTTGGTGATCGAAGGTACAGGACGAACAACAGACGTTCCTATTCAAACCGCAACAATGCTTCAAGCCAAAGGTTATGAAACAAAAATGTATGTCATGGCAGTACCTAAAATCAACTCATATTTAGGAACAATTGAACGATATGAAACTATGTATGCAGATGATCCAATGACAGCCAGGGCAACACCAAAACAAGCGCATGATATTGTTGTCAAAAACTTACCGACCAATTTAGAAACCCTTCATAAAACGGGTTTATTTAGCGATATAAGGCTTTACAATAGAGAAGGAGTGAAACTCTATTCAAGCTTAGAAACGCCTTCCATTAGTCCGAAAGAGACCTTAGAAAGAGAATTAAATCGTAAAGTATCAGGGAAAGAAATTCAACCGACTTTGGAGAGAATAGAGCAAAAAATGCTTCAAAATCAACACCAAGAAACCCCTGAATTTAAAGCAATTCAACAAAAAATGGAAAGCTTGCAGCCACCTACACCACCAATACCCAAAACACCTAAACTTCCAGGACTTTAAACCTTAAAAAAGGAAAAGAGTAGTTACCAAAAAACGGTAACTACTCTTTTTTTATAAAAACATTTCCTCATGTTTTAAAAGCTGATCGAGAAATAAAGCACACAACGGTATTCTTTCTTTTTTCAGTTGGTACATTTTGCAGTCTGTAACGTGTCATTTACTGTTTGTTACCTTAACATATCCAGTCGAAAACACAAGGGTATATAAACGAGCAAGCTCGCCCTTGTGTTTTCTTTGTGTCTATGTTGCGTTCTCGTCACAGCAAACGACACGAACACACTGGCGAAAATGAACCAACAAAACGAAAAAAGAAAGGAGCGTACACTGTAATTTATTTCTAGCTTTTAAAACATGAGGAAAACAGCTTCACTTCCTCAAACGCCTAACAAAAATGGTTGTCAAAAAACTAAAAATCAAAAAAAAGAAAAGAGGAAAAGAAAATGGAAAAAACAAAAAAATTACAATTAGAAGATTTTACAGAAAATGAGTTTTATGGAACACAAGAACAGCAATATCTAAAAGCTCAAGTAAGAGAAGAGCTAAAAGAGCAAGGCTTTATCATAGATAGCAGTTTTGAGGGCGATTTTAAAACATGGATCGGTGTATACGCAAGACCAAAAGATAAACCGACCTACTTAGACCCTCAAAACGATAAAGAAGCAGAAGAACAAGAGCAATATTCTATTAATGGCTTTAAACAAGATTTTAGCGAATGGTTTGAGTGGGAAATAAAAAATTTGAAAATTAAAGAAATGTAAAAGAAAAGCCTAGCAAAAAAAGTAAGTAGTTCAGTTTTGGAGTACAAAAAGTGAAAATGTAAACCTAAATGAGTATCAAATTGCAACTGAATTTGATACTCGTTTTTTATTGTTAAATCAACGTTTGTTGTTAATTTACACCACAAAATGTAAGTTAAAATGTATATAAAAATGCGAACGTGAAATAATTATTGTAGGAATGCAAATTGGTGTGTTAAAATGGTTACAATTTACTAAGCAAAAAGGGGTGCATTTTCCTATGCAATTTCTTGAGCCAAAAAATAAGAACGCTAAGTCTGTGGATTGGGAAATATCAGAGCAAGTAAGGGTGATAGTTAAGCAATACGCTGAATATGCAGAGCGTACTGAAAGCGAAGCAGTGGATGAATTCTTATTGAACATTTTAGACGATAAGAAGTTTATTGAATGGATTGCCAACAAGCGAAGTAATAAGCGGATTGTTGAAAAAATGGGTATCAAAGATAGAGTGGGTTGATAGACAATGACCAAGCTTAAAAGATTAGCCACGAAGGAAGATGAAATTGTAGATGTTAAAATTCCGATTTCAAACGAAGAATTAAAAGATAGGGCTAAACAATATGATTTATTAACTCCAAAACGATTTGCAACAAGGTATAACAAAATGTTGTTCTTGCCAACGTCTTTTAAATGGAACGGTTCTGAATATCCCATTCAATATAATTACTGCATCAATCCGTTTTGTTGTAATTTTGGGAAAGAACAGCACAAATTCAAAGATGTAAAAGGGAAACCAAGTCGATATAAAATGACTGGTAGTTCCAAAGATAAAGGTCATAAAGGTATGTACTGCAATGACAATCCTATTGGCAGAGGTGTATCGCAAAACTGTACAGTAACCCCTTTATCTAATTGGTCTGTTGTTGAAGAAATTAAACGCCTTATAGAAATCAATAGCATCCAAGATGTTGAGCCAGATTATCAATTTCATAAAGAAGGCTGCTCGGAAGAAGAATCAACCCCATTCAATGAGCCGAAGCAATTTTACAAAAGGGGGAAAAGTAGGGGCAAATCTCAACGCTATCAATGTAAGGCGTGTAAGAAGTTCACTAATGTTCTACCAAAAAGAGAAGAAACCACTACTTATCACCAACAAAAGAACACCATTCTTCCAATGTTCGCTAAGATGGTTGTTGGAAGGGTTTCAGTCAGTCGTACTTGTGATATTTTAGGAATTGGAGTTGGAACCTACTATCATAAGCTGGAGTGGCTGTATAGGCGTTGTTTGGAGTTTTTAGAACGATATGAGACACAACCCCTTCAAACAAAGAAATTTAACGAGATGTGGCTTAATACGGACAAGATGCACTACTACCTAAATAACGTCCGTAAGAAAGGACAAGGTTCAAAGAAATATACGGGGTTTGAAGACCTTAATATGCAAACGTATATAGTTGTATCTGCTGAGGTCTTATCAAGATATGTGTTCCGTTCTGATGTTGCCTATGATTGGAATATTTCAATGGATGAATTAAATGAAGATACAAGAAAATTCAAAGAAGACCATCTCAATACTTTTAGTCGTAAAAATGATAGGTTAGATTGGTCTTATTATCCACAAGAACCATCCGCTAACGATAGCGAAAATAGGAATGCTTATCTTCACGAATTAGGGAAAATTACTAATAGGAGTAGATTTGTCGATGGTTTAAATGTTGATGCTCCTTATACTACAACTGCTCACTATTGGTTAATTAAACAAATGGTTAATGCCGACGAATGGCGAATGATTAGTGATGATGACTTCTCTATTAGAAACGCCTTTTATAGAGTATTCACGAAAGAATTAAGGTTGAGCGATGCACATCATTTTATTTGCCAAGTTAACAAGACGAAAAGCAGAAAACAATGCTTAAAAGAATTCGGACAAGCAAAAGCAGAACTGCTCGATTGGGGAGATATCAGAGGATTCAAAACAAAGTTTCTACGGACTTTGGCATCTCATTATCTAACTGAATTACTAACAAGTCATCAATTCCACGAAGAGGCTATTAGTAAAGATGGAGAAAGATATCGCAAATATGCCGATAACCCTATCAAACATCCATTAGCCACTAAGGATAAAGGATTTTATTCAGTTGATTGTAGAACGGATTTATCTGCTCTGGAACCAAACGAAATCGCAAAGATGCTATTAAATGTTAATGACCATTCGACCAATAGCTTTATTCAACAGATAAGACGTTATATATCATCTCTTGAAAGACCATTAACAACAGCTCGTGGTGATAAGAAGAGCTATATTTACGCTAACTTCAATCCGAAGTATGCTCAATTTGCGATTACAATTCTAAGAACTTACTACAACTTTTGTCGCCCTTTTAAATCAGCGGATAAAAAGGTTTTGACACCTGCTCAAAGATTAGGGATTACAGATAAACAATTTGATTGGAAAGATATAATTTATTTCAAATGACAAAAAGAGCTTGGAGTAATCCCAAGCTCTTGTGCTTTATCTTTACTGTTCTTCTTCAATTAACGCACCCGTTAACTCAATAAGTTTTTTCTTTCATATACATGAAAATAGTAGTTATACGGATTTTTATCATTCTTTATCCCTTTTTGGGCAAATACCTCATTCCATTCCTCATAATTCACTTCTGGAAAAAAAGTATCTCCTTCGAATTCATGATGTATTTTTGTGATGTACATTTTCTCAACATAAGGGAAAAACAAATTATAAATCTGTTCTCCTCCGAAAATAAAAATTTCTTCTTCGTTTTTACATAACTCAAAAACATCTTCTATTGAATGAACAATTTCACAACCATTAAAGGTAAACCCCTTATCTCTCGTCAGAATAATATTTCTTCTGTCAGGTAAGGCTCTTCCGATTGATTCAAGGTTCTTCCTACCTAATATTATCGGATGTCCCTTTGTAGTATTTTTAACATATTCCCAGTCCTTGGGAATCCTCCAAGGAATGTCATTCTCTTTGCCAATCACTCTATTCTTATCCATCGCAGCAATCAAAGAAACTTTCATTTATAACACAGCCTTTTTAACTAATTTACCATCTAATTTCTTATTTCTATCAAAAAACCTTTTCTCATTATCCTGCCCGTTAGTTGAATAAGCAATTTTTTCTATAAGTTATATTATCATAATACCACAAAATCACAAATTTTCATTCAATTATCATTTTCAATTGCATTTTATAAATCATTTTGTATGTAATTTGGTATGTAAGTTAAAATGAAAAAAGTAGTCCATTTTGAAGTACATTTTGTCATTTTGTACTCCAAAACTGAACTACTTACAAAAAAAGGTTCTGTTGCAAAGTTTTAAATAAAGAATAAAATCCCTTACGGTATCTATGATTTAAGCTGGGATTCCCAATAATACCTTGATTTCAGTACAGACCGAAAACCCGAAGAGAGTGCCTTCTTTTCGGGTTTTCTTATATAATCCTCGAATGGCTTCCATGCCTTTAATCGTGGTAGAGGCAGTGCGTAAACTTCGATAGAATTTATTGCGTCTCTTTACTGGACGATGGTCTTGTTCAATCAAATTATTCAGGTATTTAATGGTACGATGTTCTGTCCCTTGATAAAAGCCGTATTCTTTTAGTTTCTTAAAGGCACTTGTAATAGAGGGGGCTTTATCTGTGACTACAACCTTCGGTTCATCAAACTGCTTCACTAACCGCTTAAGAAAAGCATAGGCTGCTTGTGTGTCCCGTTTTTTACGTAACCAAATATCCAAGGTTAAACCATCTGCATCGATGGCTCGATACAAATAATGCCATTTTCCTTTAATTTTGATGTACGTTTCATCCATTTTCCATGAATAAAAGGATTTTTTATTTTTCTTTTTCCAAATTTGATAGAGTAGTTTGCCATATTCTTGCACCCAACGATAAATCGTCGTATGAGAAACGTTAATGCCACGATCATATAAGATTTCTTGAACTTCACGATAGCTAAGGTTATAACGAAGATAGTAGCCCACGGCTACAATAATCACATCCTGCTGAAATTGCTTTCCTTTAAAATGATTCATCGTCATTCCTCCTGCTATCTTTTTCTATTATTCTACCTTATTTGATAGTAGATTTAAAACTTTGCAACAGAACCATCTAGCTCATTTTCTTTTTCCATTCGGGTTGAAAATATTCCTCAACGAGAGATTGAATTGTTGTTCCAACAATATATGATTCATTAGGAGCCATGTAAAAGAATAGTACCTCATAGTAGCCAAAATCTAGATAGTAGTTTTTTATTGACTCAAGCACTAAGACGGTTTTACCGTCTTTATGATATTTATAAGTATCATACATTCGGTTCTGTTGCAAAGTTCTAAAATAAACAGTGATTCTTCCTCTTTGGCTATTACTTAAGTTGTAACTCCCATTAACACCTTGATTTCAGTGCAGACCGAAAAGCCAAAAAGAGTCCCTTCTTTTCGGCTTTTCTTATATATTCCTCGAATCGTTTCCATGCCCTTAATCGTGGCTGAAGCTGTCCGAAAACTTTGATAAAATTTATTTCGACGCTTGATTGGGCGATGATCTTGTTCAATTAAGTTGTTGAGATACTTCACTGTTCGATGCTCTGTCTTCGTATATAGACCAGACTTTTGTAGCTTCTTGAAAGCACTACTAATAGAGGGCGCTTTATCCGTAACTAGAACCTTCGGTTCGCCAAATTGTTTTTCTAATCGTTTAAGAAAGGCATAAGCTGCCTGTGTATCGCGTTTTTTACGTAACCAAATATCTAAAGTTAGACCATCTGCATCAATTGCACGATATAAATAATGCCATTTCCCCTTAATTTTGATATACGTTTCGTCCATTTTCCACGAATAAAAAGACTGTTTGTTTTTCTTTTTCCAAATCTGATAAAGTAGTTTCCCATATTCCTGAACCCAACGGTAGATCGTCGTATGAGAGATGTTAATCCCACGATCATACAAGATTTCTTGAACCTCACGATAGCTGAGGTTATAACGAAGATAATAGCCAACGGCTACAATAATCACATCTTTTTGAAATTGTTTGCCTTTAAAATGATCCATTTTCATTCCTCCAAGCTATCCTTTTACTCTAATTTACCCTAAAATAAACTTATCAGAAAAACTTTGCAACAGAACCAAAAAGATGTTCGCTTTTTGCAGAATATTTGCCAGTTACTAAGTTATCGTTTAAATTCTGGGATAAATTTGGCGAACTCACTGACAGAACCTGTCGAAACTCGTTTAGCAAAGTTTATTTTGACCCATCACGAAAACGAACGTTTCGCATTTCGGTTAACCACCTGCGCCTCAATCTTAAATGTCAGCTATCGACATCTTTTACGAACAATCACGAACTTTCGTGAGGCGAACATTATCGAAAAGAAAAAGAATTATTACTTGATCCATGATATCGAAGCTTTAGAGGACTTGGCTGAGAATATAAGTAGTCCAGTAAAAGCAGAATAACAGCTATAGAAAAACCAGCAGTCAGGAATGATTGCTGGTTTTTTTATAGTAGATATGTCTAGAAGAAAAACTTCAATGAAGAGTAGTGTTCTATATATTGGTATGCTATACTTTTAAAAGTTCAATGTGTCAAGACACATAAAAAGGGGAGAAAAATTTTGAAGAAAATATTTGTTTCATTGTTGTTTTTGGTGTCATTAGTAACGTTAGTCGGCTGTAGTCAGTCTCAGGGGGAGAAGCAAAGTGAAAAAGAGAAAAGTAAAATCGCTTTGGTTCTTGGATTTGGCGGGGTTGATGACCGCTCCTTCAATCAAGCCGGTTGGGAAGGATTAGAGGCTTGGGGAAAAGACAAAAAGCTGACAGCAAAAAAAGATTTTACGTATATAGAAACGAACAATCCAGAGGATAACAGTACCAATATCGATCAGGCAATCAGAAATGGCTTTACCACCATTATTAGCTTGAGCTACTTGCAAGCAGAGGAGCTGGAAAATGCTGCTAAAGATAATCCAAAGTTGAATTTTGCCTTGGTAGATGGTGAGATTACTGGGAAAAAGAATATCTCATCAGCAACCTTTAAAGATCAAGAAAGTGCGTATTTAGCAGGATTAGCTGCCGCATATACGACAAAAAGTGATCAAGTAGGCTTTATTGGTGGAATGGAAGGGCCCGTGATCCAACGTTTCCAAAGCGGATTTGAAGCTGGCGTTAAGGCAGGAGCCACAGCACTGAACAAGGAAATTACTGTTAACGTACAATATGCCGCATCCTATGATTCGCCAGATAAAGGAAAAGCTATTGCTGCTTCTATGTACAAAGAGGGAGCCGATATTCTTTATCAGGCGGCAGGAAGTACAGGAGCTGGGGTGTTCCAAGAAGCAAAAGCCCGCAATGAAAACGACTATAGCAGAAAAGTATGGGTGATTGGTGTAGATCGTGATCAAGCGGATGAAGGGGATTATAAAATGGAGAACGGCGAGACAGGAAATTTCACGTTGACCTCTACAAAGAAAAATGTTGGTGCAGCAGTCAAAGAATTTGCAGAAACTTCTTATAACGATAAATTTCCTGGATGCAAGCATTTGACCTTTGGTTTGAAAGAAGAAGGGGTAGACCTGACAAAAGGACAATTATCAGAGGAAGCCTATCAGGCAGTTTCAGACGCAAAAGAGAAAATCATCAGTGGTGATTTGTCTGTCCCAGAAAAATAATTTTGAACTAATAAGAGCGAGCCGAAAAAGCAGACCATATTAACTGAGAACTGACCACAAACAAGGAAAGAGCACTCCAAGCTTTGTTGCCAATTCTGATATGTCTGCTGTAAAAAGAGTGTTGCGAAAATAATCTGAATATATAGTAGAAAAAATCCATCAGAAGATCAACTTGTGATATCTTGATGGATTTTTTCTATATAGAAGGTTCTGAATAGCGTATACTTAGTATAAAAGAAGACGTTTTCCCGAAAACGAGGAGATTGCTATGAAAAATTTTACCAAGATTACTGCCATTTATACCATCGTATATGCTATCACTAGCTTTATTCTATTAGTAACCATCGGTGTTTTCACTGTTGCTTCAAGAGGGATTTTCTTATTTTCAATTTTGGGATTACTTCCCTTTTTTGTCGGCTTCATGCACATTGTCGGATTTGTTTGTGAAATTATCTGCTTACGAATAAACAAGAATTCTCCAGCAAAGAGGAAAATGGTTCTTTTATCTTTAATTTTCTATGTTATTGAAATTCTGGCCTTGGTGTTGCCATTTATCAGTATGATTGGAAAAATGAACGCCTATCTGGTACAGAATATTCTTCTTTTTGCGTTGGGAAGTATTCCTGTGACCAAGCTTTGCTTGCTGATTCTCTCTATTATAATATTAGTGCGGTTTAGGAAACGGAAAACAACTAACGAGATATAGAAATTCCCTAAACTCAAGGAAACAACATAACATACGCTGACTATTCTGGCTCTTTCACCGATCCACTAGTAAAAGAATCTCGAGAAACATTTTGTAGACAAATAGCGTGTAATAGATTAAACTACAAATGTAGTTTTAGAGGAGGACACTATGAAACAAGAAATTAAGATCACGGATGCTGAACTCAAAATTATGGAATTCGTTTGGAAAAATAGTCCAGTTGACTCAACGGAGATCGTCCGAGCTTTTGAAAAGGACGAGGAGTGGAGTCCAAATACGATACGTACGCTATTGGTTCGCCTGGAGCAAAAGGGCGTGGTTGATCATACAAAAGCTGGCAGGGTATATGTTTACCATGCAATTATTCCAAGAGACTATTTTGTTAAGCAAGAAAGTCAAAAATTTATTAGTATATTTTTTGATGGGAAAGTTAGCGAGTTTCTTTCTAATTTTGTAGCGGATGAATCAATCGATGAAAAAGAAATTGACGAGCTTCGGAACTTATTGGATAAAAGGAGAAAATAAATGACTCACTTCCTTTTCAATTTAGCATCATTCAATTTATTTCTGATTCTTTTGTTTTTATTCAGAAAGCTGTTAGGGAAGCAGTTATCTCCATTATTTCAAGGGAAATATTGGCATCTAACAGGACTAGGATTCTTGTTTTTTTTACCCAATCAGTTTTTTTCAAAAATTAGAGAAATGATTTTTTATCGAATACAAAGTGCAATCCCAAATGGGACCATGCCCTCAACATCAACGATTGAGAACGCTCAAGCTATACTTAATAGTAATCCCTCTGACTGGATGAATAACAATGCTCTGCCTGCCAATGGTTTGCTGGAAAGAAGAATGTTGCTATTGGGACTATTATGGACTGCGGGCTTCGTAATTTTCCTTATACGATCAACTATTTCCTATCTTCAGTTTCATAAAATGATTAGAAGCACCGTTTTAGTGGAGGATAAACGGATCTATACTCAGCTGCAAAAAGCGGCAGAGCGACTAAGATATAAGAAAAAAGACTTAGTGATCCTACAGAGTGACCAAGTCAAAAGTCCTAGCACTTTCGGTGTCTTTCATCCTCGGATTATCCTTCCGAATCACTTTATTGACCAAGCATCGGAGGATCAATTATTTTTTATCCTATTGCATGAGCTTGTTCATCAGAAAAACAAAGATGCCGCACAAAATTATCTTTTGATTGGAATCGCAATTTTAAATTGGTTCAATCCCTTCAGTTATCTAATCGTAAAACAGGCAAGAGAGGATCGAGAAATTGCTTGCGATCAGCGCGTGATGCATTTGCTTGAAGAAGAGGATATCTATCATTACGGGACCACATTACTAAGCCTTGCACAAAAGCGTGAACATTCATATCTGCTAAGCTTTTCGGGAAAAAGAAATGAATTGAGAAGAAGAATCGAATCTATCAGCAGCTTTCATCCGTCATCAACTAAGACAATAACAGTAAAATTTGGACTGATCAGCGCTTTGGTTATTGCCTTTTTCTTCGTTATCCCTCAAGCGCGGACAGACGAAAAAGATCCTTTTTCTCATCAAGAAAAGTGGATTGAACAAAAAACTGATCCATTATTTGATCAGCATTCAAATAATTCTCTGGTCATTTACGATGAAGCGAAAAATCGATATTTGGCGTACAATCAGGCAGGCGGACATACACGTTATTCTCCTGACAGCACTTATAAAATATGGAGTGCCCTGTTCGCACTGGATGAGAAAACGATCACAGACATAGACAATCAAAAAGCTTGGGATGGAACCACCTATCCATTCAAAAGCTGGAATCGAGATCAAACGCTGCAAACCGCACTAACAAATTCAACGAACTGGTATTTTCAGCAGCTTGATTCTGAGTTAGGAAAAGAAAAGTTGAAGGAAAAATTTCATTCAATTAATTATGGCAATATGAATCTTCTTGGCGGAATTGATCATTATTGGTTGGAGTCTTCTCTAAAGATTTCTCCGTTTGAACAGGTCAATTTGTTGCGAAAACTAGTCGAAGGTGACTTACATTTTTCGACCAAAGATGTCTCCTTTGTAAAGGAAGCCATTCGTTTACAGACTCAATCGGATCATATTTTATATGGGAAAACTGGTACTGGTAATAGTTTGCAAACAAGTACCGGCTGGTTTATAGGTTTGATTGAAACCAAGAAGGGAAATTATTATTTTGCTTGTCATTTGCAAGGCAATAGTGCAACTGGAACAGCAGCAGCTCAAAAAACTTTAGCAATACTAAGAAAGCTAGAAATTTACTAATTTCTAGCTTCTCAATCACATCAAATACTACAAATGTAGTTTTAAGGAGGAGATACAAAATGAGACGAATTGATAAAAGAAAAAAAGGAAGTAGAGTAGTGATCATAATTAGTTTTCTTTTACTTGCGTGTCTTGGCTTTTTCATTTATCAAAATATCCATGAACAACGTTTGAAAAAGAATGGGGAAGAAACACTCAAAGAATATATAAACTTGCTTTCAACTGGGAAATACGACGAATCATTGGATTATTTATCACAAGAATCATTAAAATCAGGACAACTTTCGAAAGAACAGGTGAAGGAAAAATATCAAAATATTTTTGGTGGTCTAGGAATTCATGATATTAAGATTAAGAACCTTCGTGTGAAGGAGAAGACATTTAACTACACATTGATTCTACAAACGAGTCTAGGACGTCCGTTAGAACAAACGTATTCAGGCACATTAACGAAAGAGAATCATTTAATAGAATGGAAACCAAACTTAATTTTTCCAAAAATGAAAAATGGAGATAAGGTCCGCTATCATTATTTATCTGCTGCAAGAGGAGAGATAGTGGATCGAAATGGACACGGTTTGGCAATCAATGGTGACGTATACAATTTTGGGATCGTCTCAAAAAACCTTGGAAAAGGTGAGGAACGGAAAAAAAACATCAAAAAAATCAGTGAGACACTAGAATTGCCCGAGAAAACAATCAACTCCTCATTGAAGCAACCATGGGTAAAGGAAGATTATTTTGTTCCACTAAAAACAGTAACGAAGGTGCCGGAACATTTCGAAGCACCAACAGGTTTAGAAGTAAGAGAAGAAACTGGAAGAACATACCCACTCGGAGAAGCGGCGGCTCACTTAATTGGATATGTAGGTGCAGTGACCGCTGAAGATATGAAAAAGAATAGCTATCTCTCAGAAGATAGTGTTATCGGACGTACAGGATTAGAGAGAGTTTATGACAAAGAACTGAGAGGGAAAAATGGAGGTTATATCGCCATAACGAGTTCAGATGGAAAAGAAAAAGAAGTGCTTCAAAAGGTTGATGTCGTAGAAGGGAAAAGGATTCAATTGACTATAGATGTTCAAGCACAGTATCTTGCTTATCAATCTTTGGACAATGAACGGGGATCTAGCGTGGTAAGTGAACCAAAAACTGGAGATTTGCTAGCAGTTGCTAGTTCACCAAGCTTTGATCCAAATAAAATGACTCATGGAATCAGTCAAAAGGAATACGACGAACTAGCCAAAGATGAGAAGTTGCCTTTTTTAGCTCGTTATTCAAATGGTTATGCGCCAGGCTCAACTTTCAAATTGGTTACAGCTGCTATTGGGTTGGATGCTGGAACGTTAGATCCCAATCAAACCGTTGCTATTAACGGTCTGAAATGGCAGAAGGATTTATCTTGGGGCGGCTACAAGGTGACCCGTGTATCTGATGTATCATCAGTTAATTTACAGCGTGCAATGATTTATTCTGACAATATATATATGGCAAAGGAAACGTTAAAAATGGGAGAAAAAATATTTCGGAACGGTTTAAATCGTTTTATTTTCGGCGAAGCGCTGGATATTCCCATCGAAATGACCCCTGCGCAAATATCGACAGAAAAAAATTTCAATTCTGAGATACTTTTAGCAGATACTGGATACGGACAGGGACAGCTGCTTTTAAATCCTATTCAGCAAATCACTACTTACTCGGTTTTTCCAAATAATGGAACAATCGTGTATCCTAGATTATTGCTTTCTCAAAAAGAAAAAAGCAAAGCAGACGTCGTCACTGGTGAAACCATTGCACGAATCAATCAGGATATGCAAGCCGTTGTGAATGATCCCAACGGTACGGCGAACAGCTTGCAGTCTTTAGGAATTTCTTTGATGGCAAAAACCGGTACCGCAGAGATAAAAGAAAAGCAAGACGAGCGTGGGCAGCAAAATAGTTTTCTTTATGCCTTTGATGGGCAAAGTCAAAATTTTGCAGTCCTGCAATTTTTGGAAGATCGACCAGATGATAAATCCGCAGTAGGAATGGTTCCTGAATTATTGACGTATCTGAATGAAACATATAAATAGACAGAGCAACGTAAAAGGACCACTTCTTTTGAGGAGCCACTGATAAAGTTCAATAACAAAAATTGTCGAAAGAGAATGCAGGCATTTTCTTTCGACAATTTTTTCTTTTAGATAGTGATTCGTTGTCCAGATATCTTTATAATTAGAAGTATCTAGGGGGCGATTTCATGCTTAAACAAATGGTTCAAACCACACTTAGTCCATATAGTGATCTTTATGATTTACTCATCCCAGCCGATCATATTTTGCGTCGGTTCAATGAATTAGTTGACTTTTCTTTTGTCTACGAAGAACTAGAAAATAAATATTGTTTAAACGATGGTCGCAATGCCTATGATCCGATTAAGTTATTCAAATATTTGATGTTAAAAGCGATGTTTCCCGCGTCTGATGTGGATCTCGTTGCTCGCAGTAAAACAGACATGGCCTACAAATATTTTCTTGGCTTGGCTCCAGAAGACGAGGTCATTGATCCAAGTCTACTGACGAAATTCAGACGACAACGCTTGAACGATTCAAATTTACTAGATCTCTTATTGAACAAAACCGTTCAGCTCGCGATCGAAAAAGAGATTATCAAAAGCAAAGGAATTATCGTAGATGCCACACATACCGCTTCTAGATTTAATAAAAAATCCGCAATAGAGCTCTTACGTTCTTATTCAAAAAAGGTGCGCAAAGCGATTTATACAGTAAAACCTGAAGCGAAACAGATCATGCCTGAAAAAAATCAAAAAAACGAGTACCAAGCAGAAAAAGACTATGTAAAGACGCTCTTAAAAGCAATTGAGGAACATCCAGAATGGTCCGTCATACCAGCAGTCGCGGAGTCAGTCAATCAGTTAAAAGAAACGGTTGAAGATTGCCAAGAATATGAAGTCTATTCTCACGATACGTCCGCAAAGGTTGGACATAAAACCGCAGAAACAGAATTTTTCGGCTATAAAACCCATCTGGCTATCACCGAAGAACGAATTATCGCAGCCGCAAGTGTGACTGGTGGGGATGTTGGAGACGGCCCATATTTAAAAGAATTAGTTGAAAAATCACGTGCGAACGGAATTGATGTGAAGGAAGTTATCGGTGATACAGCGTATTCAGGAAAAGCCAACTTACTTTTTACAGCAGAAGAAAAAATTAAACTTTATTCAAAACTTCATCCAGTGATTTCAAATGGCACACGAGATCCCGAACAGGAGTGGGAATATAATAAGGACGCTGGAATGTACGTCTGTCCCAATGGACAATTGGCCTTTCGAAAAGCTGTTCAAGGAAAGAAAAATCAAGGAGAAAACCAACGATTGACCTTCTATTTTGATGTAAAAAAGTGCCAAGCTTGTCCATTGAATGAGGACTGTTATAAAGAAGGGGCAAAAAGTAAAACGTACAGTGTGACGATTCAATCCCAAGCACATAGCGACCAACAGACATTTCAGGAAACGGAAGCATTCCAAAAACGTTACCGTATGCGTTATATGATTGAAGGAAAGAATAGTGAAATCAAAAACAGACATGGCTACAATGTTTCTTGGTCTAAAGACATTGAGGGCATGATGCTTCAAGGAGCCAGTACGCTCTTTGTCACTAATTTAAAACGAATCGTTAAGCTGATTGATGAAAAAGCGGAAGAAAAATAATAAAGAACGCCCGATGATCAACTTTGTAGGCTGATCATCGGGCTTTTTCCGTTCATTAATCTGAGTTTTTGTAGAAACTAGGGTACTTTATCAGTGGCTCTTCTTTTGAAGTAGTCCTTTTACGTTGTCTTCCCCTGAATCAACTTGATTGGCAGGGCATAATATTGCTCCAGTTTTTTCTCTGGAGTTGTGATGCGCTGGATTAATAGATCCACTAGTAAATCTGCAAAATCAGCGATTGGTTGAGCGATGGTCGATAGCTGCGGAAAATAATTTTGCACAAATTTTGTGCCGTCATAACCAATTAGCTTTAGGTCTTGCGGAATAGCGATGTTCATTTCTTGGCAGATGTTATAAACGAGGATAGCAGTCAGATCATCTGTACAAAAAAGGCTGTCTAAATCTTCTTTTTCTAAAATCCGCTTGATCTCAATCGTTTTAAGCGCCATGGAGCTGGCTCTCGAGTCAATCGTGAACACATGCGACTGTAATTGCTTCTCGGTTAAAAACTTCTCGTAACCTTCTAAGCGTTCATTCGTCGGTGAGTTTGATTTTAAGCTGCCTGTCAAAATACCGATTTTCCTACAACCACGCAGGTATAAGTTTTCCGTCGCAAGATAGCCGCCATGAAAATTATCGCTTCCGATAATGGGGATATTTTTAGATAGATGACGGTCAAAGGAAACAATTGGCAATCCGATATCTTCATATTCCTTAATTCCTAAGTTATGAGCTCCAGCGATGATACCATCCACACGATTGGCTGAAAGCATGTTCAGGTATGCCCGTTCTTTTTCTTTATTGTTGGCACTGTTACAAAGAATTGTCTTATAGCCCTGTTCAAATAGGGTAGCTTCCAATTTATCGACAAGTTCGCCAAAGAAGGGGTTAGAAACTGTTGGGAAGATGAGTCCGATCAGCTGTGTATTTTTTCCTTGTAACGAGCGGGCGAGAGAATTTGGTTGATAGTTCAACTCTTTCATTGCCGCATGTACTTTATCGATGGTCTTTTGACTAAGTGATCCGTAATTATTGATCACACGTGAAACCGTCGTGGGAGAGACACCTGCTTTTTTTGCGACATCTGTTAATTTGATAGCCATTTCTTTCGTTGTACTCCTTAGTCGTTTTTCATGTTACGCAAACACCAGAAATCAGCGGAAAAATCTCCAGAAATTCCTTCTAGATAAACATTCTTCTCCTCATGGTTAGGAAACACTCTTGCCGTCAAAACAGCTTGACCACCATTGACAAAAATCTCACAAACCGAATGATCAACGAAAATCTGCAGAGACAGAGACTCATTTTTATCAATTGTAAGTGTGCGAGTCGTTCCATATTCTTGAGCAAAGGGATTGCTTACGTGTGAGCGATCTACACTTATCATACCATTTTTTGTATCGAAATCGATGATGAATGAGTGATCCTGCTGCGTATCTGAATAAAGATGGAGTTTTCCTTGACTATTTGCTGAAAAATCAAGATGCATTTCATAGCAATTCGTTGTTTCTTCGGCAAGAGTCAAGGGCTGCTGAGAAATTTTCCCGTCCATAGATTGGCGTTCTTGTCTCAACTCAATTAGCTCCTTCACTGGCAGTTGATACAGCTGACCATCCTTGAGCTGCAGTTCCTTGACGAGACTTAGACAGTGCGCCCAGCCTTCTGAATCACTAGGATAATCAATCTCAGGTAAGCCAACCCAACTTACGGCTAAGGCACGACCATCAGGTGCATTGAAGGCCTGTGTCGCATAAACATCAAACCCATGATCAAGATTTGCCAACGAACTCGGATTTACCAACGATAGGGAATCAGTATCAAAGCTATCCGCGACAATATAAGCGTTAGGATAAATATTTTGATAGTTCATAATCTTCTTATCCAACCCTTGAGGGCAGAAGAGGAAGACAGGCTTTCCATCAATAAATACGAGGTTCGGACATTCTACCATGAAGCCCATCGCTTGATCCGTGAAGTTCAAAGAGCCTGCAAAATGCAGCGTTTCTAATGATTTACCGGTATAAGCCAGCACTTTTCCTTCCAGCGTCTCCGTCTGAGCGCCAATCAAAAGCCAATAATTCTCTTGGTACTCAAATACTTGAGGATCACGAAATTCATGCGTATAGCCTCGAGGCGGGGCTGGGATCATTGGCCGCTGATCCTTTTTGATTTCGCCAGCTTTATTCATACGGGCCAACATTTGATAAGATTTACGTTGCCAATCGGAATCACGCACATTTCCGGTATAGGCCAACACTAACTCATCCTCAATAACGATACCAGATCCGGTTCTGTTGCAAAGTTTTAAATAAAGAATAAAATCCCTTACGGTATCTATGATT
>ERZ791937.92-NODE-92-length-22758-cov-2.421310_pt1 | contig 22758 bp, 14 predicted proteins | sample MGYA00510124_ERZ791937 | MGnify/ENA primary metagenome ERZ791937 (study PRJEB30046, sample SAMN00993239) | human gut metagenome | study: EMG produced TPA metagenomics assembly of the A metagenome-wide association study of gut microbiota in type 2...
CGTTTACAAACGAATGGTCCAAATAAAATTGAAGAAAAACAACAACTGAAAACGTGGCAAAAGCTAGCCAAACATTTTACAGATTTATTAATGGTGGTCTTACTCGCTGCCGCAATTCTAAAATTTGCCACAGGCGAAGTGGTCGAAGGAAGTATCATTTTTCTAGTGGTACTTGTCAATGGCTTTGTCGGTTATTGGCAAGAGCGTAAAGCAGAAGAATCATTAGACGGCCTGAAACAGATGATGGGCCAAGAGGCAGTCGTTCTAATTGATGGACAAAAAACAACCGTTTCTTCTGAAACATTGGTTCTGGGAGATGTAGTCACGTTACAAGCTGGCGATGTAGTCCCAGCAGATTTGCGCTTATTTGATGTTCATAATCTGATGATTGAAGAATCAATTTTGACAGGCGAATCAGAAGCCGTGGAGAAAATTACCGGTTCCTTGAATGAAGAATTGCCAACAGGCGATCAAAAGAATTTGGCTTTTTCAGGAACACTTGTCCAAGCGGGCTCAGCCTTAGGCGTTGTAGTAGAAACAGGAGATTCCACTGAAGTTGGAAAAATTAATCACGCGTTGCAGTCAGTAGATCAAAAAACAACGCCGCTCGTGCGGAAAATGCACCAATTAAACAAGCAAATTTTCCAAGGGATTATGGTCTTGATCTTGTTCCTGATTTTCTTTACCACTTTTCGTCATGGCATGGAATGGAGCCTCTTATTTTCTGCGATGATTGCATTAATTGTAGCAATGATTCCAGAAGGCTTACCTGCTGTGTTAACGATGATTTTATCGATGGGTGTTCATGAGATGGCTAGAGAAAATGCGATTATTAAAGGCATGCCTTCCGTTGAAACATTAGGCTCAATGACAGTTATCTGTTCAGACAAGACAGGAACGCTAACTAAAAACGAAATGACGGTAATGGATGTAGTGACTGAAGAAATGACCATTGTCAAAGAGATTATGGCCAACTGTCAAGAATTGAAATTACAAGACCAACAAAAAATCGCCGACTTGCAGGGGAATCCTACCGAGTTAGCTTTACTACAATATATCGATAAGGATCAACTGTCTTTACGCCCTGTAGAAAAGAAAATTCCGTTTAGTTCAAGTTACAAATACATGGCCACTCGCCATCCGCAAGCAGAAGGTTCAATTATTTATGTCAAAGGTGCGCCAGAAGTATTGTTACAACTTTCTACGTTATCTGATAATCAAAAAGGTGCTTGGCAAGCACAAGCTGCGCAATTAGCGCAAAAAGGACAACGGGTATTAGGTTTCGCTTATAAGACAGTTACGTCACAACAGGAACTGACACATGAAACATTGTCAGGATTGACGTTTGCTGGACTGGCAGGCATCATCGATCCGCCAAAAGAAAGTGCCATTCAAGCCGTCAAAGAATCTCAAGAAGCAGGTATTTCCGTCAAAATGATTACCGGAGACCATAAAGATACAGCGCAAGCCATTGGCGAGCAGGTTGGTTTAAAGCATACGAAAAAAGTCCTTGAAGGATTAGAAATTGATGTTATGTCAGATGAAGAATTAGCTCAGCACGTTCAAAAAGTCGATGTATTTGCACGAACGACGCCAGAACATAAATTACGAATTGTCACGGCGTTACAAAACAATGGCGAAATTGTCGGAATGACCGGCGATGGTGTAAACGATGCGCCAGCACTAAAGAAAGCCGATGTCGGAATTGCCATGGGAATTAAAGGAAGTGAAGTAACCAAACAAGCCGCAGATATGGTTTTGGCAGATGATAATTTCCATACGATTGCTAAGGCCGTGAAAGAAGGACGCCGCATTTTTGATAACTTGAAAAAGACGATTACTTTCTTCTTGCCAACTTCTTTGGCACAAGGTTTAATTGTTGTCTGGGCGCTTTTAATGAATCATCCTCTACCGTTGACACCTGTCCAGATATTATGGGTAAACATGGTAACTACGATTACTTTGTCTTATGCATTAGGTTTTGAAAAAGCGAGTGCTGATACCATGAAACGACCACCAAGAGATGTCAACGAAGGCATTTTAACAAAGTACAGTATTTTTAGAATCGTCTATGTGTCGGTACTCATTATGGTACCAGGTTACCTTATGGCATTACAATTTGAGGGCCAAGCCTTACAGCAAACGTTCCTCTTACAAAGTATCGTCTTAGCGCAAGCAGCGTATATGATCAACTGTCGTAAGTTGGTTGATCCGTCGTTAAGCACAGGATTTTTCCAAAATAAAGTGTTGTTTGCTTCATTAGGAATCCTCTTTTTACTACAAGCGCTAGTAGTTTACTGGCCAGTAGCGCAGCAATTAATTGGCACAACTTCTTTAAATGGCCTTCAATTAGCAATGATTTTCGTCCATGTTGTGAGTCTGTTTTTCCTTGTTGAAGGGGAAAAATATATAACCAAACGATTCATGACGAAAGAAAGCCAAAAAACTAGCGAATGTCCTCGCTAGTTTCTTTAAAAATAAGAATGAAGAGTGAGCTCTGCTAGTCGGCGGAGTTCATTTTTTGTTGGAATTAAAGAGAGATAAAAGACAGGAAGATCAAGATGATCCAAGGGGAAATTGGAAATAATTATGTCGGCTTCATTTAACGTCAACTGGCTTAGTTCCACATATTCAATAGCTTGTAATTTCACACGAGTACCTAAATAAGCAGCTAATTCTTGTTGTAAAAAAGCTTTCCAAGCAGGTTCCCCTTGAAAGAGGAAATAGGCAGTCATCGTTTGCGCCTGAATGGAATAACTGGCTTGTTTTTCTAACAAAGAAGCCAAACTAAGAAAATAAGTTGGTTCTTCAATCGTGGTGTAGCGAGATAAAATCTCCAAAAGTTCTTGGTTGCTCTTTGATAACGCAAGGTCCTCTGCGGCTTGTTCGGTCATTAATTCTTGATATTCCAATTGAAATTGCTCAGAAAGTGTTGGGGACTCGGTATATTTAATGAATAACAATAACAGATTATCCAATAAATTTGTTTGGATTAAATCAGGCCGGGCTTCTTCAGTGGACAAATTAGTGACAAACTGCTGTAACGACTTTCGCAGCTGACTGTAATGAGTGTGGAGCGCAGAAGCCAACGTTTCGCCATAGACATTATCGTAATTCCAGCTTTCTAAGAAACAAAAGAAGGCGAAAAAACTTTCTTCTCCTTGCAAATAGATGCCTTCAGAAGCATAAAGTTTTGCCAAGGACGGTTGATAAAGTTGAAACAAGACATCTTTTGAGTCAAAAGAAAATTGACTCACTCGGCAATTGGCTTTGTTGCGAATCGTGTTAATAAAAAACCAACAAGCGCCAAAAATTTCTTCCGTTTCCACCGTCAACTCACTATTGTAAACTTGTTTCAAAAATTGAAAATAATGCTCCTCATGAATAGAATAATCGTCAAAAAAATAATTATTATGAGTAAAAGGCACCAACAAACGGTGATAAAAAATCCGAATATTGCTTTCTGCCCCGATTAGCTGAATGGTCGTCGTGGTTAGCTGAATCGTTAAATGAAAATCACGTAAGGCCAGATTCATTTTTTTGATATGTCGCTTCAAAGTTTCATAAGAAACACCACTAGTGCTCAAAAAAGAAGTTGTCACTAACTCTTTCGTAAATAGTAGCTCTTTTAATAGTTGAATACTAATGGATTGAGGTAAAAATAATGACCAAAGCTCATTGGTTTGCGCATTCCCCTGATTGCGTAACCGAATACCACTGCTATCGGTTTCAATGGACCAGTCGGCGGGTAATTGACTGCGAATATACTGTAAATCCGAAAAAACGGTTCGCTCTGTCGTTTGGATTTGCGTGGCTAAACGCTTGGCTGTCAGCTGAGGAACATTTAACAACTGTTCCAACAAACGAATTTGCCGAAGCAAATCTTTTTCCGTTATCACACGTTTTAACATGGAGTACATGGCAAAACCTCCTTTTGCTTAAGAATACGGATAAAAAGGGGATTGGTCAATTAAAAAAAGAAGCGAATCGTCATTCGCTTCTTTTTATTCACTATACAAAAATATCAAATGTATGCAAAACGGCTGACAATAAAATGGTTACAACAGCCATTCCTGATACAAAGCCGACAGCACCAGGAACAAACGGAGGTAATCGTTTAGCAATATAGCTACCGACAGGGGCCGCACTGATTCCTGCTAAAACGGCGATGGTCAGGGAAAGCCAAAAGCCACCACCCATCATTAAAATCACACCAGGAACAATACTGACCAGTGGCATAAACGTTGGATACCAACCTTCTTCAGCGAAATGTTTTTGATAAAGAAAAACACCAACAGCCGAAGCAATCATTTGTCCCATTAAAATGTCAGGAACCAAGCCAGAACCATTTGTAATATGATTAATATTGACAAACCAATCTGTTAAAACGCCTAGAATTACCAAACCTCCAACTAACTCATTTCCATAAAACCAAGCTTCGGAGAAGTCAGCAAAAGTGCGTCGTATTGACCATTGAAAGGTTTGCGTATTTTCAATTTTAGGTTGTTTTTGCCGCTTCTGAGCGATTGGTGCAACAGAAGGAACCATCCAAGGAAGTTGATGACAGATGGCTGAAACAATCCAGCCAACAAAAGCCATTGTGGTAACGTTGGAAACTGTCCCAGGTACATTTAAAAGGGGCATCAATTGCGCATTCAGCCAATTGGCAAACGGAAAGGTGAAAAGCGCACTCAACAGAGAAATCGTTCCTAATTTTTTCCAGCCAGGACCATAAACGAGCGTTAAAGCTGGCGGCGTGCCGACAACCACAATAAACGTTGGTAACCACAACACTTCTTTTGTAAAAAAGCGTGTAAAATCAAAAACATAAATAGTTAAAAAGAGGGAAAGTAGCTGAGAAGCAAGTACCCAAGGCCAAGCACCAGAGCCACCAGCAATTGCAAATCCCTGCCATTTTGAATTTTTCCGATAAAGTTGCCAAGCAATCAGACCGCCGATTAGTAAGAAAAGCGTTGTAAAAAGTCCACCGTAAAATTCCCCTTCCGTGAAGTTCATAACAAAATAGATAAATTTGTAAAATCCCTGCTGATTCACTTTGGTAACTACGTCATTGTAAGGAAAAAAGTTAGACACATGTCGAAAGCCATTCATGATCCAATACAGGAACATTCCCAAAAAAATTTTTACAACAAGAGCTAAAACGGCTTCGTAATTGATCGATTTATTTTTCATATGATCGCTCCAAAAAAATGACATTTTACTAAGTTTTTGAAATTAGTTTATTTTAGCTACTAAAGCTTTTAGTGCCTCGTTAAAGACATTTGCTGGCGGATTAGTCAATCCAGCGCCAATCATACCAATCCCCGGTTCTTTATGAGCAATAGCAGTATTAATGACAGGCAGCATCCCTGTTTCTAAGACTTTTAAGACATCGATGCCTGAAGGAATCCCCATAAAATCTAAAACAGGAATCGTGACATTGGGATTTTCTTTCGTAGTAATTTCCAGCATTTCTTTTGAATAATTCAATGCTTCTGCCACTGTTCCGCCAACTAATGGGACAATTGCTGGTGCAGCTGCCATAGCAAATCCGCCAACACCATACGTTTCTGTAATAGCACTATCGCCCATATCCAAACCAGCATCTTCTTGTGTGTAACCAGCAAACATCGGACCAATCACCCGTTGGACAGGCCCCGTAAACCAGTGATTTCCGCCAATTCCACTGACACGAATCCCAAATTCGACCCCGTTGCGACACATGGTGGTGACAATTGTACTATTCTCCACATTATGCCCAGCATCTAACGCACATTTAGCGGCGCCCATCCAAGTCGGACCAGAAAAATAGTCAGAACTGCCAAGAAATTCAAATACTTCTTTTAATTGTTCACGAGAAAAATCAGTTTGAACCATGTAAGGTGTTAATGCTTGGACTAACAACGTACTTCCGGCTACATTGCGATTATGGCACTCATCGCCCATATGCAAGGCTTGCGAAAGCATTAAGCGTAAATCAATGCCTTCTGGACAAAAAGTCATGGCATCATGAAGTAATGGACCTAAAACATCGCGCATCCAAATCAGGCGATCCACGACGGATTGATCATTTGCACCAAATCGTAAAACTTTCGCCAATTGTTCACTTAAATTAGTAAAAGCCGTGTTGCCGTACGTTTCATTTTTGATAATATGAACGTACATATTCGGAGAAGTCACGCCAGCCATGGAACCAACGGCATCATGTTCATGACAAGGAGAAAACGTAATCGCGCCAGAACGAGCAACCCGATCGGCATCAGCTAGATCTTTTGCTAATTCTTCAAAAACAAGCGCTCCTTGAACGGCACCTTTCATCGGTCCGCACATATTTTCATAAGTAATGGGTGGCCCAGCATGTAAAATGGTCGTTTCAGTCATATCGGGCATGACATTAATTGCTTTATCAAATCCTACTAAAATAGGTTTTGATTGAATAATGCGGGTAACCGCTTCTTCGTTGGCTTGTTGGATTTTTTCATAAAGTGTTGGATTTTTTAACTGATCCAATAATTTTAATAGCTCTGGGTCGCCATTGGCTGGCGGTGCCCAATTTACTTGATGTGAAGGAATCCCTTGTTTTTTCATATCTTCATGAATAAAGTCAATGCCTACATTGATCGTATCTAAAGGCTGTTTAAAAAGATCATTTCTGCTCATGTTCGTTCGCTCCTTTTACAAAAGTTTTGGTGGCTTCGCAAAGTTGATGACTGCTGTCGACAACGAGAACCTCTAAATCTTCTAAAATTTTCCGCTGTTCATGAATATCTTGTGGATCTTCTTCGGTCCCTAAAACATAGCCAATAATGGCTAACTCACGCCCATCTGCTTTCGCTATTGCTTTGGCTTCCTTTAACGCCTCCGCTAACACGCCAACAGGATTTTCGTGAGAACCATAACCTAATTCAAAATCTAACGCTAAAACCGCCACTTCAGGATCTTTGGCTTCTTGAAGAATGCGAGTAATCCGAGAAGTCGGATCGATCATTGGATGTGGGCGGCCTTCTGTGAAACGATCATCACCGAAATCAATCAATGTATGTGCTTGGCTGTGGTCAGGATTTGCTAATTGTCGTTCAGGAATTTTATGAATATTACTATAAACATCATCAGAGACTTCTGTTAAAGCATATAAAAGTTCATCACAAAGAGTGCCACCACAGAACAACCCACGAACAAATTTTTGAGAAGGGGCTTGTTGCTGTTGGATAGCTGTTAACGTTGCGCCTGTCGGATTTTGATAGAGGCTGGTTTCCGCTTCCTGTGTTTGACTAAATTGAATCACTTTTTGAACTGCATCCAGAGAAGAAGTAGCAAAAGTGACGTTGTCTATTTTTCGTTCCGTTTGTTCACTGCCGATAAAATAAATAACAACTGGTTTAGTTGAAACAGCTAATTTTTTTAAAATTTTCTCTGTTACTTCTGGAGCAGGCGGTTTAGAAATAAGCAAAATTGCCTTAGTTTGTTCGTCAACCATTAAAGCATCCAGCCCGTCAAGCATCATCAGCCCACCAATTTCAGCAGACAAATCACGGCCACCAGTACCGATTAATTGTGAAATCCCATAACCATATTTATGGATTTGGACACTAACTTCTTGGCTACCCGTACCAGAAGCGCCGACAATTCCAATATCTCCTGAACGTACCTCGTTAGCAAAACATAACCCAACGCCATTAATAATCGCTGTTCCACAATCAGGGCCCATCACAAACAGTTCTTTTTCATGTGCTTTTTGTTTTAACGCTAATTCCTCGTCAACCGTCACGTTATCACTAAAGAGGATAACGTGTTTTTGCTGATCTAAAGCTTTATGCGCTTCTCGTGCAGCAAATTTTCCATTGACAGAAATTACAACTAAGTTGGCATCAGGCTCTTCATGAAGGGCTGAATCTCACGTCTTATAGGTTACTTCAGAAGAAGCGGTTTTCTTTTTCTTCGTAAATAACTCGTCGACTTGCTGTAAAATTTCTTCTGAGTTCGCTTGGTCATCAAGATCTAAAACAATTAATAAATCACCCGTTGTAACATGATCCAAGGCGGGTGTATATAAACCAACATTCCGAATCACTTCAAGATTCATGTCGGTTCCCATCCCAATCATTGCAGTTTTAACTCCAGCCAGTTCATTGGCTCGTGTTGAAATGGTCATTAAAGTAACTGAATCAAAATAGGCGTTCTCTTTAATTACTGTTTGAATTGTCATGATTATTCTCCTCACAAAATAGTTTTAAACCAAAAATAATGCCGCAAAGTATGTCGCTTCCTGAAGTTGAGCCCACCTCCTCTAAAGCTGAAACCGCTTGAGCCATTTCGTTTGTATTTCCACTTTCAATTGATAAAAAAACACGCTGAACTAGTTGAGAAAACCGCTCGTTCACTGCTTCATGGATTTCCGCATAACTGACCGCATTCGTTCGTTCCTTGGCTAGCACAGCCAGCTGTTGGAAATTCGAGGGAAGTTGCTGTAATGCAGAAAAACTAGCAAGTAATCCTGTGATAAAATCATCGCCAGTGGGGGTTAAACCAATCCCCAATCCCAAAATCTTCGTTAAACAATCAAGAGCTATTTTAAAAGATTTTTGCGCCCAAGCCTGTTGAAAATGAATCATTTCTTTTTGAATCTGGGTCCGACTATAAGAATCAAAAAGAAAGGTTGACGACGAAGCAGGAAAAAGCGCTTGCCAAGGATTGAAACGAGTTTGCTGAATATACGTTAAAAAAATAGCTATTTTTGTTTTACTGGGTGTTAAATAAAGTGGCGTTGGTTGCCAAATTTGGGCATCGGCTAGGGTTAATTGTCGTCGGCCTAACCGGATAAACAGGGGCTCAATTTGGACAGGTAAATCAGCGAAATGGCTAAGTTTTTTTTCATCGAGTATAATCGTGTTAGGTGCTATATGTTCGGGATGCGTTGAAATGGTCAAGAGAATTTCTTGGGTGTCTACATGACCATAATTAATAGCGTGCGTAAAACATTGCAAACTAGTCAATGTTTGATGAGGGAGTTTCGATAAAATCGTTTGGTCATAAGCTAAAATTTTTGTCATTCCAACGACCTCCTTTTTAATAGCGCTTTCACAACTTCATAATAAAAGAATCCAGCACGCTAAACAATTGCTAAAAATGACATTGATTTACAAGTTTGAATGGACAATTTGTACATTGGGAGGATAAATGATGTTAAAAGTGAGTGATTTATTAACGTTAGAAGAATTACCTGGCATTACCTTAGTGGCAGGACATAAAAATCAGGACCAACCGATTTTAAAAGTCAATATTTTAGAAAATCCTGATATTTTAGATTGGCTAACAGCAGGTGAGCTACTGTTAACGACAGGGTACATATTTAAAGATGATCGGAAATTACAGAAAAATTTTTTGAAAGAACTAGCCAAACACCATTGTGCTGCCTTAGGATTTAAAACCCAACGTTATTTTGAAGAAGTTCCACCAGACCTAATCAAATTAGCAGATGAAATGAACGTTCCTATTTTAGCAATTCCTTACAATTACACCTTTTCGCAAATTGCTGACGTGTTGAAAAGTCGTGTCACGTTAGAACAATTTGATATGAATGCGCAAGAAACCGCATTGCATAATAAAATTTATCAAATCTTAGAAACGGGAAGTAGCAGTTTTCATTTGCTGCAGGATCTAGCAGAAACCATTCAAAATCCTGTCTTGTTATTGAATGAACATTTTGAAGGAGTTAATTTTTTTGACTTGCCTAAAAATCCAATTCGTATTTCTAGCATTTTAGAAGATAGACAAGAAACCTCAGAGTTCCAAAAACAATTACTGGAACAAAGTCATCCATTATTACGCTTTTATCAAGAACCGATTCATTTACAGTTGAAACTCCAGAACCAAGTGGTGCCAATTGAAATTTATCCAATTAAAAAGAAAAATGTTATTTTATATTATTTACTCGTCTGGAACACCTTGGCCCCATTACGACCAGTCGACGTGGCTCATTTTAAAATCACAGCTCATTACTTACTTTTACAATTGCAATTGGAATACTCACGGAAATTTGAAGAATACCAACAACGAAACGAATTATTTTTTAAGCTGATTGCGCATGAAAAGAGGGACCAAGCTGTTTTCCAACAATTTCAACAATATTATCGCTTGGCAATAGATAAGCCCTATGCGATTTTGCTAATTTCATTAACTTTAAATGAACGCCAAAGGCAAGAAAGAATGTCTATTTTAGGTAACCAGTTAAACCAAGTTATTTTAGGGGACAAACAAAAAATTGTTTGTATTGAAATTGACAGTTCCTTTGTCTTATTAGTTGAAAATCCACCTGAAAAAGAAGGCGATTATCTGAAAATGATGCAACGCCTAGCACAAAGTAGTATAAATCAGTTAATGAAAGTACAAGAAGATGTGGAACTTTTCCTAACAATAGGGCCTAAGATTCAAGGTCTGACCCAGATTCATGAATCGTATCAACAAGCGATTGACGTTTTAGCCTTTCAACGCCAATTCGTTGCAGAAAAACCTGAAATGAGGATTGCTTCCTACGCGAATTTTCATCTTAGACAGACATTGCAACGTTATTTTTTAGCAGAAGGACAAGCAACCCTCAGAAAAAAATATCTTCAACCATTGCTGAAAAGTGATCAACAGCAACATACCGACTTTGTCCATACAATGAATGTCTATTTTCAATCAAAACGAAACTTGTCTCAAACAGCCAAAAAGCTCTTTATTCATCGTAATACTTTGATACAACGATTGGAGAAAATTGAACAGCTAGTGCTGTTGGACTTTGATAAGGAAGTGGACTTGTTGGCGCTGGAAGTGGCGTTGTTTGTGGGATTCGAGTAGTGGAAATTTGTCGATGATATTGCTTTTCTAGCAAAAAAGACTTACACTGTAAGGTTGTGCAAGTCTTTTTTTATTTGTCTTGAATAAATAGGAGGTTATAAATGTGGGAGCAGAATTAAATCAACGGTTATTCAGCGCTGCAGACAATCTTAGAAGTAAAATGGATGCGTCTGAGTACAAGAATTACTTATTAGGATTAATCTTTTATAAATATTTATCTGATAAATTATTACAAACAGTAGTGACATTAGCAGATGAATCACTAGAAGAATATGATACGCCAACAAAACAAACAGAGCTATATAAAGAATTGCTAGAAGATGAGGACTCTCGTCAAGACTTAATTGACACCTTAGTCGATACATTAAGTTATGATATTGAGCCAGATTATTTATTTAGCAGTTTAGCAGAACAGGCAAAACAAAATGTTTTCCAATTAGATGACTTGAAAAAAGCCTTTGTTTATTTATCTTCAAATTATAAACAATTTAATGGCTTATTTGATGATGTTGATTTACAATCGAAAAAATTAGGTTCCGATGACCAACAACGAAATGTAACAATTACGGAAGTATTAAAAAAATTAAATGATATTGATGTCACGGCTCATGAAGGCGATGTGATTGGTGATGCGTATGAGTTCCTGATTTCGCAATTTGCGTCTGAAGCTGGAAAAAAAGCAGGAGAATTTTACACTCCGCATCAAGTTTCGGATATGATGGCGCGGATTGTGGCATTAGGTCAAGAAGATAAAAAGTTGTTTAGTGTTTTTGACCCGACAATGGGCTCCGGCTCGTTGATGCTGAATGTCCGTAACTACTTGAATTATCCAAAAAGTGTCAAGTATCATGGACAAGAGCTGAATACGACTACCTTCAATCTTGCAAAAATGAACCTAATTTTGCATGGTGTGGAAGCGGAAGATATGAACTTACGGAACGGAGATACGCTCAATAAAGATTGGCCAACAGATGAGCCATATACCTTTGATTCTGTAGTTATGAACCCACCATACTCGGCAAAATGGTCGGCGGATGCCTCATTTTTAGATGATTCACGCTTTAACCGTTATGGCAAATTAGCACCGAAATCGAAAGCAGATTTCGCCTTTTTACTGCATGGTTATTATCATTTAAAAGATTCAGGAACTATGGCGATTGTCTTGCCGCATGGGGTTCTTTTCCGTGGTGCTGCCGAAGGTGTTATTCGTAAAAAATTATTAGAAGATGGTAGTATTTACGCAGTTATTGGCATGCCTGCCAACTTATTCTTTGGTACATCAATCCCGACTACGGTTATTATTCTTAAGAAAAATCGTGACAATCGAGATGTTTTATTTATTGATGCAAGTAAAGAATTCACAAAAGGGAAAAACCAAAATAAATTAGCAACCGAACATATTGACAAAATTGTTTCAACTTATATTGAACGTCAAGATGTAGAAAAATATGCGCATGTAGCGACTTTTGAAGAAATTGTTGAAAATGATTATAACTTGAATATCCCACGCTACGTGGATACATTCGAGGAGGAACCGCCTGTGGATTTGGTGGCATTAAATAATGAAATCAAATCCACAAACCAGGAAATAAAAAAAGTAGAAGCTGAGTTATTAGCTATGCTTGATGACCTGGTGGTAACGGAGGAAACTCAAGCACTGATTGATGCCACGAAAGAGGTGTTTGGAGGATGAGGGACGAGATGAAAAAGGTCCCTCGGCTCCGTTTCCGCGGGTTTCAGGAAGATTGGGAACTGTGTAAGTTTGAAAAGCTAACAGATTTTTTCTCGGGATTAACCTATTCACCTGATAATGTTCAAAAAGATGGAACTTTTGTTTTACGCTCATCAAACGTCAAAGATAATGCGATAGTTTCAGCTGATAACGTTTATGTTAGAAACGAGGTAGCAAACTCTGAACATGTGCAAGTTGGCGATGTAATTGTTGTTGTCCGAAATGGATCACGTTCTCTTATTGGAAAACACGCTCCTATCAATCGTGAAATGCCGAATACAGTCATTGGAGCGTTCATGACCGGTCTTCGTTCTCCATCACCAAAATTTTTGAAGGCATTACTTGATACACAACAATTCAACGTGGAAATTCATAAAAATCTTGGGGCGACAATAAACCAAATCACAACTGGTGAATTTAAGAGGATGCACTTCACAGTGCCAATCGATGAAGACGAAAAAGAAAAGATTGGTAGTCTTTTCCGGCAACTCGATGACATCATCGCTCTTCATCAGCGTAAGCTTGATCAGTTGAAAGAGTTGAAGACAGCGTATCTGCAAGTAATATTTCCTGTAAAAGATGAACGAGTGCCGAAGTTACGGTTTGCTGATTTTGAGGAAGAATGGGAACTGTGTAAGTTGGGAGACTTAGCAAATATTGTAGGCGGTGGTACTCCAAATACAAATAACCCAAAATGCTGGGATGGTAATATAGATTGGTATGCCCCCGCTGAAATTAAAGAAAAAATTTATGTTACTGGTAGTAAAAAAAGAATAACTGAGCTGGGACTTCAAAAAAGCTCTGCTAAAGTTTTGCCTATTGGAACTGTTCTATTTACTTCTCGTGCTGGAATTGGAAATACAGCAATACTGGCAAAAAAAGGGACAACAAACCAAGGTTTTCAATCTATTATTCCAAATAAAAATAAATTAGATACTTATTTTATTTTTTCAAGAACACATGAACTGAAAAAGTATGGTGAGGCTGTGGGAGCTGGTTCAACTTTCGTGGAAGTATCAGGCAAACAAATGGCAAAAATGCCAATGCTTACTCCTAGATTTAATGAACAACAAGCAATAGGTATGTTCTTCAAAAAAATCGATGACATCATCACACTTCATCAAAATAAATTAGAGCAATTAAAGGACTTGAAAACATCTTACCTCCAAAACATGTTCATATAATTCAATCCCCAGTTACTGCTACACGTAAAAGTAGCTGGGATTGTTTATACAAACGATTGTTCAACGTTGCACAATTCTATCTAAAGGAGTATCCTTGTTATGAGAAAGAAAGGAGGACTATCATTGGCAAATAGCTTGCAAGAAGAATATCAAAAACTTGTGAAAATGAACTATCCTGAACTTGTCACGTACTTAAATAATAAGTATGGTCCAGTTCCAGGTTCTTATTTCAGGACTCCAACTTGTAAATCAAAAAATTCTAAAATTACTCGGTCAATGGAAGGTTTGGAAGTTCATCATGTTGGTGAAGATAAGTATCCTAATTTATCGGATATAAAATATGCTTTAACTGCGCCATGGGAAGAACAATTACCAGACCGCTTAGTCTATTGCAATTTATTAGAACATACCTTATTACATACTCTGATTTCGGAAAAACATGGGACTTTACAGCCTTATTTTTCATTTAAAGCTGATCTGATTCGAGATATTATTAATGATTACGAGTTTAAAAGAGAATGGCTAAAAGTTGTTTATTCGCAAATGAAAGACAATAAAGAATTATTAATCGAATTGTATGATCGTGTAAATGCAAAATCTTTACTTAACTTATAACGAAAGAAGCACTCCGAAATTTGGAGTGCTTCTTTCTACATCAACATCGCCAAATGGCGCATAATTTTATCATTATCCTGATTCTCTAATTCCTGAATAATATGCAAATAAGTTTCTTGCGTAGTTGTCATACTAGAATGGCCTAACCGAGTCGCCACGCTGGCAATTGAAACACCAGCAAATAATAATAGCGAGGCATGTGTGTGGCGTAAACTATGGACAGTAATCACTGAAATCTGCGCACGTTTACATAAGACTTTTAAACGACTATTAATCGTAGAATTAAAGACACGTCCTTTCACAAAAATTGGTTCCATTGGTGGCATATTTCTTATCAATTGAGAAAATTGCATTGCTGTTTGCCAGTCAATTTGTACTTTGCGTTTAGAAGATTCATTTTTTGTTGATTGGAAAAAACCAGTGGGGTTCTTATAATTCCATGTTTTTTCAATAGTTATTTTTTGTTTAGAAAAATCAAAATCTTTTGGCGTTAGCGCCAATGCTTCGGAAAAGCGTAGGCCCGTTTTAACTACCAATAAAATAAACCAATCCCAGTTTAGCTGCTCGCCTAACTCTAATTCTTTCAAAAGAGCCTGAACTTCAAATTGGTTTAAAAATTTTGATTTTTTAGGACGTGGTGCTTTTCCTTTAATGACAATTTTTCGTGTTGGATTTTTTGAAATAAGTCCTTCGTCGACTGCATCTAAAATTGCTCCTTTTAATTGATGATGAAAATCCATGGTTGTCTGCCGTTCGTGGGTTAATGCGTAGTCATTTAATAACTGCTGATACCGTTGCCGATCCAAATGTTTTACTTTTAAACCAGGTGCCAACTCAGCAAGCCGTTGTTCCGCAATATAATATTTTTGCAACGAAATATCCCGAATCGCCCCTACCTTATATAGCTCCACCCATTCACTAAAATACTCATGAAATAACTGCTCTGTTCTCTTTCTCTTAACCAAAATAAAACCTCCTCGATAATTGTTGATGAACGAATCATCTTTTTTATTATCTCGGAGGTAGGAAAGTGTGTAAATATTCAGTTTTATATGAACATATTTTGGAGGTAGGATTTTTTTAGGGAATTTAGTTGGGTTAGTTTGTTTTGATGAAGTGTGATAGCATGGTCAAGTTCTTTAAAAAATTTACCGATTCGCTCTTGTTCGTTTAATGATGGAATTCTTAATTTCTGCTTATTCATATCTTGAACATTTAAAGTAGTCATCATTAATGTTTTCGTTGTAGCTTTTACTAGATGGTGTTTCATGAAATACTCATTATTGATATATACCTTCATAAAATCTATATCCATTTTTACTTTAGGCTTAAACACAATAAATACATGTGAAACAATACCATCTTGTAAATTATTCAAAACAAATCTACCAAAAGAATAATCTTTTGACTTATTTCCCTCAAAAGCAATATCACCATAATGTAATATATTATATGTTTTCATGTATTCATCTGAAGAATTACGCTCAACGGGATTTTTTGTCATTTTTGCAACGGATAAAACATCTTTAGAAGAATATTTTAATTCTTTATTTCTATCGCTGGACTTTTCCCACATATCAAAAAACTTACACTGCTCCCATTCTCCTTCAAAATCAGCAAGCCGTAACTTCGGTACTCGTTCATCTTTTACAGGAAACATTACTTGCAGATACGCTTTCTTCAGTTCTTTCAACTGATCTAACTTACGCTGATGAAGTGTAACTAGGTTGTCTAAATTTGAAAAAAATTTGCCAATATTTTGTTCTTCTTCAATGTCAGCTGGTACTCTAACGGATAATTTTGCAAGATCATTTGAACTTATAGCTGGATAGCTTGTTCCTGTGCTTCTTTCTAAAACTCTATTTACAAATTTTTCTTCCTGTACTAAAGTCAATAGAAAGTAGCCATTGCCTGAAGGTCTCATTTGTGCATAACCTGTTGAAAAAACATAGTTATCATAAGGTAAATCAAAGAGATAATTATTTTTTTGATAAGGGCGTACTGTCTGATAAAATACATCATTTTTTTTAGCTAAGCGTTGAGCTCTTGATGGAGCAGAATCTCTATTTTCCAATCTGTGCCCGACTAATTCTGTTCCAACTACAGATTCTAAATCAACATATTCGAATTTTTCAGGCAAGTTGGACTTGGGATTGAACTCCGCTAACTTACCCAACTTACACAGTTCCCAATTGTAATTGAACAAATTCTCCATATAGTGATATAATTTAATTAAATAAAACAATGTGAGGGTCAGGTTATGAAGCTAAGTGTCAACGATGAAGCAACAGTGGAAAACAAGTTAATTGCGATTCTTGGGGAAGATCGCAATCAGTGGACGTATCGAGCAGATTTAAAATCGGAACAAGATTTATGGCGTAATTTACGTGAAAAAATCATTCAAAATAATTTAGCCGCAATTGGGGAACATCCTTTAACAGACCAAGAATTTGAACGCATAAAAACAGGATTATTAGAACGAACACGCACGCCTTTTGAAGCAGCCAAATGGTTAAAAGGGGAAAATGGTATTGCGAAAATTACCATCGAACGGGAAGATGCTTCTCTAGGAACGATGAGCTTGATTTTATATTCGAATCGTGATATTGGTGGGGGGATTTCTAGTTATGAAGTCGTGAATCAAATTGCAAAAAAGAATACTAATTCTGCAAAGCATGATAGTCGGTTTGATGTGACATTAGTAATTAATGGGTTGCCTATTGTCCAAATCGAATTGAAACAAGTGACAGCGAAAGATGGTGTATTTCAAGCATTTAATCAAATTAAAAAGTATGCCGAGGAAGGTATGTTTCGTAATAATATTTTTTCAACTTTGCAATTATTTGTTGTTTCCAATGAACAAACCACTCGCTATTTTGCGAATGCGCTACCACAATTTATGCATAAAAAATTCTTATTTAGTTGGCGAACAAAAGACAATAAAAAAGTTGAAAATCTTTATGAGTTCTGTCGCCAAGTGCTAAATATACCAGATGCCCATCGCTTAATTGCCGATTATACGATTGTTAGTGAAGAACAAGACAACAAAGTATTAATGGTTTTACATCCTTATCAAATTCATGCGATTGAAGCCTTATATGTTGCCGCTAGTAAGCACACCTCCGGCTATATTTGGCATGCTACAGGTTCTGGAAAAACATTAACCAGTTTCGTTTCTACTAAATTATTAGCGCGTAAACCAGGGATTGATCGGACGATTATGCTTTTGGACCGAAAAGATTTAGATAATCAGACAACTAGTGAGTTTACTAAATTTGCTTCGGAGTTTAACACAGGGATTTCATCAGGTGATGGTAAAGCTAATAGTCTGATTGTCGGGACAGGTAGTGCCAAAGAATTGAGTAAAACATTATTGGCCGATGCGAACTCTAACGTAGTCATTGTGACAACGCGTCAAAAGCTGGATGCTGCTTTGAAATATGCACGAAAACAAGAAGAGCAGAAGGGCACAAATCGTTTTCAAAAATTAATGGGGCAACATATTGTTTTTATTGTTGATGAATGCCACCGAGCAGTTAGTGCGGAAAATATGATGGATGTTAAAAAAGTATTTCCTAGATCCACTTGGTTTGGCTTTACAGGAACACCAATTTTTGAAGAAAATAAAAAGCAAGCGCAAGGACAACTAGCCAGAACGACACACGACCAATATGGAGAAGTTCTACATACGTATACAATCAAAAATGCGTTAGAAGATAAAGCTGTTTTGGGCTTTCAAGTGGAACATGAAGATACGATTGATAGCGAGTCGTTGTATAAAAAAATCTATGATGGTTTGTCTAACGAAACCAAATATGCAGAATACACGCCAGAAGAGTTAGCGAATGAAGTAGAAGCAATGGACAACATTCAAAAAGAGAAAATGTTGGATCGTTCTATTTATGAAAATGATAAGCATATTCAAGAAGTCATTCATAAAATGTTCCGCCCCAATAATGCTTATACTAAATTTGATTTTGGGAATGGTCGCCCTCGAAAATCAGCAATTTTAACAACAAGTTCAATTGATATGGCGAAACGTTATTATCATGCCATTAAAAAAATGACAGCGAAAGAAAATTGGTTAGAAAAAGAATTTCCTAAGCATCAGATTCGTCAAGGGAGAACGATGGAAGACCCTGATTTTCCGCGAATTGCCATTACTTATTCATTAGAAGAAAACGCTGAGAATAGTAGCGCACAGCAAGACGAGTTAGCAAAAATTATGGCCGAATATAATGCGTACTATGGTACTTCATGGACCTTACAAGACATTGAGCGCTATAACGGAGACATCAACAATCGCTTAGCTCGTAAAAAAGCAGAGTTTAAAGAATTTGGCCGTCATGTTGATTTGGTTATTGTGGTTGATCGGCTGTTAACAGGTTTTGATGCACCTACGATTCAAACGTTATTTGTCGATCGTAATTTAGAATACGCCAATTTGATTCAAGCATTTTCAAGAACTAATCGCACCTATCCTGATAAAACAAAGGGCTTAGTGGTTACTTTCCGAAAACCTCACACAATGGAACAAAATGTCGCAAATGCGACTCGTCTTTATTCAGAAGCAAAAGAAGAATCTGGATTAATTTATCCGACCTATAAAGAATCAAAACAACGATTTAAAAAAGCCTTTCGTAAAATGCAAGAATTTAATCCAGAAGAGATAGATGAGAACCAGCCGATTGATGTGCGAATTGATTATGTTCAATCGTTTCAAGCGTTAAGTAATAGCTATGAAGCATTAGTGACCTATGATGAATATAATGATGAAATGGAAAAATCACCAGCTTTAGCTGAGCAAGTCCATTTGATTGAAGAACAGATAGGAACATACGAAACAATCAAAGGCTCCTTAATAGAAGTAGAGCCAAAACCAGAGAATGATTTTTCGGAGATTGAATTTTACAGCGATAATCATGCCAAAATGTACGATATTGACTCTTCTTATATTGATCAATTATTAGGAAATTATTCCGCAAATAGCCAAGGCGTTCGTGAAGAAATTGAAAAAGCTTTGCAAAAATTGAATAAAACGGAATGTGTTAAAGAAGTGTATCGGGAAATTTTAAATGCAATGGATAATGAAAAAGTAGATCAAAAAGAAGATGTATTTGTTTTGAAAAGACGTTACTTCACAGGAACTAGAAATCAAGTGATTGCACAATTTGCGCAAGAATGGTTTGTTTCAGAAGATCAACTTCATTCATCTGCCATTCAATATATGATTGGCATGAACCCAATCCCAAACATGGGGGACATTATCAGCAGCAAAGACTTCGAGTCATATAAAGCGACGCACCCAGAAGCAAAACCATTTAAATACCCGCAACAAATGAAGCGTGCTTGGCGTCAAACGTTAGATGAATATTTAGTACCGTTGGAGGATGAATTACGATGATGGAGGAAGAATCACATGAATTTGTCTCATCAAGACTTCAATCTATTCAACCGAGAAATCTTCACATTTAAACAACTCAAAGAGCAACAAACATCAGCAGAAATCGATGCCTTAAAGCAAACCTACAAGCAACATTGGGAAAAGTGGAAAGCCTTAAACCTCGCAATCGCTCAAGGTTTACCAGCTGAACTCGGCATCACTAAGCCGAAAATCGAAAGCTGGACCAACGGCTGGAATTTACGCAGTCATTTCTGGGCTGCGTATCGCAGTGAGCAACGTCAAGCGGAAAATGCTTGTCTGGCATTGTTATTAAATAAAAAGCAATTTCAAGTATATTTGATGTTTCAACATTACAAAAGTGAGGAGCGGGCAGGCTCAGTCGTCGCTTACAATCAATTGCTTAATCGTTTAGAAGCTTGGAGTCAAACAATCGACTGCGAAGGCTATTATATTTGGCCGCAGGAGGAGCATGAACTAGTGGACCATTTGCCTTTAAAAGATTATTTAGCAGATGAAAAACAACGGAAAATTCTAGAAGAGCGGATAGGCAATCGCTCATTTCAGATCGGTAAGTTGTGGTTTGCGACGGAAAAGCTTGAAACGATTGAAGAAAAAAGTTGTCAGGCGCTTCAAGAATTAGCGCCGTTGTATAACGCATTATCTGAAAAATGAACGAAACAACGTCTCTGACCAATTACCTGGTCAGAGACGTTGTTTGTGTTTTTATTGATTTAAATCTGTCAGTAGTAGCTCGTTAGAAACAGCAAAAGTAGTAACTTCTGTTAAAGCTGGATCCAAAGTGTATTTTGTAAATGAGGTAGTACTTTCTGGTTGGACATACATGGTTAGATTAGTCACATCATATCCTGACCAATAATGTGTGAAATCAGACAGAGAATTACTTTGACCTAAATGGCCAATTCCCCGAGGAATCATCACTGTTTGGAAGGCGCGATAGAGTTGCATAATCCCTTCAGAGCTATCAAATTCTTGGAGATTGTCAGAATAGTATAACGCACGAATGAAGCGTGACGGCGAAGTGAAGTCTCCTGGGATTCCTAATAGTCCGTAAGAAGTCCCACCTTCAATTGGGTCAAGTGTTGCGCCTGATTTTAAAGTGTAAGGTTCTTTAATAGCGTAGTTGCGCATTCCGATATAGTTTCGTGCATTGGTTAAATGATAATTGTATTCTGGGCTGTTTGTGACTACGCCAATCGAATCATAAATGACGAACGCTCCGTTATCTGTTGGTTGCAAAACGATACTATTATTATTTTTATCATTAATGGTCCAGTGTAAGGTGAAATGAACTTCCCCCAATGAATCAAGTTGGAATTTTTGATCTAACAGGCCAATTTTTTCAAAAGCTACTTTTACTTCGTCAACGCTTTCAAAATTACTCAAAATATAAGCGAGAACTTCTTCTGCAATATGAGGTGTTAAACCACGATCTGCTAAACTTTCAGCAGGTGCTGTTGAAGATTCCATTAAATATTGAATATCACCAGATAAGCCGGCTTCGTTGATACCATCTGTGATAGCAAGGCTGACGGTTTTACCATCGTTCGCTGGTTGATCTGTGCCTGACATTGCTAGTCCCATAAAGGCATATTTTGCTGTCCAAGGATTTAGTTGGCTATTTAGAACTGTACCTTTTGGAAATTGAGCAATTAGAGTAGGGATTTTTGGTGCAATTGGATCTTCGTTGCCAAAAAAGTCAAACGTAAAATCCATCGTACGTCCATAAAAAATATCATTTGTTTTGGAAATAATCTTGATGCCTGTACACATAATAGTTTCCCCCAATTAATGTAAGTTTGTGAAGCCTGTTTACTAGTTAAGCATATCATACTCTAGGAAACAGCGGTGGCTAAATTCCTAAAATATTAGACAATTTTGTCTAAATGAGGTGAAAAAAATTTTTTAGCGATTTCCTTCACAAAACACCTTATTATCTTTCCGAAAATATGATATCTTTAGAATGGAAATTTCATGAAAAGAGGATGCGAATGTTTAAAAAGTACACACAAATGATAAGGGATGAATTTAAAGGGTATAATCAAAAAAAATTGAAAAAAGATTTCTTGGCAGGTTTGACTGTCGCAGCCGTCGCGTTGCCGTTAGCGTTAGCGTTTGGGGTCTCTAGCGGCGCGACTGCAGCAGCTGGCATGATCACGGCGATTATCGCTGGAATTGTGATTGGGAGCCTTTCGGGTGGGTTTTATCAAATTTCAGGACCAACAGGTGCGATGGCAGCTATTTTAATGTCAATTGCGGCAGTGCATGGCATGCAAGGGATTTTGTTGGCCACCTTTTTGGCGGGAATTTTCTTGCTTTTGGCAGGGATTTTGCGTTTAGGGAGCTTGACTTCTTTTATTCCGTCACCGGTCATTACCGGGTTTACTTCAGGAATTGCTATTATTATTGCGTTGGGGCAGCTTGATAATTTCTTTGGGGTTCGTTCAGAAGGCCACAATTTAATTGAGAAAATCAGCAGTTATCGTTCATTTGGCTTTGATTTAAGTATACCAACGACGGTTATGTCGATTTTAGTGGTGCTTGGATTAGTGTTCTTTCCGAAAAAGTGGAATGCGATGATACCAGCTTCATTGGTGATGATTATTTTAGCTACTTTAGCAACAGTGGTTTTTCAACTGCCAGTGGCCACTGTAGGGAAAATTCCGACAAGTATTTTTAGTGATACACGTTTGGAACTTGGTTCGCTTCAATTAAGTGCGTTTCAGGATATTTTGGTGCCTTCGATTAGCATTGCTATGTTAGGTATGATTGAAAGTTTGCTTTGTGGCGCTTCGGCTGGTCGCATGACAGGGAAACCATTAGACAGTAATCAGGAACTAGTGGCACAAGGAATTGGCAACTTAATTTTGCCATTTTTCGGTGGCGTGCCTGCGACGGCAGCGATTGCCCGGACGAGCGTAGTGATTAAATCTGGTGCGCAAACACGTTTAGCGGGTATTTTTCAT
>ERZ791937.94-NODE-94-length-22745-cov-13.121728_pt1 | contig 22745 bp, 28 predicted proteins | sample MGYA00510124_ERZ791937 | MGnify/ENA primary metagenome ERZ791937 (study PRJEB30046, sample SAMN00993239) | human gut metagenome | study: EMG produced TPA metagenomics assembly of the A metagenome-wide association study of gut microbiota in type 2...
TGTTCAAAACTTATTGTTTTCTTACCGTTCACGAACAAACCAAACTGTTTTCAAAGCTGAATGAATTGATTAAGCCAAACGTAACATATCAGGAAAAGTAGTGAAATCTTTGTCTTCAAGTCGCCGGGAGGTACTTGTAGATTGTTTTCACGTCTACACCTATCACATCGGCTACCTGCTGCCGGGTTGCGCCCGTACCCAACATCCTGCGGCATCGCTCCACAACCTCAGTGGTCATTACCCGGCGGCGGCCGCCGACTCTCCCCTGCTCCCTCGCAGCGGCTAAACCGGCACGGGTACGCTCAACGATCAACTCGCGCTCCATTTCCGCCAGGGCGCTCATGACGTGGAAGAAAAAGCGGCCTGCTGGGGTACTGGTATCAATGCTGTCTGTAAGGCTACGAAAGTGAATACCTCTATCCTGCAACTCTGAGACCAGAGTGATGAGGTCACGAACACTACGCCCAAGGCGATCCAGCTTCCAGACCACAAGGGAATCACCTGGTTTTAAACGACGAATAGCACACCTCAGCCCTGGGCGTCTGGCGTTTTTCCCGCTCGCTGTATCTTCGAAAATCTGCTCACATTCTGCGCGAGCCAGCGCATTTTTCTGCAAATCGAGGTTTTGATCGCCGGTAGACACCCGCGCGTAGCCAATCAGCATTATGCAACCCTTTGAAAAGGCTGATTGTAAATTGCCGATATTGTTCGCGTAAACCTGGGTTCAGACGAAGCTGATTTAGGCGGTGCTTTGGTGAGCATCGATAACGCCACCATGAGGGAGTTAGCAGAGAATAACATCTTCAGGAAAATGACCCGTGCGGATATTAACACGATGCTCAACACCCCTGGTGCCGAGGTCGATGTTGAATACGCTTTACAGGTTCTTATCGATGAGGGTCACAAATCAATACTCTTTCCGCATGATGTTAAGGGCATTTATATTCTTGCTGGAAATGTCACCGTACCCGCCCCTGTAACGTTGATTTCATTTTCTCCTTGCGTTAAGCCATACACAATTACGGACGATTCGTCGTTTCTCAATAAAGGCGCTGTCATTCGAAAAGCGGCAGGAGCTGATTATATTTTTGGGCCGGGAACCGTCCCTCGCTTCTACGGCCTGCTTCTCGATGGCAGAGACAGCAGCAGACCGCTGTTTAATCAGGAGAATCAGCAGCGCGGAGGTATGCTGTTTAACTGCGGTATTTATCGTTTTCTGTACGGCATTGGTAGTTATTCCTATACCTCTGTTCAGGTGGGAATGTCTTCCATATGCGCCAACCAGGACGGAGTTTATAACCTGATTGATTCTCGCCTGATTAACTGCACCATTAACGCGAATACCCGGCATGGTGTTTATCTCCGCAATGGTGCTAATAACAACCTTTTCCAGAATATCCGAAATGAATGGAATGGAGGGGTGGGATATTTATCTGATGGCTCCGTTGGCAACATTATTAATGGTGAGCTGGTTGACCGTAATGGCTCGGCAAATTTCGCGGTGCTTAATGGCGGAGGCTTTCTCGTTGGGGATGTATTCTCCCAGCGACCTGGCCGAACCTCGGCGGCAGGTTCCTCCTATAATACTCATTTTTACATGGAGGGCGCAGGCAGCTATATCATGCTCAGCAATGTCGTGACACGAACCGGCGTTGATGATGATGGCCAGGGAAAACTGACGCCAGAAAGGGTACTGACAACCGGTGGCGGCTCCACGGATATGACTTTTATTGCCAATGGTTGTGATTTGTCCGGATACACCCTATCCGCGTTGCGGCAAATTACCACTGCCGAGAAAATGATTTTCAGGGGAAATAAAGGCGTGCCTGACCTGATAACTACTGGCCTTTATCAGTTCCAGAACGGTCGGGGGAATGTGGGAGGTGTGAAGAGCAATCAGGTTCTGACGTCCGGCGTTGGTTCTATGTTAGCCCTCAGTTTTCAGGAAACTGGATTAGCCGATCCCACGACAGCCCAGGCAACGCTCCCTTTGTGCAGAACGCTCCTGATTGAATCGCTAACATCAGGCGGGGTATCAGGAAAATTCAAACTACCGTTTCAGATAAGGCGCGTGGTACAGGCCGCTAATGTTGACCTGTATACCTCTGAAGCCCGTTCATCGCCCACGGGAGCCTACGCTGTCACTGGCGCGACAGGTGTCAATGTATCACTGGCAGTTAATGCTGATGCCACACTGACAACCGTCACGCTCACCAGCGTTGACGGCATCGGGCGGTTCCTGCGCGTGACAATTCTGGACAACTAAGGGGGCATTATGAGTGATGCGTTTTTTGCAGAGTTAACTGAGGGGGACGATATTCCTGCTATGTCGCCATTTGATATCTGGTATGAGGAATTATGTGCTTATATGCTTGAACATGGTGGACGTGCCCCTTACAAAATGGCGTATCTGGAATTTTTCGAGCAAGGATTAACGGTAGAGGAGGCGGTTGAAAAATTTAAATAATGGAATACCGCCAGTGCAATACTGGCGGTTATGTTAATGCACGATTCTTTTGCTAAGCGCATTTTCTGGTGTTAACCCATCCGAAAAGGAATCAATCCATTCACCTTTATAAGCAACAATGTCCATTGAGTAGCCACTATTTTTAACCAGTTCAACCACGTCTCTGAACCAGGTTTCAAATGGCGGTTCGGTCAGTTCTGTTTCGTCTTCCATTTTCACTCCTACATTGAGGGCAACATTGATACATTAACGGTTCTTTCCAGACCATCAACATTTGTCAATTGAACAGTAACCAGACCGGTTGAGCTGTTAATGGACAATGATACCGTTACGCCAGTCCCTGAAAGCCCAATGCGTGCAGAGCTGGCAACAATTCCCGAGGTCAGGATATCCAGATAATAAAGATTCTCCCTTCTGAATCTGACGGGAATTTTAATATCGTCACCAAGTGACTGGCTACCAATTCGACATTCAATTAGGATTGAACGGGTAATATATGTATCGAAAGAATTCTGGAATATGTTGGTCTTGGTCAGAGATAACGTTGCACCCACAGAACCTGCTAACGTACCTGATGACTGTGAACCAATAATTCGCCTGCCTTTAACAACCTGGGTCATACCAATATTTACATCGTCGTCCATACCAAGGTTGCCGGTTATCGACTTATTTAACGTGGTCGCCTTCTGGTTAATTGCTGAAGTAACAAAACCAGTCATATCACTTCCGGAAACCAGCAAGGTCCCCCCGCCAGAGCCAAGAGCCGATACGTTGTAGGATGGCGAGATTGTCCCTCCGTCACCGCTGTCATTCGCACCGACACCAGTTCTTACCCCTGAGAGTTCAATTTTACCGTCATCAATAATAATAAAGTTTGCGGAATAGTCATTACCCACGGGTTGATTAGCACCACTGCGCCGGACGTTAACGCCGTTTAAAATCCATGAGGATTTCGCCCCGGCGACCACACCTCCCCTTCCGGCCCTGTCGCACAGTTCGCCGAAAATCTGGTTCTCCACCGACTGGTACGCATACCAGTTATCGCCGGTGTTCCATTCGTTCCGGCATCCTCCAAAAAAGTTATTGTTTGCCCCACCGGTAAGGGCCACTCCTCGATCATTAGCATTGATTGTGCAACCAAACATCATGGAGTCTATTAAATTCCTGACTCCATCCCCGTTTCCGGATATTGAACAGAAATATGCTTTCATTGTTCCGATGTACCTGGCTGTTCCTCCTGAAGCCCAGCCAATCCCGATCGCAAACCGATAAAATCCGCACCCCTCAAGTCGGGTGCCGTTGAACTGGGTTGCAGTACTCGGCGAATAAAAAAGGTACGTTGTTTTATCTCGGCCATCAAAAACAATATCCCGGAATACATGCCTGCCTGTTGAATAAAATGGAAAACTTGCACCAGCTGCTACGCGGATGACGACTCCGCAATTCAGAAAACTGTTATCGTCATCAATTGTATATGGGCGTCGGCAACCCCACCCTATAAATTGAAAACCTAATGGAAGCGTTGCGGGGTCAAGCCCGAAATTTAACGCACCGACATTCCACGGAATATCCAGTACCATCACTCCATCAGCTACAGCGTCTTTTAACGCATAGTCAGCAATAACATTAACACCAGGAGTTGTGAGCAACGCTTGCTGATCAGCTTCAGTAAGATATTCAAAAATCGAGGAGCGAATGATTCTGGCCAGAGGTGAGGCGTTCCGGTAAACCATCATTGCTCCTTCGCCTGAACCCAGGTTTGAGCGAAGAGCCGCGTCACCGATGTTCGACCATTTCCCTGTGGGGTTTGCAGCCGACCACACACCGCCATCGTTCTCAGGAGAATCTCCGGCAATGACGTGCTCAAGCTCACCAAGGTATTTGTACCAGGAGCCATTGTAGTAGACGATCTGCTGGCGATTATCTACAGCCAGACCAACAGCCCAGTTGCCAAGCTCCTGCCAGCCGATAGCTGCAACTGCCCGCTCGCCGCGACCAGTGATGTAGTCTATAAAGCGGCTGAAGATCATCTCCATGCCGTGCCAGGTTTTGCGAAGCACACCTAACCGGTCCTCTAACTCCTCTTTTGTCCTGTCGTTAACAAATTTATCCACGTTTTCAGCGTTATCGTACAGGTCCTTTACGGCGGCGGAACCTAAAGGATTTTTCGTTTTATATGTGCTCATAGTCGCCCTATAACAAAAAACCCGCCGAAGCGGGTTGTTGAGAGTTATTTCTGTTTTATGCAATGTCGCCGGGATAACTGGCGTTGTCGTAGTCGTAGAAGGATGCGCGGTACTCTTTGGCGGTAACCTGACACGTCCCGTCTGATTGTGGGGCAATCTCCTCAACAATGGCGTCATAGACATGACGCGTTGAGCCGCAGAACACCAGGCGGACTGGCTCAATGGCTGGTGAATTATGGTCAATCTTCAATGGGTCATCAAAATCACTCAGATGGGGAACGGACAACTGATAATCCCCCACTCTGCTCGCCACCATCAGACCGGATGCAGAGCCATCCTGATAGCGGATCAGCGCACGGGGGTTTTCGAAAGACCAGTCCAGCGGCTCCGTAACGGTGAAGGTTGTCACGCCACCAGCCGTTGTCATCGCCTCCACCAGACAGGAAATCGTGTTGTTCCCCGGAATATCATCCGTGAGCACGATGCGATCACCCAGGTTGTAGCAGAGCGCATCCAGCTCGGTGGTGGTCTGGTATGTAACCCGCTGCTGAAGATACTTCATCAGGCGACGCATGCCGATCTGGTAGGCGTGATCCTGATTGAGCACCCCATCGAGTTTGTAGTTCTCGATTTTCACCGGCGTGGGATTATCGGGTGTCCGACATTTAACGGTCTCCTCTGCCCAGGTGACGCCATTGATGTACGTCACGTCGACACCATCAAAATCATCGTCGGACGGCACGGTAAATCCGCTCTGCAGCTCCTCCACCATCTCATGCGGCGTTATGATCCCCATCCAGGGCTTAATCCCCTCGCGGTTGACCGTCGCAAGACCATCGCTTAACAGGAAGCGGGATTTCCCGGCACTGGCTATCATCTGCAACATTTCCAGCGCCGAGATACTGTCGCCGGTGGCGAAATCGAAATTTTCACCCCGTGGTGTCCAGTACGCGGCCTCCAGCGCGTTGATGGTATCGACGTCCATCTCCAGCCCCAGCGAGCTCCCGACATGCAGCAGCGCCCCCGAAATGGTTCTGGCCGTTCCTGAGTCATAGGACCGCGTTGCCACAACGTTTACGCGGCGGTCTGACTGCGCCGCCAGCTTCCCGCCCGTCTCGACGGTCACCGCCATCAGCGACACGCCGGGATAGGATGAAGGGCGTGTCAGCAGTCGCCCGCGCAGTGCCTGCCAGTACATACTGTCTCGCGCGTTGTTTGAGCCCTGCTCATTGCGCCGACGGCAGCGAGCCTCTACCAGCCCCGGAGAACTGAGGGTGATCCGCTCAGTAAAACCCAGCCCGTTGACGTTTTTCAGCGCGTACTCGCCCTGGTGACTCACCCACCCCGATCCGGAACCGTAGACGCGATACTGTATCTCCCACTCAACGTGGCGAATGCGTTTTTTGCCCTTACTGTCAAAGCCGCAAATACCGTTCGGGAAAGAGAAATTCACCTCGAACATATCGACGGTCTCATTTTCAGGGCAAACCAGGAACGGCCCCAGCCAGCTCAGCGTGTCGTTAAGACCAGTGGCCTCATAGTCGATCATCGTCCTGGCGGTGAATCCCGGCCATGACTCATCAATAGCACCGGAAACCAGGCGCGCCACTGTCGCCGTTGTGCCGTCGGACGAGACGATCTGGTATTCGTTGCCTCGGTGAGCAAGTGAAAGCCGTTGCACACCTTCAGGCATGCCCGAGAATGCGGTTCCCGTAGTGCTGTTATACGCAAGCGTCACGTTTGCCGTTACCGCCGGGCTGCCACCGGTTGATGCCGTGCCGGAGGTGTAAACCGGGGCATCACCGAAAACGGCTGCAGGCAGCGAGGAGGATGTGATTGCCCCACCAACGAACGGACTGGCCGCCTCGGTTATCAGTACTGTACCGCCGTTGTCCCGCGCGACCAGGCCGGAACCAGTGAGCCCCTCGGTGATGGCTGCCAGCAGTCCCGACATCGAGATGTAGTTCGCTACCAGCGACACCGTATAGGTGGTGCCCTGCCATGTGATCATGAACGTACTGGAGCTGATCGAAAAGTCGTAGGTGACAGGAGCCGCACTGGCCTGAATTTTTGCTGCACTGCCACCCTCGCCGGGCACCGCGTCCTGACCCGGGGTATAGGACGCAATGACGAGGTCATAATCGACACTGTTGAAACTCAGCGTCACCGGCATACCCGCTACGGGAGCAAGTTCGGTAAGCAACGAGCTGGCAAAAACACTGTAACCAGATGAGGTGGAGATCAGATAATTTGTCGGCGCCTTAATTTCAACGATGGCCCCAGTTACCCAGCTGTCCGGAAGAGAATTATCGTCCTCGTCGTCATCGTCACCATCATCCGTATCAAGGCCTGTAAACGTTACGGATGCACCAGAAACCGTCATGCTGTCAGCGATAATATCGTCGGAATCAGGTGAGGTCTGGGCCATGTCCAGCCCTGTTCCGCTTGATGTTCCACCGACCTCTGTCGAGTTGAACCAGTTCTCGCTGCGCTCATCGCCGGAAACATCCGCGCCGGGCGGAAAATAGGTGATGCTGAATCCCGGCAGCGTTGAAGCTGGCGTACTGCCAACCCGGATATCACCATTGGTATAAATCAGTTCACCGACACCGAGACACAGCAGCATCTGGACGCGCATTTTCGTAGGATCAGCAGCGTCGAACCGGGTCACAGGCTGGACCACATAATCAGGGTAGATACGCACCCGGCCAAACACCTCGCGAATCGGATCACCCAGCTTTGCGGTATTTGCCTTCGCCGGGTTCAGGTCGAGACTGCGCCCTGTGGATGATGTATAGCCCCCCGTATCGATACTGCTAATCATAAACAGCGAATAAGCTGCTGCAGCAACGGAGATACCGACACCTATCCACGCGATGGTGGCTGCCTCCAGCCCGAAGGGCACCGGATAAAGCCGGACATCACTTTCAGGGTGGATCACGCAAGTAGCCCACTCGCCTGGCGGAATGGACAGACCGTCAACCTCAATGGTCAGCGGCGGCACATCCCGATCCTCGTAACCTTCAACATTCACCGCCAGCCAGTTACGAATACTGGTTACACCATGCTCATGCGTTTCGAGAGGTTCACCGGGAAGCCGGGACGGGTAAAAACGAATGGTCATTGCCAGAACTCCACTTTGACAAATCGCCGCTTAAACCGCGCTAACGGAAGAAACGTTACGTTAGAGCCTGGATTGCATTCCGCCACATGCAGCAGGCCATCAATACTGACGACAATCCCCACATGGGTGACGGCTGAGCCGGAATAGCAGGCCACGCCAGCCCCGTCGCAGGGGTCGCAGCGCTCCAGGGTAAGCATCATTTGACGCGCCTCCCGGTCGAGGCCGCCGTCGTCTTTCGTGACCCCGGCAAAATCAGGCCAGAGAGGCAAGCCCAAATCCCGGCGTATCTCGTTCACAATGCCGAAGCAGTCGAGCTGCGGATATACGCGACCGCCCTTCAGCCAGGTGACTGAACGGTATTTATCAGGGTTAAACATGATGGATTCCTTAGCTGATATAACGTAGTCCGGGGAAGACAGGGAGCGTGTAGCGGTAACGCGGCCAGGCCATATCAAGGACATTCATATAGCCCGCGGTGATCTGAACCTCTGTTGCCGTCCAGTAACCCGACTTGATTTTCAGCGTATACGGCACCGCCGCAGGCGCGGCTAAATCCGTGGAGATAAAACTGCGGTATGTCAGCGATGCAGATAACCTGTTAGCCAGGGCATTGCGGATCGTCGTGGACACAACACCATCTACATTGCACAGGGCGAATTTCAAATCTTGCGTACCGTCGGCGTTGCGCGCCGGCAGCGCAATGTCAATCGCGCAGGCGGTAAACTTTACGGTATTGCCGCTCTCTGTCGTCGCCGTAATATCCTCATACCCCTGGCACAGGTAGTGAACATCTGAGCCAACGCTGATCTGCAGCGTTTCAATGATCACCTCCGGCCCGCTGCTGGCATAGAGCCTGTTAAGTCTTGTCATGCTTCAGGCCACTCCCTGTTAACTGCAAGATCAAGAATATCGCTGTTCACAATGAAGTCAGGAAACTCGGCCCAGCCAGGCGGAAGGATTGGACGCTCCCATAACTCCAGCGTTGCACTATATCGCCAGTATTTACCGCCCTCTGGTGTAGGTCCCTCGTATATATCGACAAACCTACAGACATAATCTTGCGCACCTAAAGGGGTAAGGAGCGGCATGTTGAACCAGTCAGCCCCGTCGGTAATGATGTCGCGGTACCAGGCTTCGAAAAGCTGTGCCTGACGATCAGTAAAGATCCATGAAACTGGCGTTTGAGTAGGAACCGAAGTATAAGCTCGCCTTTGTCGCCGCCTGCCGGTAACCATCGCTGTACTTTTTAGCGGAGAAGTCGCTTTAAGACCAAAGTTCTCCTTCAATGGGCAAGGGAGATAATCCTTCGGGTAATTGAGATTAGTTGAAATTGCCATCAGCTAATTTTCCTCCCCGAAGTAGTTTTCCCCATCAAGGCCTTATGCAAATCACCCTGACCGCTTGCGACTGAGTTAACCGCCTTCCGGTATCCCCTTTCTGCCCCCTCATCTGCAGCTTTACGGACCAGCGCCAACGTTGCATCGGAAGGGTTACCATTGATGGGGATAGTGATCGTGGGGGAATAAATAGTTCCACCACCGGTTGACTGTGTAGCGACTCTATCCAGCGTGGCATCCAGTTTTGCGCTGGTCGCTGCAGTGGTCACCCGCTCTCCTTTTTGAAGCAACCAGGTTCCTGTTTCAGGAACTGCATCAATCCCATCGTGGGCCATGCCAGAAAGGGAAGCTGCAGAAATAGCAGCAACCATAGGTTCTGTTATAGCCGCTGCAGCAGCCATCGCGGCTGGAGCTAATCCCGGTCCGACAATTGGGATTGCGGCAGTTGATGCGAAAGCAGCAAGTTGAGCCTGTAAGGCTGTAGCCTGAGCATTAGCGATCATTGAAGGAATAGCAGAGGCTTGGGCACTTTTATTAACCAGCATCTGAACACCTTGATACACGATCCATTGTGCAGCCATATCAACCAGAGCTTTTATCACTGACTTCCCGAGGTCTGAAAAAATTCCCTTTATTGCTTCACCCATTGATTCAGTACCGCTGATAACATCGTATAAATGTTCAGAAATTGAATCAGTTGCAGAACCTAATATTGATGTCATTGCATCAGCCGCTTGCTGATAATAATCACTTGAACTATCCGCGAAATCAGATAATGCGCTTGATATGCCCGACTCCCAGTCATTACGTAAACCATCAGATTCATGATAATAATCTTCTTGAATCTGCAGGCGCTCTTCAAGTGCCGATTTTAACGCATCAGTTTCAGACTCATAAAGTGACTTGGTAATATCACCAGATTGATACTGTTTTAATAAATCCGCTTGTTTATATTCAAAGTCCTGTTGAATGTTGTTTAATTCACGCACTCGGCTACGGTCTTTTAATCCCAATGATCGACCGGCCAGATCATTGTCATACCCTTGCCTTATTATTTTATTCTGCCTATCAAGACCAGAAACAAATTCAGCTAACTTTGCGTTTTCCTGATTTAGCCGTAACTCTTCTTTTTTTGAGTCAATGATTTTAGCCGCATACCTGAGCTGCTCTTTTTGCGCTTCTGATAATGCTTTTAAGTTACCACTGGTAATATCAAAGTTTACTTTTTCAAGCTCTGTTACTTCTGCAGTTTTTTTGCCTGTCGTCTCAATAAGTGCTGCTTGCTTTTGCAGATCAAGAAGCCTGCTTTTAAAAGCATTTTCAGTTGGGTTGCTTTTTGTAGTTACCTTCTGATTTGATTCCCCTTTCCCCAGTTTGTAATCGTCACCTTTTGGTGGTTGTATTCCCATATCAGAGAGAAGCGAAGTTAACCCATTAGCTCCTTTCTCTACTTCCTCTGGGGTTAAACTGGATTTGATGGCTCGAAGGAACTGAAGGCGTTTATTTAAAAAATCTAACTCATCTTTTTGTTCTTTACTTTGATTCCCTCTTTTATTGAGGAACTCGATACGCTGCTCAATATCTTTTTCGTCAGCTGAATCATAGTTCCCTGATACCGCTCCGACCCTAGAGCGGGTGTAAGAAGCAATAGCCCCAAGCCCACCAGCAATACGACCAACAACACCGGCTAAACTGATCGCCTCACCTACCAGGTCGGACAGGCCCTGTAGGATAGCAGGGTCAGTGAAAACATCATGGATACTATCAAGCCCGTCCTGTAGGGGTGATAAATCTACTTTTGCCAGGCCAGACGCAATTTCCATTTTTAAGCCACGGGCGCTTATCTCTATATCCTGAAAAAATTGATTAACTTTAACTAAGTTATCAATATCTTCCTGCGGCGGAGCTACGCCAAAATCCTTTGATAACTGAAGAAACTGTTTTAGCTTTTCGTTGTTGTTGTCAAACAACGGCAGCATTTTTGACAGGTCATTCCCTAAGCTTTCAAGGATGTTGGTTTTCCCAGCCTGAGTGGGTATTTTCTGTAATGCCGAACTAATAGCCAGCAACTGTTTATCAGGGGATTGCTGGGCCAGCTTCTGAGCTGAAAGCCCGAGCGTGTCCAAAGCCTGCGCAGCCTCACCTGATTTGTTCAGGACCGCATCGCCGACTTTATCATTAATGTCTTTGAAAATATCGGCTATGTTATCGCCGGTTAAACCTGCCTGTTCAGCTGCGTATTGCCAGGATAGCAAGTCCTGGGTGGACATTTTTAATGACTTAGCCCAGCGATCTGCCTCGGTCACTTGCTGCGCTGTATTTTTTACAATTGCTAGCCCAGCAGCGCCAATCCCGACGGCGGCAGTTGCCGCAGCTGCTCCAATAGCAATAATTGAGGTGCTTATTTCCTTGGCGTCTTTTTTAACCTGGTCACGCCATTTTTGCGAGGCTCTTTCAGCCTTATCCATTCCCTGAACAAATCCACCAACCTTTGCGATAAGGTCAATTGTTAATGTACCAAGGGACTTGCCAGCCATCATATTTCTCCGAGGAATAAAAAACCCGCCTAAGCGGGTTTATATTTATCAGAACTTATTCTGTTTCGGTGGCTTGCTTATTTTGCAGTCGGAGACTTCAGAGTGAGTAGTATTACTCATCTCGCTGTAAGTAGTTCTCTTCAAAACAAGTGTTGCTCTATCAACTGAATAAGTTTGCTTATATTTTGTCGAATCCTTACGCCACGTTACCTCAGATGGCCCAAATGCAGCAGGAGCTGTAAAATTTAATCCGCTTCCCATAGATGGCGACTGAAGAGATGCTGAACCATTGTTTTGGTCAAGCACAACGATAAGATCAGGTGCTCTTTCATCTAAATAAGGACAAGATAAATAAGTAATTTTTGCAGTTGCAAGACTTGAAAAGCCTATTAAAGAAATGCACAACCCTAGTAAAAGATTCTTCATTGAGAGACCTCACAGACTCATTTCCGTTTGAGTGCCCAACAATACAATAAACCTAAGACTAGACCCAACTTTTCATAGCTTCTTCCAGAGAAAGCGGCGCTTCGTTGATGTGCGGTGCAAAGTCACTAACCTTGAAAGGAGGCGTGTTCTTTGCCTTATTGATGTTAGCCAGGACAGAAGCCACCAGCGAAGCCCCCCACTCGGTTCGCATTATGACATTAAGCTGACCATACTTATTACGGTACTTTACCCACACCTGAAACTCACGAAGGCTCATTCGCTCCTGAGCCTCCGCTATGGTCCGCCCACCGATGCCGTTCATGACTAACTCACACCAGAACTCGTCTTCTCCTGTGAGTTCGTAGTCTTTCCCAGATCGTTGACTTCCTGGATGACGGCCAGCAAAGCGATAACGATTGGCCCATCGAGCGCGCCACGGTCTTCAGATGCAGTTCCGAGAATGTCTGCCTCAGTAAAGATTTGCTTCCCTTCCTCATCGCAAATATGGGCAGCAATACGCCCAGCCACCGGATCAGATTTTCCGTTGTACGCCAGCAGTTCAGCTTTAGTGGTGTGGTAGCCCATCGGGCGCACATAGACGGTTGCGATATGCTCTTTCCCGTCACGGCCTTTCCACTTAATTTCTTTTTCCACGGGACGCCCGGTAAAGGCACCGGTTTCTTTTAACGTATCGAGAGTAAGTTGCATTTCAGCTCCTGAATTGAAAAGCCCGGATAACCGGGCATATTAATTACGCTGCGGCCTTCGGCACCCATACGGAAGAGCCAGACCGCTGGATCGTGGCGGAGGTCGTCACAACAGCGTTACCCTGGAAATCAAACGGGAAATCGGAAACGTAACCCTGGAAAATGAACCAAGTGCGATCCGATGGCAGTACCAGGCCATCAACAGCATCCTCAGCGCCAGAAGCGGCGGCTGTCGGGACACTGGTTCCATCTGACCAGCCAACCGCAAAAGTTAACGGCGTCTGGTCATTCGCTTCAGCGAGGCCATGCAACATAATGTGGCTGGCGTTCGTCGGATCAGCGTTAAGCCCGACGGTTGCGGCCGCAGGCGTTTTAAGCCCCTTTTTGTAGGTTCTGGAATCCCGCTCACTCAGACAGGTATCTTCAATCTGATCGGCAGGGTTGCCGCCGGGGTTGAAACTGGTGATGCATTCAACCTCGCTGACCACGCCAGACTTGAGCACAAAAAATTGCGTGCCTTGCGTTAATACAGACATGTTTTGTCTCCATAAAAGAAAAACCCGCACAAGGCGGGTCAGTTTGGGGTTGTTGGTTATCTGGGCGTTATCCAGTCAACATCGAAGGAATAGCGGTATCGCATTGTTTCAGGATCGCGGCTTTGTTCACCCCATCGGGTGATATAGGCCTTGCCCTCAATCGCGTCGCGTAAAGCACGGGCAACGGCGATCACGTCGGTGTCAGTATCACCATAGACATCAACCTGCAGAGAATAGTGATCTGCATCTGGCCGCTGGTTCAGATAATTTTCAGGTGAGCCGCCTATGTTTTGCCAGACTGCATAGGGGTAAACGATATTATCGTCCTGCATACCGAACGGATAAAGCCGCACGGGATTTGAACCTAACAAATCCCTGACTGCCTGGCTGGCTGCGCAAACTGCAAATATTGGAGCAATCATACCGGAGTTCCTTTTTTAGCCGCCCGTCGCACAGCGCGATCAATGGACTTTTCCAGCTCCACAGCAAAAACGTTAATCACATCGGCATCGACCCCATTCAGTGCAGGCCTAATTATTGGCCTCGCTGCAGCATGTTCTGTGCCGAATTCAAGGAATCGCCAGTACCAGGTATCCCCGCCGGGATTACCTTTATCTCCGGCAGTGTTATAACTTTTACCCGCCCTGCCTTTTCGGACGTTGGCCTTCGTATTGGCGTATTGCCTGGCACCGCCCATCACCCCGACACGAAACGTTGGATCGCCGGTTCTACGAAACGCCTTGCTGCTGAAGCTGACCACAATGTTTTTGTAGATAGCCTCTTTGGTGAGAGGATCATCTACCCGCGCGGCATTATTGCGCGCTCTGTCCCTGATGACGTTTGCCGCTTTACGCAGCGCTGCACGACCGGATTTATCGCGAGTGACCTGTGAGACGGCATCCAGTTTCCCCAGGACGGAATCGAGGCCAGTCAGGTTTACTTCTACGCCATCAGCCATCGTTAGCCCCCTCTGAACAAGGCAGTGTCAGGTATTCCCTGCCGCTCCGGGGGTCAGGTAAAACACCCTCAATGTTGTAGATGCGGCCACGAAACAGGATCCGATGTTTGCGGGTAACACCCTCACGGTAACGAATCGTTATCCGTGTGGTAACTTCGCCCTGAGAGGCCTGGGCGGCGATAAACTCACGTGCGGATAAAGGAGCGACTTCGGCCCAAAGGGTTGCGACATCGCGCCAGGTATTAATCACGGCTCCTGTTGTCGGGTTCTGTTCTTTTACCGGCTCCTGCAGGGTGATCCTGTTACGCAATTTTCCGGCCTGCATATCACCCCCTCGTTCTTTGACTCAGGTAAACGGGGCGATCATCACCCAGTGAAGTGATTTCAATATCGTCATCTGCAGCCAGCGACTGGATAATTACATCGGACAGGGCGACGTTAGATTCAGCCAGGCGATTTATCGCTTCCGTCTGCTCTCTCTGTGCTGCTGTTTGTTCTCTCAGCGCTGCTATCAGCGCGTTTACCAGTTGCTCGTTCATAGGCTATTTTCGTCCACTTTTTTAACCATTCACGCCGACGGAGACACCCTTCACAGGCCATAAATCACCTCAAAGTGGGATATATCGGTAGGGTTCAAGCAACGAAGTGAAGCCGAAGGGGATGCTCATTTTATTTACATCGGAAGCTTCTTCCCTGCTGTTGAACCAATGCCCAACAAGAAGCATCAGCGCCAGGAGGATATCGTCAGCAATTTTTAACCCGTCTGGATCGGTATCAGGCACAGAGTCTTCATGCAGTTTCCGATTAATGAAGTTCTCTGCGCGACGCCGAGCAGCTGTGAAATACAGCGTCAGCAGTTCATCTTCGGTTGCATCGTCAATATCGATCCGACACTGCGCCCGCAACATCTCAATCGTTGTGCTCATGTATTTTCCCTGGCCCGCAGCGAACTGCGGGCATAAAAAAACCGCCGGAGCGGTGGAGGTTGAAGCTGATTATTGCCTTAGCCGCCAGATGCCGGTTTACCCACCAGCGCCTTAATCGCGCCGGTATCTTCCAGTACGCAGTCGAAGCGGTGGAAGGCCAGGAAGCCAGTCTGATCGTACTCTGCGTAACGCTCAACCAGCCGTTTCAGCGTCATGTAAGTGACGCGACGAACGATAAAGCGGTTAAAATCGCCGAAGTAGGCAAATTTGGCACCAGCCGCGATATCAGGAATAGCCTGGTCAACGACATACGGCACCTGCAGAACAGTAGCAGGTGCGCCACCGATAATGTTCGGTAACCAGAGCGGGCGGCCCTGTCCGTCCTCCATTTCCTCCACCAGCTGCAACGTTGCATCGTTAAAGGCCCAGCGCACCTTTGGACCGTTACGATATGCCGGGTCGACAGAGTGCTTCAGTGCGTTCAGCTCTTTCCAGGTAAAGGTGGTCGCTGCTGCGGTATTTTTGGTGCCAGTTACCGACGCAGCCAGCCCTTTAGGCTGCAGCGGGGTGCCGGTGCCGGTCCCTAATACCAGATACTTCGCTTCACCACGTCCGATGCGAGTGGCGATACGCGCGGCCAGGAACGCCTCGATATCTACGCCGCTGTCCTGGAGCAGTTCATTGGATACGCGAATGATTTTAGAGGACAGTTTTTTAGCCCCCAGCGTTGCACCGCCGAAAGACACGTCTTCTTCACTGGTTTCAGTGTTTTCGCCCAGCAGTTCACCTTCTTCAGTGGTACCGTCAGAGGTTGCCCAGTCAATGTCCTGGCCGTTGGCGGTATTCAGAATTTGCGCCACACTGGCAATTCCACCGTAATCTTTCAGTGCTTCGACGATCTTATTGCGGAACTGGGTTGGTACGGTGTAACCCCCTTTTTCATCCGGCGTCGTGCCCTGTGCACGCAGCTCCTTTAAAGCCTGGCGTTCTTCAGCGCTCATCTCGCCAAGACCACGGCGCAAAAACGCATTAAACGCCGCAGCACGGCGTTCGTTAGCCTGTGCTTCCGGGTTTGCTGGATCACGATTCTGCTGCTGGCGCTGTTCCGGCTCGTTTTCGTGAATATAGTCCTGATCCTGGCGGCGCAGTTCCTCTTCGCGTGCAATACGCTCATCAAGGGCGTCAAGCTCCGATTTTGCAGCGTTCCACTGAGTACGCTGCTCATCGGTCCAGGGTGTATCACCAATTTTGTCATGCAGGGCACGCATATCTTTGGCGATGATGTTACGTTTTTGCTTCATTTCATGCAGTTTCATGATTTTTCCTTACGCGTTAAGAAGGGTCAGCAGGCGCTCACGCGCCATTCGTTGATTAATGGCGTTCTTTAGCGCACCGCTGTCGCGCGCCTCCTGCCAGGCTTTCATCGATCGGACGCCGGAGTCGGCCTCCTGATATGCGGGATAAGTCACCGGACTGACATCAAACAGCCGGGAAAACTTCGATATTTCACGAATAACGATCCCTTCATCGTCCTGGTACCAATTTTCACCGTCATGGGATACCCGGAAGGCAAAAGATGACTGGTTAATGTCACCGCGCATCATCGGCGCCAGCACCAGATCGCGGATAGTTTGCGTATCCGGAGCTGTAATGTCGTAACGCAGGCCGCGCTCATCGACAGACAGGGATAGCGTCCCGGCAGCGCTCCGTCCGAGAATAAAGTTGGGGTCATGGTTAAACAGCCCGCGAACATCATCATTCAGCACATCGTCAAATGCTCCGGGCTTGATGATTTCACGGAATCCCCACAGGGGTTCAGAACGGCTGTTGAACACCGAGCCATAGCCCAGAATGCGGGTAGGTTCATCGGTGCGTTGCTCGGCTCTGACCTCCCCGCTGTAACAGCGCGTTTCACGGTCATTCATTGGGCTTTTCCTCGTCGGTTTTAGGTGCCTTAAAATCGTCTGCGGGGTTCGCGGCGTTAACGCTCACCAGCATTTCATCCAGGCCATCTACCGGATTCATGTCTTCGAAGGCTCGCGCTTCATTGCGGCTCATCCAGCCATCAGTGATCGCAAAGTGGTAGAACTGAGCACGTTCCTGCGGGGTCCCGCGTAGCAGGCCTGTCAGGTTAAACCTGACGTAATATCCGGCGGCCAGTTCAGCACGGGTGAACAGACGGCGATTGAGTTCCTGTTCCCAGTTCGTTACCCACGGCATGATCGTGTAGCGGACAAACTGAATGGCCTGCTGCGTAATATTTGAGAAAGTGGCTTTTTCGAGATCGTTAATCATGTGCGCCGGTACATTAAATATCCCGGCAATCATCGACCGATTCAGCTTCGACATATCAATGATCTGGGCATCAACCGGGGAAACGGTGAGCGCTTTGTAATCCAGCTCTGCCGGGAGAAGCATTGTTTTATTCTCCTGGCTGCGCAAAGCAGCTGTAGCTTTTTGCCACATGCTTTTTAAACGCCCCCAGCTTTCTTCATTCAGCTGGCTTTTCACCGAAATAATGCCAGCGGGTCGCGCATTACCGTTGAAGAATGAACTGGTATAAGCCTGCCCACTCATCCCCATTCCTATCGTCTCGGCATGCTGCGTAATTGGGCTAAGCCCCATTTTCTGGTTGTTACCCAGCGCCCGGATATGCACCATATCGTCGGGATTGACGGCAAACGCCCCCTCTTCGTTGTAAACGCCATAGGTATACCGACCACCCGTGTTAAGCAGTGTCGTTTCCCAGGGCATGCAGCATTCCAGCCCGGAAACTTCACCACGACGGGAACGCTTCACCCAGGTGTAACCATTCCCCCAGCCCAAAATATGACGCTGTTTTAGCTCACGCCACTTATAGCTGGTCTGCCACATATTCGGCTCATCGTGAACCAGGTAAAACACAGGGTGATCGCGGGCAGCTTCAACCTTGTTATTGGTTTTCCGCATAACATGCAGTGGCATCTGAGCGATATTCGAAGAGATAACGTAAATACAGGCATACACCGCAGCCAGCTTCATCGCCGTTTGCGGGCTGACAAATACGTCCTGGGCAAACACGTTATCTGTTTCTGCCGACTCACTCGTGATCGGCGTAGCCGGGTTTTCCAGTGGTTCACTGCGAAAAAGAGCATCAAGCAGCATTATTCCCCCTCATTGCCGCTAACAGCGCATAAATGAGTAGCAGGGTTCCCGACATCATCAGAGACATCGCCAGCCCGAACTGGAGATACACGCCAGCAGCAAGCGAACCGAACCCGGTAAGCCCGATAGCATCAGTGATTAAAGTTTTCATAGAAGTAAAAGGTCTTCGTCAGGGTCGATAGTGGACAGGAAGTCAACTTCACCACCACCGTTAACAAGCAGGCGACTCATCGCAATAAACATCGCGACAGGGCCGTCAATTTTGTTTTCTGGGGTGGCCTTGTTGGGGAAAATATTCTCGTTTTTGTCTGGTTTGACGGTGACGTTTGACATCATCCAGGTCATTACCGGATTACCGTCGTGATGAAAACACCCGGCGTAAATCTTGGCCTCGACTTCCTTCATCGCTTCTGACAGGTTTTTCACCGTCTGAGGGACTTCAACAATCGGTATTCCTTCAGCTGCTACCGACAAAGCAAACTGAGTGGCACTCCAGGGGTCGTACGCGAATTCATTCAGTGATTCACCGCGTGCCCACTCGATCGTTTCCTCTTTAATCACGGCATGGTCAATAACATCCCCATCAGTAAATTCCAGATATCCCGCTTGATTCCATTTACGGTAAAGTTCCGCCTGCTGTTTTGTGCAGGCTTCCAGCCGTCCCTCAGGTATCCAGAATCGGGAACGCGCGTAAACATCACCATTTGGGGCAAGCCATACTTTAACCGCGGCTGAAATATCAATTTTGTTGGAAAGATCAACGCCGAGCCACATTGACCAGCTGGCCGTAGTTGAGTCATCCCAGGTATCGCGGCATTTTTCCCAGCGCGACATATCCATCCACGCTTTTTCACCCTGCACCCAGATATTGAGATGCTTGGTAAAAAATCCGACCCGCGCTGCCACCTGCTCTTTCGCCTTTTTAGCCAGGCGACGCATATCATCCCATCGCTTACAAACACCCAGACCGGGATTTGCTTTCGGCCAGTTTGCCTCGTCGAAAGGATCGTCACCCTCATCCAGGGTATAAATCAGTGCGAAATAGCTATCATCTTTCGGTGATAGAGGGTCCGGGTTGTCAAAATTTTTCAGCAACTTAATGGCATAATCACGCTGCTCGTAACAAATACCCTCTTTATTAAATCCCGCAGTAGTGATCGCGAAGATAAGAGACTGTAGTCGGGCGCCGGTTGCTGTTTCGAGAACTTCCCAGACATCTCGGGTTTTATGCGCATGGAGCTCATCAACAATCCCGCAGTGAATATTCAGACCGTCGAGGTTGTTCGCATCACTGGCTACAGGTTCAAACTTAGAGCCTGTCCGCTCCTGGTGAATATTCAGCTTATTGCTGCCAAATAACCGCCCCAGAGTTTTCGGGGCCAGCTTAATCATGCGTTTGGCATCATCAAACACAATGCGGGCCTGATCCCGGGTGGTTGCAGCGGAATAAACCTCAGCGCCGCCCTCACCATCAGCGCCAGCCATATAAAGGCCGATTCCAGATGAAAGCGTTGATTTTGCATTCTTACGGGCTACTTCGTCATAAGCGGTACGAAACCGCCGTACAAACATGGGTTCGCCGTCGTCATCCAGAACTCCTTCACACGTAATTTCATCTATCAGCGGGACGACAAACCCAAAAAGATTTATCAGGATAAAAACGTGCCAGTCCATCAGCTCGATCGGCTTGCCGGTCAAATGCCCCTTCACGTGGGGAACAAAGTTATAGAAATCGAGAACGTGCTGGGCGCGGCCTTCATCAAAATAAACACCGCGCGCCGGGCCGTGTTCTAAATCATGAAAGAACCGCTGGCACGCAAGACGCACCAGCTCGCCAGCAACGATATCGCCAGATACCACGCGCTCGGCGTAGCGAAATCCATCTGCAACGGTTGCCATTCATCATTTGCGCTTTTTAAGAAATTCTTCCAGTGGGTCGGCTTCTGCTGGGACTTTTGCACCAACCTTTGATCGGCTGGCAGGTGTCATGCCGAATTCGCTCAGCATCGCTCTGATCCGTTTCCACGCGTCAGCCTTCATGACTGCTGCAGGGTGCGGTTTTATCATTCTGATTTCCCGCTCCCCTCCTTCATCTGAATCATCTTCGCTGTAGACGGCATAGGTGTAACCTTCACGTTCAAGCGTGTCGCAGTGATGCCGGTATTCAACATAGGCTTCGATCAACAACTCCAGCGCTTTAGCATCCAGCGTGGTCAACACGCCGACGGCATCAAGTTCCTCACCAATACGCTTGAACCAGTACTTACCCTGTTTATCGAAATGTTTCGGTATTGGGGGGACCCCTGACGGGGGTTTTGGCTCGTTCTTATTGATCGGGCGCTTGGATGGGTTCCCCTTCACTAAAGCCAGATGTGTCGGGGTTTTCGGTGGTCCTGGCATAATCGAAAACTCCTATTAATCATTGGATGGGGGACCCCAAAAAAAAGTTTTCTAACCTGCGGCGGTGTGAAAAAATGTGAGGCGGCGGTACTTTGGGCCTTTGCCGTCAGGGATTTGACCCCGCCCCCTCTGCCTCGCCTCAAATGATAATCGATATCATTTGAGGCGTTCGCGCCCGGTTTTCGTTCGATGGCAGGGCCAGCACAGGCTTTCGAGGTTCGAATCGTCATCGGTACCCCCATGAGCCTTAGCCTTGATGTGGTCAACGGTCTTAGCTGCTACCGCACGACCGTTGCGCAGACAGTTCTGGCAAAGGTGATTGTCACGCTTAAGGATGCGGGCTCGCTTAATGTCCCACTGGCTACCATAGCCGCGCTCATGCCTACTCTTGCCTTGCTGATGCTGTTGCCAGCCTTCATTGCGGTGCTTCTCGCAGTATCCTGAGCGGTCGGTTGTTGTGCCTGCGCATCCACGCTTACGGCATGCACGGGGAATTAGCGCGGGCATCCTTATCATCTCCAATAAAAAAGCCACCGTTTAAAAGGTGGCTTTCATAAATTACAAAGGGGTTCTATAGAAGATTTTGCTTTGCCATTCTTAGCTTATGTTCGAGATTTCTTATTGTTATCCCTAGCTCATTAACTTTCTGCTTGGTATATCGATCTGAATATATCCAGTAGTCTGATTTCTTCTCACATATTTCTGACAACTCAGGAGAAATATCTTGAAATAAAAGACCGACACGTCTCCACTCCTTTGCAAGTTCAAGTTCCCTTTGAGCGTCTTTAACACCTTGGTGTGCGAAATCCCTCAGGTAGGCCCGATTATCTATCAATAAATTTGATAGCGCTTCTAACTTAGAGATTGTTAGCTCTCTTTTCTCTTTGGACCATGACAAATAGCATTCCCATAATCCAGTAATAGTAGCCCTTATATATTCGCTCATATTTAACGACCTTGTTGTGTGCAAGTAGTTAAACATTATCACAGGCACTCAGCGAATGCCTGCTGTAATGCCTTAGCTGGCCTGCTCCGCGCCAGTATCAAACAGCGCCAGCGCTTCGGTCGACTCCTAAACCGCTTTGATGGTCCGCGCCACCACTTCGGATTCAGTTGTCACGCGGCTGTGACATGTGGGGAGGCTTACGAAGCCTCTCTGTGGAATGGCTCCTGTAAGGCCATTAAAAAAAGCCACCCGAAGGCGGCCTTTGTGATGTCAATACAAAAAAGCCCAGAGGCTGTTAGGTATTTTAATCTCTGTATAGCCTTTAAAGTTTTAAGGCGGCCTGAATTGCATCGGCAAGCTTTCCAATGCGTTCAGCTGCTTGGTCTAAATCACTGTGCATCACACCGTTACCTGAGTTTGCAGAAGCCTTAACGACCTCGAGAGCAGCCTGCACGGCGAGTAAGCGCTGGGTTTTTTGATCAGTAGGTATTGCGCCATTTTTGAAATAATTTTCTAACATAGTGATCCCCATTTTATACCCTACCAACATGGCGGGTTACAAAATGTAAATGGGGTTTGTGTTTATGAATTCAAGGCCAATATCGAAGTCCCATGATAGTTCTCCTGTAATGCCTACTGCTCTTTGGTGAATGACGTTACGCCTAGTTCAGTAAGTTGATGCTTTACCGCACCAATACGTCGGCTAAGTTCACCGGTAACGCTCCTGCGTACCGCATTAACAAAATCATCATCCTGATAACGACTCTGAATCGTGATGCCTAACCCTTCCCCGCGTACGACGAGTGAGTATTGCACTTCAAGTTCCTTAAGCTGTTCGCATAAGATTGAAGCAGCGTTAACATTATTTATGTTCATTTCCTTTTACCTTGCCGCAGTTAGCCTGCACTGCTTTGTTGTGCGCCAGAATGTCTCGCTTGGTCTGACGGTCCATCACGTCAATATCGTGGTCGGTCAGGTAGATGACCCTCACCCAGTTGCAGGCCGTATCAACGACTACCGGGGCGGGTGAAGTGCTCGCGCAGCTCCCGAT
>ERZ791937.103-NODE-103-length-21450-cov-2.551718_pt1 | contig 21450 bp, 16 predicted proteins | sample MGYA00510124_ERZ791937 | MGnify/ENA primary metagenome ERZ791937 (study PRJEB30046, sample SAMN00993239) | human gut metagenome | study: EMG produced TPA metagenomics assembly of the A metagenome-wide association study of gut microbiota in type 2...
TTATTAATTGTTATTGCCATGTACCTTATTTCTGCTGTCTTTAATTTCTTGCAGCAAGTAATTATGACACGTGTTTCACAGCGAACAGTTTATGAATTACGTCAAGAATTAGAAGCGAAAATGAACAAAGTTCCAATTTCCTATTATGATACTCATAGTAATGGGGACATCATGTCGCGGGCAATTAACGACATGGATAATATTGCGAGTACTTTACAACAAAACTTAACCCAATTAATTACCAGTATCGTGACATTTGTGGGTGTACTTTGGATGATGCTGACCATTAGCTGGCAGTTAACACTAATTGCCTTAGCAACAGTGCCATTAAGTTTAATTGTTGTGATGGTTGTGGCGCCTCGCTCGCAAAAACATTTTGCGGCTCAACAAAAAAGCTTAGGATTATTGAATAACCAAGTCGAAGAAACCTACGGTGGTCACGTAGTAGTAAAAAGTTTCAACCACGAAGAAAGTGATCAAGAAGTATTTGAAAAAGAAAATGAAAAATTATATCATGCTGGTCGCAAAGCACAATTTATTTCAGCGATCATTATGCCTTTAATGAACTTTATCAAAAATCTAGGCTATGTGTTTGTTGCAGTCCTTGGTGGCGTAAAAGTAGCGAATGGTATGATGGATTTAGGGGATGTCCAAGCATTTCTTCAATATACCAATCAATTTTCACAACCGATTACTCAAATCGCTAATTTAATGAATACAATCCAAGCTACGGTGGCTTCGGCAGAACGTGTCTTTGAAGTATTAGATGAAGAAGAAATGGTGGATGAACCTTCTGGCGTACCAGTGGAAACAGATAGTCCTTATCGTGTTTCTTTTGAACATGTTGCTTTTGGCTATTCACCAGAGAAATTATTAATGAAAGATTTCAATTTAAATGTTAAACCTGGGGAAATGGTCGCAATCGTGGGCCCAACAGGTGCTGGGAAAACAACCCTAATTAACTTATTGGAACGCTTCTATGATATTAGTAGCGGCAGCATCAAATATGATGGCGTTGATACGCGCGATTTATCTCGCGAAGAGTTGCGAGCACACTTTTCAATGGTTCTTCAAGATACTTGGTTGTTCACTGGAAGTATCTATGACAATATTCATTATGGTAATGAGCAAGCGAGCGAAGAAGAAGTGATCCGTGCGGCGAAAGCAGCCCATGTGGATGATTTTGTCAGAAAATTACCAGAAGGCTATCAAACGATTCTAAATGAAGAAGCCAGCAATATTTCTCAAGGTCAACGACAATTAATTACAATTGCTCGAGCATTCTTAGCAAATCCAGACGTTTTAATTTTGGATGAAGCCACCTCAAGTGTGGACACTCGAACAGAAATACTGATTCAAGCAGCAATGAATCGTTTATTGGAAAATCGGACCAGCTTTGTAGTCGCTCATCGCTTGTCGACTATCCGTGATGCCGATACGATTATCGTTATGGCAGAAGGTTCAATTGTAGAAACAGGAACCCACGATGAATTAATGGCGAAAAACGGTTTTTATGCTGATTTATATAACAGTCAGTTTTCAGAAGAAGTAGCCTAAAAGGCGAAGCAAAAAAATAGTAATTCATGATAAGGCTTCAGGAACCATAGTCGTAAAGACTGGTTCCTGAAGCCTTATTTTTTTGACAAAAAGTTAGCGAAATTGAAAAATTTCTATTTTCTTTTGAGAAAAACAGGATATTACTTGATGAAATAGCAAGAGATGTATAAAATGGGAGAGAAGAAAATGGAGGTAACAAAAAAAATGACTGAATTTCAATTAGAAAAAACTGCGACATTAAAAACAATTGCCATTCGTGCGAAAAAAGTTGGCGAAATGGTCGACTTTTATAAAAAAGTAATGGGTTTTGTTTTAAAGTCAGAAGAAAATAACCTGTCTATCTGGGGTACACGTGAAGCAGGAACGCAATTATTAATTTTAGAAGAAACTAGAAAAGCCGAAGATTTTCATAATGAAGAAAAACAAATGGCTTATTTTTCAATTAAAGTTCCTACGGAAAAAGAATTTTTACAAATTGCTCAACGAGTGCTTGAACAAGACTACCCAATTGATGAAAGTTTCCAAATTGGCACACGTCAAAGCATGTTCATTACTGATCTTGAAGGCAATCAATTTGAGATTTTTCACGATGAAGCAACAGCAAATTCGACTTCTGAAAAGCAACCGATTGTGCTTAAAGATCTTATCAGTGAGGACTTAGAGCCGCATCAAGGGTTAGCCGCTGGGTCATATTTAGCGCATGTGCAATTAAAAACAAACAATCAAAAAGAAATAAAAGCATACTATGAGGAAGTTCTGGGTTTAAAACACAATGAAAAAGATCAATTTGTTTTAGAAGATGGCAAAGCAACCATTGGATTTCAAAAACCTGAAACAAGTGAAGTGGATCAATTACCTGATCCACACTTAGGTTTAGATTTCTTTACCATTAAGCTCTCTGATCAAGACCATATTTTAGCAATGGAGCAACAATTAACGGCAAAAAATCAAGAGTTCTTTATTGACCAGAAAAAAGCGATTGTCACTGTGTTTGATCCAATTGGCTTGGAATGGTGGTTTGTCTTAAAATAAACGCTTAGACAGACAAAATAAGCTTGTTTTAGCAAGTCTGGAATAAAGTCGGAATAAAAGTTTAACGCTACTTTTGTTCGGGACTTATTCTAGACTTTTCCTTTAATATTAAAAATAGAAGGTGAAAAAATGTACGAAAAAACAAAGTGGAAAATTCAAAAAATGATGAAAAAAGGTGTTTTTTCGGGTGCTAGTTTTTGTTTCATTGAAGGTGAAAAAGAGGAGAGCAATTGTTGGGGACTCGCACAAATAAAACCCACTAAAGAACAATTAACCTCGGCCATGCTGTTTGATGTGGCTTCTTTAACCAAAGTAGTCGGCACCACCACCGTTATTTTGCAATTAGTGGAAGAAGGAAAAATTATTCTAGATCAATCATTACAAACTTATTATCCCTCTTTTCAAGATTCTAATATTACAATCCGGCATTTGTTGACACATACGGCAGATTTACAAGGCTATATTCCTAATCGTGATCAGCTGAATGCCCAAGAATTAAAAGACGCCTACAATCATTCATTTCACGCAGGCAAAGCGATAGGTAAAAAAGTTGTTTATACAGATGCAGGGACTATTTTATTAGGCTTTATGTTAGAAGAAATGTTCCAACAATCAATGATAGAAATTTTATCTGAGCGAGTATTGCTTCCTTTAGGGATGAACGAAAGTACGTTTCTACCAAAGAATCCTTTAAACTGTGTGCCAACAGAATTACATGAACAACGAGGGGTGATTCGAGGTGCAACCCATGATCCTAAGGCATTTGTTTTACGGGAACATGCAGGGAATGCTGGCTTGTTTAGCAATGTCTATGATTTAACAAAATTTGTTCGAATGTATTTAAATCGAGGCAGTTATCACAATCACCAATTCTTGAAAAAAGAGACAATTGATTTGTTACTAGTTAACCAAGTGCCAGCTGCAGATAAACCACGTTCTCTAGGCTGGGATTTTAAATATGATGTAGCTACGCAACAGCCATTATTATTCCATACAGGCTATACAGGCACTTTTTTGCTAATTGATGTGCGACAACAATCAGCGTTTATCTTTTTATCTAATCGAGTCCATCCAGAGGACCACCGGAACACTTATATCGAAGAAAGAGATCAGTTGTTGGCAACCTATTTAAAAGAGAAATCATCAGTTTCAGATGAAATGACTAGTTTTTAGTGATATAATGAGAGCGAATTCAATTTGGGAGGTCACAGTCAATGCAAGAACCATTATTTTTACAACCTGTTTTTCAAGAAAAAATTTGGGGCGGCAATCGTCTACACACGCTATTTGGTTTCGATTTACCGAGCGATAAAATTGGTGAAGATTGGGCCATCAGTGCACATCCACATGGCGTTAGTACTGTTTTAAATGGCGAATTTAAAGGAAAAAAATTAGATGAATTGTGGGCAGACCATCAAGAGCTATTCGGCCATGCAGGTGGTGCTGTCTTTCCATTATTAACGAAAATTTTAGATGCTGAAGATGATTTATCCGTGCAAGTTCATCCCGATGATGCATATGGCCAAAAACATGAAGGCGAGCTAGGCAAAACTGAATGTTGGTACATTATTGATGCAGAACCTGGCGCTGAAATCATTTATGGACATCACGCGAAAACAAAAGAAGAACTAGCTGAAATGATTGAAGAAGGTCGTTGGGACGATCTTTTAAGAAAAGTACCAGTGAAAAAAGGCGATTTTTATTATGTACCAAGCGGCACTATTCATGCCATTGGCTCGGGTATTTTAATTTTAGAAACGCAACAAAGCAGTGATACTACGTATCGGGTTTATGATTATGATCGAACAGATGATCAAGGAAAGACCCGGGAATTGCATATTCAACAATCCATTGATGTGACAACCGTTCCGGCGAAGGATCCTGACCTCTCTATTCAACAAGAAAATCAAGGACAATCAAGCATTGTTACTTATGTAAAAACAGATTTCTTTAATGTCTATGAGTGGCGTGTCAGTGGGATTCTAAAAGTCAAAAAACAAGCACCTTATACATTAGCAACAGTTATTGAAGGTGTGGGTCGATTGATTACAGAAGATGCTGCAAAAGCAGATGTGGCTACTTTTGATTTGAAAAAAGGCGATAGCTTCATCTTTCCGACAGATATTCCGAGCTGGCGTTTTGAAGGTGATCTAACGATTATAGCTTCAGAACCTGGCAGTCGCTAAAAAAATGAGGAGATCATCAACAGATGATTTCCTCATTTTTTGGCATTAAAACAGTTTATTTTGTTATAAAGGAACGTTTAGGTAAGGCAGCGATAACAGCTGTGACGATGATGACTGATAGCAGACGATCCCCGTAATCTGTTATCAATTGAACCAACAGGACGCTTGCTAACTGATTTAAGCCTAAACCATATAAAAATTGGACAATTATGCTGGAGCCAGCAGAAGTAATTCCACCAAATAAACAAACTGTGATTAAGGAAGAAATCACTGTTCCTGGTATCGTTAACCACAACGTTTTAAATGGTAATTTGGTTACTTTTAACTGCTGATGAAGGAGCAAACCTGCTAAAATTCCTGTGCAGAGTTGGACAGGTGAATAATACAGAGAAAAGATATCCGTTGTCAATCCAGTTAGTAGACTTGTTAAAATACCTGTCAGTGCGCCAAAGAGTGGGCCTAATAACGCACCTGTAAAAATAGTTCCCACGCTATCAAGATAAATTGGTAAACGGAGGAGTAACGCAATGGTACTGCCAAGGTAATTTAAAGCAACACTAAAAGCGATAATTGTAATGATTCGTGGTGTTATTTTTTTCATGGTTATCCCATCCTTAAATTTTTGAAATCTCTTTCGATCTCACCTATTTGTACATTTAAAAGAATGGATAGAAACTTCACGAAAAACTGTTGACTATCAACCGTAGTCAAGACATGACAATTAGCTGGTTGCTGCTGGAAATGATACTGATCGATCATTGATTGCCCCATAGCAATGCCGTCAGGAACAATTTGTCCGTAACTGGAAAAGCCTTGGCAGAGCGCAGGATCAATAAAATAAGCAACCGCTAAGGGATCGTTGATAACACACCCTAAAATACGTTCATATTTCCAATGAAAATCAAAATAAAATTGAGTAATCTCAGCGAGGTAATTCCCCATTTTGGGGTTGAGTCGTTGACAATAATTGAGAATTGTTGGTGTAAAAACAATTTCTCGTGTGACATCTAAGCCGACCATCTCGATTTTTGCACCTAATTCCTCAAAAACCCATGCTGCTGCATCAGGATCACACCAATAATTAAATTCTGCAACAGGAGAGCAATTGCCGTGGCTTTTAAAGGTACCACCCATTGAGACAAAACGTTGAAGATTTCGCCCAAGAAGAGGTTCTTTTTTTAAAGCCAAAGCAATATTTGTTAAAGGACCAAGGGCAATGATTGAGCAATCGGTAGCTTGTTGAAAGGTTTGTGCTAAATAGTCAGCAGCGGAAAGCGCTTGTGCTTGGATTTTGCTAGTTCTGGGGAAATAAGTTTCACCTAAACCATCCATGCCATGTGTATCTTGTGCACTAACAAATGGCCGTTTTAAAGGGCTAGCAGCCCCTTGGTAGACAGGAATATCTAAGCGATTAACTTTTTCCAAACATTTAAAAACATTTTCCACGCCAATCTCCACAGGGACGTTTCCGCAAACAACTGTAATCGCTTGGACATCTAGCTCTGGTGAAGCAAGTGCATACAAGAGAGCAAGCGTGTCATCAATTCCAGGATCACAATCAATAATTACTTTTTGCATTTTTTCCAATCCTCCTTTTTCGTTAACTGCAAATGATAACTCTTGTTGAAAAAGCTATGACTTGAGTTAGTATTGAGAGATACTTAGTTTTTTATTCTGGGAAGTTTCCGAACCAGTCCGAGAAATTCTCGATTTTAAATGCACCTCTTTATCTTACTATATTTTGTAAAGATGTAAATAGTTGTCGGAGAAATGAAAAAGAATCTAGCCCTATATGTAGGAACTAGATTCTTCTTTTATTTATAAAGCGTTTCAGGAATAGCGATCGGTTCACCATATTTTTTCTCTAAAGCGGTCCGAATTAACCGAATCCCTAGATTTTTGTTGCGTGCTAAGATTGGACCGTGGAAGTAGGAGCCAAACACATTTTTATAGACAACGCCTTCGCCATTATCTTGACCGTTATTGCCTTTGCCTTGTTTGACTGTTCCTAAAGGTCGTTCCCCTTCGCCTAAAAAAGTCATGCCGTTATGATTCTCAAAACCATAATACGTTTCATCAAATTCTTCATTATAAATTTCAATATCACCAATGAAACGATTGTTGTCTTGGCTCAAAGTGTAATGATCTAATGCACCGATTCCTTTAATTTTTTCGCCTTGTGCGCCGACATAGTAATGTCCTAGAAGTTGATAACCACCACAGATAGCTAACAAGACGCCGTCATTTTCAATATAAGAAGTCAAAGCTTCTTTTTTATTCTGAATGTCTTCTGAGATGATCAGTTGCTCGAAGTCTTGACCGCCACCAACAAAGACTAAATCATATTTTTCGGGATCAAACGGTTCGTAGATACTAATAATTTCTGATCGGAAGGTAACGCCCATTTTTTCGGTTAAATATTTAAGCATCAATAAATTTCCGTTATCTCCGTAAGTATTTAATAAGTTGCCATATAAATGACAAACGACTAATTCTTTAGACACCATTCATTCCCCCTTGAATATACCCTTGGGCTGTTAATGATTTTCTTAATTGCAAAACAGCAGTATAGGTTGCCAAAATATAGACATGATCTGTCGGCAACGTTTTAATTTCTGAAATTACTTGCTCTAAATCAGCAATTTCTAGTAATTTTTCTTCAGGAATACCCGCAACTTTTAAACGCAAGGCCATATCTTCATGGCGATCACCGCCAGCAATTACTTTTGGAATGTCCATATCAGCAAAGGCTTCATGATTACCATCCCAAATCCAACTGACATCAATTCCATCTGCATAATTAGCATTTAATAATGAAACCAGCGAGAAAGAGTAAGGGGCTAAGCCCATCATATCAATGACCTGATTTAAACCAACGGGATTTTTTACTAAAACTAATGTACATTCTTTATCGCCAACTTTAATGGTTTCTTGACGCCCAAAAACTTTTTCATCATAAGCTAAGCCTGCTCGGATTTTATCTGGTGCCACCTGATAATATTCTGCTACCGCTGTGGCTGCTAGCGCATTATAAACATTGTACATCCCACCAACAGCAATGCCGTATTCTTCGCCATCAATCACAAAATCAGCAGATGTGTTATCCATCCGGACCATTTCCGTTAACTGTACATCCAATTCAGGGCGTTTGAAGCCACAATTTGGGCAATAGTAATCACCTAAATTAGCATACGTAATCATTTTATAATGAAGAATATGATTACATTTTGGACATAAAACCCCATCTGTATTGTAATGAGCCAATTGCTCTTTCGGTGGTAAATGATTAAATCCATAGTATTTGCGAGGATTTACAGTTTCTTTTGAATTAAAAATTGGCGAATCACCATTGCATAAAATAGTTGCTTCAGGAGCAGCAGCGGCGCCTTCCATAATTAAGCGATACGTCGTATAAATTTCACCATAGCGATCCATTTGGTCGCGGAAAATATTCGTAAAAACAAATAATTTTGGTTGAATATATTTAGTGACACGGCTTAAACTTGCTTCATCAATTTCTAAAACCGCAAATTTCTTTTGTCCTTTTTTCGCCTTGGCATTTAAAAAAGTAGAGACAATTCCTTGCTCCATGTTAGCACCCGTTGGATTTGTTAATACCTCATCAAATTCTTGGCGTAAAATGTTAACAGTTAAAGCAGTTGTCAATGTTTTGCCGTTCGTTCCAGTAACTACGACAATTTCATAGTCTTTTGCCAATGTATCTAAAATTTTAGGATCGATTTTTAGGGCTAATTTCCCTGGGTAGCTACTGCCGCCTTTAAAAAATGTTTGTAAAACCCATTGCGAAGTTTTTCCTGCAGCAATTGCTAAATGACTTCGAATCCCCATTTGTTGTCCCCCAATTTCTATATCTTTAATTTTTCGTTATTTTAAATTAAACTCAATCTATCATACCATAACTAAAATAAAAAATTAATTCCTTTTACTTTTTCTTACTATTATTTAAAAAGTCTTTTAGAAAAAGTAGAATAGTGAAGGAACAAAGAGAATAGACGACTTGTCTTAACAACAAATCGTCCATCGATTTCCATTTTTATTTCGCATCAATATAACTGTATAGCGTATATTTAGAAATATTGAAGAAGTTAGAAACTTTGTCCCCAGATTTAGTGACTAAGAAGGCGCCTTTATTGTTTAAAAATTGAATACACTTGATTTTATCGTCCTTCGTCATTAATGGGACCGGCTTACCAACTAATTTGACTGATTCATGAATTAAATCGTCTAACAACTCATTAACATCCTGAGGAATGTAATCAGGGTCTTTATCTTCTTCAGGTTCTGCAGTGGAAATCAAAGATTTTAAGTTTGACTCTGCAGCAATCAATGTAGTGATGTCGTAGTTAATAGCAAAAATACCATCGAGTTGACCATTCTCATCTTTAAAATACATTGTACTAGATTTTAAAATACGACCATCATGGGTGCGGGTCAGATAGTTAATATGATCATTCAACTCACTAGGGTCTTTTTTTAAGGCTTCTAAGACTACTTGAGAAGGTCCATCGCCCAGATGACGAGAAGAGACATGACCATTTTCAATGGAAACAATAGAATTGTTAATATTGTCTTCATTGATTTTGTGGATAACGACTTCGCAGTTTTCACCAAATTGACCAGCTAAACCTTTAGCAATTTGTGTTAAAAAAGTAAGTTTTTCGTCGGATAACATAAATAAGCTCCTTTCTAATGTGCCTGGCACAAACAGTTTTTATAAGATTGTGTCAAATTTAACATAATATTTTTAAATGGAATAGGCAGGGCTAAATCCTTTAATGTCGCGTACTACCTGTTCTGAAAAATAATGATAGCATGATAAAAATAATAATACAAGATAACGGCTGTCAAAATTCTAAAAAATATTTTTTAGGTAGCATTGTTTTTTTTAAGGTAAGGTGATATACTTTAATCAAGTTAATGAGTTCGTTAGTAAAAAAATGCAAGCGCTTCAAATGCTTTTCGTAGGAAATATAGATTAGAAAAGCTAGACAAGCTATATTCGTGAATGATTGAGCGATTGATTTGTAAGCGTTTGCTAAATGTGGGGAATAGGTTGGAAAATAGGAGGAGAATACATGTTATTAATTGGAAATGGGCGTTTAATCACTCGGGATGCGCAGAATCATTTTTTTGAAAATGGGTGTGTGGCGATTGATGGTCAAGTTGTGAAACAAGTCGGAACAACAGAAGAATTAAAACAAGCTTATCCAGAAGCGACATTTATTGATGCTAAAGGTGGAGTGATTATGCCAGGCTTTATTAACATGCACAATCATATTTATAGTACCTTTGCACGTGGGTTAAGTTTAACGAATTATCATCCTAAAAATTTCATGGATATTTTGGTAGATCAATGGTGGCGAATTGATCGTGCCTTGACATTAGAAGACACTTATCAAAGTGGTAAGGTTGCTTATTTAGATAGTATTCGCAACGGCGTTACAACTGTCTTTGATCATCATGCTAGTTACGGAGAAATTACAGGGAGTTTAACCCAATTATCTAATGCAGCGGACGAGTTAGGGATTCGGACCTGCCTTTGTTATGAAGTTTCTGATCGCGATGGTGAGCAGAAAATGCGGGAAGCAGTTCAAGAAAATGCCGCCTTTATTAAAGCCAGTTCCTTAAGAAATGATGATATGCAAAAAGCGATGATGGGGATGCATGCAGCATTTACTTTATCAGATGCTTCTTTAGAATTATGTGCAGCCAATACGCCAGATGGGATTGGTTATCATATTCATATTGCAGAGGATTTAGCCGATGTTCATGATTCTTTGAAAAAATATGGGAAGCCGATTGTGAACCGATTATTTGATTTAGGGATTTTAGGAAAACAGACAATGGCAGGCCATTGCATCCATATTGGCCCTCATGAGATGGAATTACTAAGAGATACAGACACAATGGTGGTCACGAATCCAGAGTCGAATATGGGGAATGCGGTCGGTTGCCCACCTGCGATGCGCATGTTTAATGAGTATGGTATTTTGATGGGTCTTGGCACAGATGGTTATACGAATGATGTGACGGAATCCTATAAGGTAGGAAATGTTATCCACAAACATCATTTAGCTGATCCAAATGCGGCTTGGGCAGAAATTCCCACAATGCTGTTTGATAATAATCCGCAAATGGCTAATCGCTATTTTAAAACAAAGCTAGGCGTTTTAGAACCTAATGCAGCAGCAGACGTCATTATTGTTGATTATCATGGCCCGACACCAATGACAAAAGAGAATTATAACATGCACATTTTATTCGGCATGAATGGTGGGATGGTCACTGACACGGTGATTAATGGAGAAATTCGGATGCGTAATCGTGAAGTTCAAGGAATTGATGAAGAGAAAGTTTGGCATGATGCGCAAACGCAAGCACAATCTTTCTGGAAACGAGTAAATCAATAGCTTTCATTATAAATAAAAGGAGTGACGTTAATGAGTGATATTATGCATCCCATCTCAATTGAGGCTTTATTAAATTGGATTTTTAGTGAGTATCAACAAGATGGCACAATTTTTGGCATTCGTAAATTTTATCATGCGGATCCTACAAAAACGATTTCGTTATTTGGAGAAAAAATGGAAACCCCTTGTGGTCCAGCAGCAGGTCCTCATACACAATTAGCACAAAATATTATTGCGGCCTATTTAACAGGTTCTCGTTTTTTTGAAGTTAAGACAGTCCAGATACTGGATGGAGAAGATTTACCTGTGAGTAAACCATGTATCGCAGCAGCGGATGAATGTTACAACGTTGAGTGGTCCACAGAATTGCGCGTTCCCCAAGCTTATGATGAATACGTCAAAGCATGGTTCGTTTTGAAGTTACTGAGTAAAGAGTTCGAGCTAGGTGACCCGAATGGTTTCATTTTTAATATGAGTGTTGGCTATGATTTGGCAGGGATTCAATCACCAAAAATTGATTGTTATATTAACGAAATGCAGAACGCAGAAGGAACGCCGATTTGGGCGGAATGCCAAGCAGCTGCCAAAAAATATCTATCTTATTTTAAAAAAGTAGATGACTTATATATCGAAGCAATTAGTCCTAAAGTCTGTCATTCTATTACGCTGTCGACTTTACACGGTTGTCCATCAGACGAAATTGAACGAATTGCGGCCTATTTATTAAGTGAAAAAGGGCTCCATTCTTTTATTAAATGTAATCCAACCATGTTAGGTTATGAATATGCGCGTCAAACGATGGATGAGCTAGGGTTTGATTATATGGTTTTTGACGATCACCATTTTAAAGAAGATTTACAATTTGAAGAAGCAGTACCGATGTTACAACGTCTGCAATTATTAGCCAATAGTAAAAATCTAAGCTTCGGAGTTAAAATTACGAACACTTTCCCGGTAACGATTGCAGCAAATGAATTACCTGGTGATGAAATGTACATGTCAGGACGTTCGCTATTTCCTCTTAGTATTTCATTGGCACAAAAATTATCAGAAGCATTTGATGGGAAACTACAAATTTCTTATTCTGGCGGTGCAGATATTTTCAATAGTAAAGAAATATTCGATGCTGGGATTTGGCCAATCACTATGGCAACGACGCTGTTGAAACCTGGTGGCTATCAACGAATGAATCAAGTTGCTAATGTATTAAGCGCAGCAGAATATCCTCAGATGGTTCATGTCAACTTGGATAAATTAGCTCAAGTTGTTGAGAAAGCTAAAACACAAGCACGTTACCAAAAATCAATTAAATTACCAGAAAGTACCAAACTAAGAAAAACAGTTCCGTTAACAGATTGTTATATTGCTCCTTGTCGAAGTGACGGTGGTTGTCCGATCAATCAGGATATTCCTGCTTATCTTCGTTATGTAAGTGAAGGCAATTATTTAAAGGCCTTGCAAGTAATTGTCGATAAAAATCCATTGCCTTTTATTACTGGAACCATTTGTGCACATCCTTGTATGACTAAATGTACACGTCAATTTTATGAAGAATCTATTCATATTCGGGAAGTGAAGTTAGAAGCAGCTGAACATGCTTATGATGAATTATTGACGACACTAGAAAAGCCACAGCCAAAAGAAAATGCACCTAAAACAGCTGTTGTGGGTGGAGGCCCTGCTGGGATTTCTGCTGGGTATTTATTAGCACGTGAAGGCATGCCTGTTACTGTGTTTGAAAAATCCGAGACAATTGGGGGCGTTTGTAGCCAGATTGTACCAGAATTTCGAATTTCTATGGAATCTGTTCAAAAAGACGTTCAGTTAGCGGAATTTATGGGAGCCGAATTCCGTACAGGACAAGAGGCGCCATCATTGGCGGAATTGAAAAACCAAGGCTATACGAATGTTATTTATGCCATTGGTGCATGGAAACATGGGGTCCTTCGTTTAGAATCTGGTCGAGCATTGAACTCGTTAGAATTTTTAAAAGCAAATCGAGAAAATCCAACGATTAATCCTTACGGAGAACAGATTGTCGTCGTTGGTGGCGGAAATACAGCTATGGACTGTGCTCGTGCAGCCACAACATTGCCTGGTGTTAAAAAAGTCTCAGTGGTTTATCGTCGGAATAAACGCAATATGCCAGCAGATGAAGAAGAACTTTATTTAGCCTTAGAAGATGGCGTTGACTTTTTAGAATTACTTTCGCCAATTAAACATGAAAATCAACAATTAACTTGTGAAAAAATGGTCCTAGGTGAACGAGATGCTTCTGGACGCCGTCGTCCAATTGGTACAGGAGAAATGATTGATATTCCTGCTGATACAGTGATTGCCGCTGTTGGTGAAAAAGTAGATACAGAGTTTTACCAAGCATTAGGCATTCACACGGACAACTATGGGAAAGTCGTTTCAAATAAAGAAACATTGGAAACAAATATACCAGGCGTCTATGTCATTGGTGACGCTAATTTAGGACCAGCTACAATTGTTGAAGCAATCGCTGATGCAACCAAAGCGGCCAATAATATTTGTCTTGTCCACAATCATCACTATGAAAAAGATAATTTAAATAGTGATGTCGCATTTGTTAGAAACAAACGGGGTATCCTTGTGACAGACGAGATGTCTTGTAGTCAAGCTAGTCGTTGCTTAGAATGCTCCACAATTTGTGAATCTTGTATGGATGTCTGTCCAAACCGAGCAAATATTGTTGTGTACGTCGAAGGAAAACCACAAATTGTCCATGTTGATCGGATGTGTAACGAATGTGGTAACTGTGAAACATTTTGCCCTTATGCAAGTGCCCCTTACAAAGACAAATTTACCTTATTTAATAGTGAATCTGATTTTTATGACAGTACTAATTCAGGTTTCTATGTTCAAAATCCTGTGGATAAAATTTGTTTACTGCGTCTATGGGGAACGGTGTCAACGATTCAATTAACAGATCAAGGATTAGATGTACCAGAAGATTTAATTGCATTAATGGTAACTATGATTGAAGAATATGCTTATTGTATGCAAGCATAAAAGGAAATTTACGACTGGGGGATAAATAAATGTCTATTCTGCTCAAAGGTGGAACCGTCGTATCTGCATATAATCGTCGTCAATTGGATATTCGAATTGACGGCGAGCAAATTGTAGAGATGGGGGCAAATTTACCAGTAGAAAATTCTCAGATTGAGGATGTTACGGGGTGTTATGTATTACCAGGCTTTATTGATGCGCATACGCATCTGGAATTAAATAATGGCAAAGGTTCGTTAAGTACGGCGGATAACTTTACCACTGGAAGCCAAGCGGCGGTGGCCAAAGGTACGACTACGGTTATTGATATGGCTACACCTAATAAAGGCGGCTCATTGAAAGACTGTTTAGCTACTTGGAATCAATTGGCTGAAGGCAAGAGTTCATGTGATTATACTTACCATATGTCCATGATTGAATGGAAACCAACGATAGCTGCTGAAATTCAGGAAATGGTTGCTGCAGGTATTACTTCCTTCAAAATGTATATGGCTTATGATAACTTACGGACCACAGATGCGGAAATTTTTGAAGCGATGAAGGAAATAAAAAAAGTTAATGGAATGTTAGGCGTTCATTGTGAAAATGGTGATTTAGTAGATGAATTAATCCAATCATATGTTTCTCAAGGAAAGCTAACCCCGCACTATCATCCGTTATCAAGACCGGCGGCGGTTGAAGCAGAAGCGGTAGCAAGATATTTGATGATAGCGGAAATGGCTGATTTGCCGGTTAATATTGTGCATTTAAGTACAAAGCGATCATTAGAAGCGGTGGAACGGGCTCGTCAAAGAGGACAATCAGTTTATGTAGAAACTTGCCCCCAATATCTTTTACTAGATGATCACTTGTACGATGCGCCTAATTTTGAAGCAGCAAAATATGTCTGCTCACCGCCACTACGCAAACGAGAGGATCAACGGGCTTTGTGGCAAGGGATTAAAGAGGGGGCAATCAATACAATATCGACAGATCACTGCAGTTTTAATTTTTACGGACAAAAAACAGTTGGCGAAGATGATTTTAGTAAAATTCCCAATGGGATGCCAGGTGTTGAAACGAGACCAGAATTAATTTACACGGAAGGCGTGGCGAAGGGCCGAATCACCTTGGAAAGAATGGTTGCTCTGCTTTCTGAAAATATTGCTAAACAATTCTCGATGTATCCACAAAAAGGTGTGGTGCAAGAAGGCAGTGATGCCGATTTAGTTGTTTGGGATCCTAGAACAACCGGCGTGATTGCCGCGAGAACGCAGTTACAAAATGTCGATTATACGCCGTATGAAGGATTTGAAACACAAGGACAGGCTCGAATGGTTTATTTAAGAGGTCAAAAAGTTGCTGAAGCTGGGCAAGTCATCTTGGCAAATCAAGGAAAATTTGTTTTTCGTAAAGCAACTTAAAAATAGAAGGAGGAGAAGTATTTTTGGAAAAAATTAAATGGACAGTAAATGAAATGCCGAAGACGGAGGATAAGTACTTACCTCTGATGTCTAAAGAAAAAATTGAGAAAGCTTTGGCTTTTCACAAAAGTTTTCCACAGTATTCAGAAACACCATTAGCAGAATTGAATCATATGGCCGCGTATCTGGGGTTAAATGATTTCTTTGTTAAAGATGAATCTTATCGCTTTGGTTTAAATGCTTTTAAAGTATTAGGTGGTTCATTTGCCATGGCTAACTATATTGCCGAAAAATTAAAGAAAGATGTTTCGGAACTAACATATGATGAATTAACTTCTGATCAATTACGATCAGCTTTTGGACAAGCTACATTTTTTACAGCAACTGATGGCAACCATGGACGAGGAGTCGCTTGGGCTGCGAATAAATTAGGCCAAAAATCAGTTGTACTCATGCCGAAGGGTTCAACACAGACGAGAAAAGAAAATATTGAAAAAGAAGGCGCAACCGTCACAATCGAAGAAGTTAATTACGATGAATGTGTGCGAATGGCTAATAAAATGGCCGAAGAAACTGAAAACGGTGTCATGGTTCAAGACACCGCTTGGGACGGATATGAAAAAATTCCGACTTGGATTATGCAAGGATACGGAACGATGGCGTTAGAAGCCTCTCAACAATTAAGAAAATTTGGCTCTGAACGACCTAGTCATGTTTTTGTTCAAGCTGGTGTCGGCAGTTTAGCTGGGGCGGTGATTGGTTATTTTGCTAATGCTTTTCCAGAAAACCCACCGATTATGGTCGTAGTTGAGGCACAGGCGGCTGACTGTTTATATCAATCAGCAATTAAAAAAGACGGAGAAATTCGCTTTGTCGATGGTGATTTACAGACAATTATGGCTGGCTTAGCATGTGGAGAACCTAATACGATTTCTTTTGATATTCTAAAAAATCATACATCCTTCTTTGTTTCAGCACCAGATTGGGTTTCTGAAAAGGGAATGCGTATGTTGGGCGCGCCATTAAAAGGGGATCCGCAAGTTGTATCAGGCGAATCTGGGGCAGTAGCAATGGGCTTAGTAGCTACAGTGATGCAAGATCCCGACTATCAAGAATTACGTGAGGCATTGCAACTGGATGAGACGTCAAACGTTTTAATGTTTTCTACCGAAGGGGACACTGATCCAGACAATTATAAAAAAATTTTATGGAGGTAAAAGGAATGGATTTTAATGCAGTAAATGCAGCAGCAGAAGGTTACAGAGAAGATATGGTCAAATTTTTAAGAGACCTTGTCAAAATTCCAGGAGAAAGTGCAGAAGAAGGCAACAAAATTGCGCGAGCAAAAGCCGAAATGGAAAAATTAGGTTTCGATAAAATTGACATTGATCCTCAAGGAAATTTACTTGGTTATATGGGGTCTGGTGAAAAATTAATTGCTTTTGATGGGCACATGGATACTGTCGGAATTGGTGAAATGAGTAACTGGAAATTTGATCCTTACGATGGCTATGAAACAGAAACTGAGATCGGTGGTCGCGGTACGTCTGACCAAGAGGGCGGGATTGTTTCGGCTATTTATGGCGCTAAAATCATGAAAGATTTAGGTCTATTATCAGAAAAATACACTGCTTTAGTAACAGTTACTGTCCAAGAAGAAGACTGTGACGGCTTATGTTGGCAGTACATTATCAAAGAAGACGGTATCCGTCCAGAATTTGTTGTTTCAACAGAGCCAACAGATGGTGGGATTTATCGTGGTCAACGAGGCCGAATGGAAATTAAAGTTGATGTCAAAGGCGTTTCGTGTCATGGCTCAGCACCAGAACGTGGAGATAATGCCATTTACAAAATGGCGGATATCTTACAAGATGTTCGTGCCTTAAACAACAATGGAGATACAGAAAGCACAGCGATTCGTGGTTTAGTTCGTATGTTAGATCCTAAGTACAATCCAGAGTGGCAAGAAGCCCGTTTCTTAGGACGTGGTACGGTGACTGTTTCGCAAATTTTCCATTCTTCACCAAGTCGGTGTGCTGTTGCGGATGGCTGTACCGTTTCACTAGACCGTCGAATGACTGCTGGAGAAACTTGGGAAAGTTGTTTAGAAGAAATTCGCAATTTACCAGCTGTTAAAAAATACGGAGATGATGTGACGGTTTCAATGTACAACTATGATCGTCCTTCTTATACGGATTTAACTTATGAAATTGAATGTTATTTCCCAACGTGGGTAATTCCAGAAAATCATGATGTAACAAAAGCCTTGATGGAAACGCATAAAAATCTCTATGGAGAAACACGGAAAGGCTCTGTAGAAACAGTGGAAATGCGTGAAGAACGCCCATTGTTAGATAAGTGGACCTTCTCAACAAATGGCGTTTCAATTATGGGACGTAATGGTATTCCTTGTATTGGTTTCGGGCCAGGGGCCGAAGCACAAGCACATGCACCAAATGAAAAAACTTGGAAAGATGATTTGGTTCGTTGTGCAGCCGTTTATGCGGCATTACCAACGGTCTATTGTGGTTAAGTAAAGGATTATTAGACAAGAAAAAAGGAGCAGATGGAATGGAAACGTTTAAAGAATATATTGAGAAATTAGATAAATTAGAATTTGAAAAAATGTACGAAAATGACTTTTTCCTAACTTGGGAAAAAACAAGAGATGAATTAGAAGCTGTTTTCACAGTTGCCGATACATTACGCTATTTAAGAGAAAATAATATTTCAACTAAAATCTTTGATAGTGGCTTGGGGATTTCTTTATTCCGCGACAACTCTACAAGAACACGTTTTAGTTTCGCTTCAGCGTGTAATCTTTTGGGCTTAGAAGTTCAAGATTTAGACGAAGGAAAAAGTCAAATTTCTCACGGAGAAACTGTTCGTGAGACAGCAAACATGATTTCTTTTATGGCTGATATCATTGGTATTCGTGATGACATGTACATTGGTAAAGGCAATGCTTACATGCACGAAGTATCAGAATCTGTCCAAGAAGGATATAAAGATGGGGTATTAGAACAACGCCCAACGTTAGTGAATTTACAATGTGATATTGACCATCCGACGCAAGCAATGGCGGATGCGTTGCATTTAATTCATGAATTTGGTGGTATTGAAAACCTGAAAGGGAAAAAAGTTGCCATGACTTGGGCGTATTCACCATCTTATGGAAAACCATTATCTGTTCCTCAAGGAATTGTTGGTCTAATGACCCGTTTAGGAATGGATGTCGTCTTAGCACATCCAGAAGGTTATGAAATTATGCCAGAAGTAGAAGAAGTTGCGAAGAAAAATGCAGCAGAATTTGGTGGAAACTTTACTAAAACGAATAGTATGGCAGAAGCATTCAAAGATGCGGATGTTGTTTATCCGAAAAGCTGGGCACCTTTTGCGGCAATGGAAAAGCGAACTGAATTATATGGCAATGGTGACCAAGCAGGAATTGATAAATTAGAACAAGAATTACTTTCTCAAAATAAAAAGCACAAAGATTGGGAATGTACAGAAGAATTGATGAAAACAACAAAAGACGGCAAAGCTTTGTATATGCATTGTCTACCAGCTGATATTACTGGTGTAAGTTGTGAAGAAGGTGAAGTGGAAGCTTCTGTTTTCGATCGTTATCGGGTCGAACTTTACAAAGAAGCTAGCTACAAACCGTATGTTATTGCGGCTATGATTTTCTTAAGTAAAGTAAAAAATCCGCAAAAAACCTTAACAGACTTAGCGGATAAAGCGACACCAAGAGAAGTAAAATAATGAATTTGGCATGAAGACAGATGCTTTTTCTTTACACAATGAATCATTAGAAGTTGCCTCTTCAACATGAACAAATAAGACCTTCCCAAGTCTATTCATGAATGTGTGATTGTCTCGAGTCAAGAACGCTTAGTCATGTGCGTTGACTTCATGCAACGACAACAGACAGTTAATACGAAAACTCGTTGTGAAAAAGAAAAAGCATCGTCCTTTTTATAAAACAGAAAATGAGGTGAAGCAATGGGCAAACGCGTCGTAGTAGCTTTAGGTGGCAATGCTTTAGGAAATAATTTGACGGAGCAGATGACTGCCGTAAAACAGACCTCCAAAGCGATTGCAGATTTGATTGAAGCAGGATATGAAGTTATTTTATCTCATGGCAATGGTCCTCAAGTGGGGATGATTCAATTAGCTATGGAAGAATTTTCCTTTAATAATCCACAATATCCAGTTGTTCCGTTATCCATGTGCGTAGCCATGAGTCAAAGTTACATTGGCTATGATTTAGAGAATGCGCTACAAGAAGAGTTGCGTCAACGAAATATAAGTAAAGCCGTCACCACCGTAGTCACTCAAGTGGTCGTGGATGAAAATGATCCGGCGTTCAAAAAACCAACGAAACCAATTGGTCGCTTCATGACAAAAGAAGAAGCAGAACAATTAGTCAAAGAAAAAAATATACAAGTGATGGAAGATGCTGGCCGTGGTTATCGCCAAGTCGTCGCTTCTCCTAAACCAAAAAATATTGTCGAACTTCTCACGATTCAAACATTGGTTGATGCTGGCCAAACAGTCATTGCTGGCGGCGGTGGTGGCATCCCAGTCATTCAAGAAGGGAACCGACTAAAAGGTGTAAATGCAGTCATCGACAAAGATTTTTGTAGTGAACGACTGGCTGAACAAGTGGATGCTGATCTGCTCGTGATTTTAACAGCAGTTGAAAAAGTTTGTATTAATTTTGGTAAAGAAAATCAAGAAGCCTTAGGGAATGTTTCAACAGAAAAAATGAAACAATATGCGCAAGAAGGTCAGTTTGCTCCAGGTTCAATGTTACCAAAAGTTGAAGCAGCGATTAAGTTTGCTGAATCTAAGCCAGGTCGAAAAACATTGATTACGTTATTAGAAAAAGCCAAAGAAGGATTATCTGGAAAAACAGGGACTTTAATTGAAAATAAAGAATCATAGAATGGAGGAAAACGATGACAAACAAAATGATTAATTCTGCACAGGCACCAGCTGCTGTAGGGCCTTATTCACATTCTGTCTTAGCGGGAAATACGTTGTACATTTCTGGACAACTAGGATTAGATCCGCAATCGGGCGAAATGAAGGCTACAGTGGAAGAACAAGCAAAACAAGCTTTTATCAATTTAGGTTCGATTTTAAAAGAGGTCGAGATGACCTATGATAATGTTGTGAAAACAACGGTGTTTTTACAACATATGTCTGATTTTAGCAAAATTAACGAAATCTATGGGAATTACTTTTCAGAAGTTTTGCCTGCACGTTCTTGTGTAGAAGTAGCCAAGTTGCCAAAAGATGGTTTATTTGAAATTGAAGCAGTTGCTGTCAAAGGATAATTTTTAAGATGTTTCTGAGGGAAAAAGGATTGCATTCTTTACTGATTAAGGGGAACAATCCTTTTAGAATAAAAAGAAGAAGGAAACGATCCTATGAATGAAAAAAAAGAGCAAGCATTATTTGAATATGATGCGAAACTATCAATTTCTGAAGCAATTCCGATGGGATTGCAACACGTTGTCGCAGCAGTAGTAGGGATTGTCACACCGGGAATTATGATTGCCAAAGTTTGCCAATTAAGTCCTAGTGATACGACTATTTTGATTCAAACATCATTGATTTTTTCAGCAGTTGCAACGTTAATTCAACTTTTCCCTATTTTTGGAAAAGTGGGTTCACGGTTACCAGTTATGATGGGGGCAAGTTTTGCGTATGTACCGATTTTGATGGCCATCGGAGCTGATTTTGGGATTGCAGCAATTTTTGGTTCCCAATTAGTTGGCAGTATTCTTGTTATTA
>ERZ791937.114-NODE-114-length-20279-cov-294.314082_pt1 | contig 20279 bp, 8 predicted proteins | sample MGYA00510124_ERZ791937 | MGnify/ENA primary metagenome ERZ791937 (study PRJEB30046, sample SAMN00993239) | human gut metagenome | study: EMG produced TPA metagenomics assembly of the A metagenome-wide association study of gut microbiota in type 2...
ATAATATTGGTCTGACTTCGCCGTTGATGTTGTCCGGCACATTGATGTTGCTGACGGCGTTATTGGTCACCGCAAAGGTGAAAATGAAGTAACGTATTTACAGGAGGGTTATTGCTCTGGCGGGAAAGCTCTCCTGTTCTTCCCCCTGATAACCCTTGATCAGGTATTGTTCTTATCTTGTTGTTATTTCCATTATTCCGCCTGTATTCATCATTTGCTAATCATGAATCATCATTTTCCCTCATGTTAAAGAAAGGTCATTTAATCTGAACGCATAGCGACAGGGATGACAAATGGCAGGGAAAGCGCATGGGAATGGCGATCGTCGGGGCGATAACACCATATGTGGATTGGGGGATCGTTTACGTCGTCTGACCGCCGGTATTTGCCTGATAACACAAACTATATTCCCTGTTATGGCTGCTGCCCCTACGCATATTAATCCTGCGCACTCGGATACTGCCGCGTCACTGATCCTGCCGAACGTTAAAACTATTCCATATACCCTGGGTGCGTTGGAATCGCCACCAACGGTCGCGGCACGCTTTGGTATCACCGTTGATGAATTACGTCGCCTGAATCAGTTCCGTACCTTTGCGCGGGGCTTTGACAATGTGCGTCAGGGCGATGAAATAGATGTGCCCCTCATTAACAGTAACAGCCCTGAAGCGCGCAACCTGAAAGCAATGCAGATGGAGCGCGATGGCAAAGATCCGCAAATGCAGGTCGCGGAAGTGGCGCAGCAAAGCGGAACACTTTTAGCACGCGATATGGACAGCGAACAGGCGGCGAGTATGGCGCGTGGCTGGGTGGCTTCTTCTGCCTCTGCGCAGGCAACGGACTGGCTCAGTCGTTGGGGAACTGCCCGGGTATCTCTTGGTGTGGATGAAGATTTCAGCCTTAAAAGCTCGTCATTTGAATTTCTCCATCCCTGGTACGAAACGCCGGATAACCTGGTCTTCAGCCAGCACACACTTCACCGTACGGATGATCGCACTCAAACCAACCACGGTATCGGCTGGCGTTATTTCACATCGAGCTGGATGTCTGGCGTCAATATGTTTATCGATCATGACCTGACCCGCTATCACACCCGAACCGGGATGGGCGTTGAATACTGGCGCGATTACCTGAAACTGAGCGGCAACGGTTATCTGCGCCTCAGTAACTGGCGTAGTGCACCGGAACTCGACAATGACTATGAAGCACGTCCGGCGAACGGGTGGGATCTTCGCGCCGAAGGCTGGTTACCGGCCTGGCCGCAGCTGGGCGGCAAGCTGGTCTATGAACAATATTATGGCGATGAAGTGGCGCTGTTTGGTAAAGACGAGCGACAAAATGATCCTCACGCGATTACCGCAGGTTTGAGTTACACCCCCGTTCCCCTGATCTCCTTTAGTGCCGAGCAACGGCAGGGCAAACAGGGAGAAAACGACACCCGAATTGGTATGGAGTTGACGTTGCAACCCGGCCATTCACTGCAAAAACAGCTCGATCCGGCTGAAGTTGCAGCACGACGCAGCCTTGTGGGCAGTCGCTATGACCTGGTCGATCGTAATAACAATATTGTCCTCGAATATCGCAAGAAAGAGCTGGTGCGGCTGACGCTGACCGATCCGTTGAAAGGCAAGCCGGGTGAGGTTAAATCGCTGGTTTCTTCCTTGCAAACCAAATATGCGCTGAAAGGTTATGACATTGAAGCCGCCTCCCTGCAATCAGCGGGCGGAAAAGTAGCTGTTTCCGGCAAGGATATTCAGGTCACTATTCCTCCCTACCGATTCACGGCAATGCCTGAAACCGACAACACTTACCCGATAGCGGTTACAGCGGAAGATTCGAAAGGAAATTTCTCCCGGCGTGAAGAAAGTATGGTGGTCGTGGAAAAACCCACATTAAGCCTCGCCGATTCAACGCTTTCTGTCGATCAGCAAATCCTGCTTGCTGATGGAAAATCAACCTCAACGCTGACCTATACCGCGCGAGATTCCAGCGGCAAGCCAATCCCAGGTATGACGTTAAAAACACAGGTGAAAGGTTTGCAGGATTTCGCCTTAAGCGAATGGAAAGACAACGGTAACGGAACCTATACCCAAATAGTTACCGCCGGGAAGACGTCTGGCGCGTTATCGCTGATGCCGCAATTTAACGGCGACGATATCGCTAAGACGCCAGCGCTGATTGCTATCGTGGCGAATACGGCATCCCGCGCTGACTCCACGATTGAGACAGACCAGGATAATTACGTCGCGGGTAAGCCGATAGTCGTTAAAGTGACCCTGAGAGATGATAACGGCAACGGGGTTACCGGACGAAAAGAACTTCTCAAACAAACCGTTAAAGTTGACAACACGAAGGCTGATGCCGTTAGTGCCTGGACGGAAGAAAGTGAGGGAATTTACAAAGCAAGCTATACGGCCCATCTCATTGGCGACAAATTAACGGCCCAGCTGACGATGCCGGGCTGGCAAACCAAACATTCGGATGCGTTCAGTATTGCGGGTGATAAAGATACCGCCAAAATCGCAGCGATGCAGATCACCGCGAATAACGCAGTTGCCAGACGCGATCACAATACCGTCGCTGTGACGGTCAGGGATGTGCATCAAAATTTACTGCAGGGACAAAATGTTACCTTCACGGTCGTGAATGGTGCGGCGGTTTTTGCCGATCCAAATGGCGGTATTGTGACGACAGATAAAGACGGGATTGCCAGCGTTAACCTTGCCAGTGACCAGGCGGTAAATAGTCTTATCAAGGCCGAGATCAATGGCAGTAGTCAGTCTGTGGAAGTGAGTTTTATTACTGGCGATATCTCGCAGCTGACCTCCACCATTAAGACAGACGATGTGTCATACACCGCGGGTGGCAAGATAAAAGTGTCAGTTACCCTTATGGATGAGCAGAAAAACCTGGTGAAAGGGATGGCTTCGCTGCTGGCGGGTAGCAGTGTGGTCGAGGTGAGCGGTACAGATAAAAATGAAACGGGTAACTGGAGCGAAGAGTCTGATGGCGTTTACACCACCACCCGAACCGCGAAGATTGCTGGCGATCGCCATTACGCCACGCTGAAACTATCGACATGGAGTAGCGCGCAGCAATCCGATGCGTATGCCATCCGCGAAAGCGGAGCTGTGCTGGCTTATTCCTCCATCGTTACCGACAAAACGGCCTACACCGCGGGCGGCGCGATAAAAGTTACGGTAACACTCAAGGATAGCTATGAAAACCTGGTCGGGGGGCAACGAGACGCTATCAACCTGGCTATCCAGCTGCCAAATACAAAAGCGGAAAGCATCGCCTGGAATGAAGATCAAAAAGGAATTTATACCGCAACGTATACCGCCTTACTCCCTGGCACCGGTTTAAAAGCACAGCTACAGATGTCCGGCTGGGCGAACGCTCTGACTTCAAATGATTACAGTATTAGTGGCGATGCCGCCAGCGCACAAATTGTCGCGATGCAAGTGACAACGGGTAACCCGGATGTGCTGGCGAATGGCAGCGATCGACATACGGTGAATGTCCGGGTGGAAGATCAGTTTGGCAATGTGCTGCCGGAGCAGACCGTCACCTTTACGGTGACGAAGGGGGCGGCTGTATTTGCCAATGCAGGGCAGAGCGCAGATATCAGGACGGATGCGCATGGCATGGCAGAGGTTGATCTGAGCAGTACCGTAGCGGATGCCAGCACTGTTGAGGCGAAGATCAATCAAAGCAGCGATAGTAAAACGGTGAACTTTATTGCTGATGTTAGCACGGCGCAGGTCGCTGAGCTGGTGGTGACGCAGGACGGCTCAGTGGCAGATGGCGCGACGGCGAACACGCTGCGGGCGAGGGTCACCGATGCGTTCGGGAATGCACTTGCCGGGCAGACGGTTAGCGTGTTGGCAGGCAACGGCGCAACGACTGCTCCGACGGTCACCACGCAGCCGGATGGCACGGTGGAGATCAGTGTCACCAGCCAGACCGCCGGAACCAGTGCGGTCACCGCCAGCATCAACAACAGCAGCCAGAGCCGGAACGTGACGTTTATTGCGGATGTCAGCACGGCGCAGATCGCGGATCTGGTCGTTAGCCAGGATAACGCGGTGGCAGACGGCGCGACGGCGAATACGCTGCAAGTGAGGGTCACCGATGCGTTCGGGAATGCACTTGCCGGACAGACGGTCAGCGTGTTGGCGGATAACGGCGCAACGGTCGCTCCGGTGGTCACCACGCAGCCGGACGGCACGGTGGAAATCAGTGTCACCAGCCAGACGGCGGGCAGCAGTGCGGTCACCGTCAGTATCAACAGCAGCAGTCAGAGCCGGGACGTGACGTTTATCGCGGATGTCAGGACGGCGAAGATCGCTGATCTGGTGGTCACCCGGGATAACTCAGTGGCAGACGGTGCAATGGCGAATACGCTGCGGGCGAGGGTGACCGATGCGTTCGGGAATGCACTTGCCGGGCAGACGGTCAGCGTGACGGCAGGCAACGGCGCAACGGTTGCTCCGGTGGTCACCACGCAGCCGGACGGCACGGTGGAAATCAGTGTCACCAGCCAGACGGCGGGAGTCAGTGCAGTCACTGCAACCATCAACAGCAGTACTCAGAGTCAGAACGTGACATTTATCGCCGATGTCAGGACGGCGAAGATCGCGGATCTGGTGGTCATTAAGGACGACTCAGTGGCAGACGGTGCAATGGCGAACACGCTGCAAGTGAAGGTCACCGATGCTAACGGGAATGCACTTGCCGGACAGACGGTCAGCGTGTTGGCAGGCAACGGTGCCACGACTGCTCCGACGGTCACCACGCAGCCGGACGGCACGGTGGAGATCTCTGTCACCAGCCAGACGGCAGGCACCAGTGCGGTCACTGCCAGCATCAACAGCAGCAGCCTGAGCCGGAACGTGACGTTTGTTGCCGATGTCAGGACGGCGAAGATCGCGAGTCTGGAGGTGACGCAGGATAACTCAGTGGCTGACGGCGCAATGGCGAACACGCTGCGGGTGAAGGTCACCGATGCGTTCGGGAATGCGCTGAATGGACAGACGGTCAGCGTGATGGCGGACAACGGCGCAACGGTTGCCCCGACGGTGATCACCGAGCCGGACGGCACGGTGGAAATCAGTGTCACCAGCCAGACGGCGGGAACCAGTACAGTCACTGCCAGTATCAACAACAGCAGCCAGAGCCGGAACGTGACGTTTATCGCCGATGTCAGGACGGCGCAGATCGCGGATCTGGTGGTCATTAAGGACGGTTCAGAGGCAGACGGTGCGACGGCGAACACGCTGCGGGCGAGGGTAACCGATGCATTCGGTAATGCGCTTGCCGGGCAGACGGTCAGCGTGTTGGCGGACAACGGCGCAACGACTGCCCCGACGGTCATCACAGAGCCCGACGGTACGGTGGAGATCTCTGTCACCAGCCAGACCGCCGGAATCAGTGCGGTCACTGCAACCATCAACAACAGCACCGCGAGTCAGAATGTGATGTTTATCGCCGATGTCAGGACGACGAAGATCGCGGACCTGGTGGTCATTAAGGACGACTCAGTGGCAGACGGTGCAATGGCGAACACGCTGCAAGTGAAGGTCACCGATGCTAACGGGAATGCACTTGCCGGACAGACGGTCAGCGTGTTGGCAGGCAACGGTGCCACGACTGCTCCGACGGTCACCACGCAGCCGGACGGCACGGTGGAGATCTCAGTCACCAGCCAGACCGCCGGAATCAGTGCGGTCACCGCCAGCATTAACAACAGCAGCCAGAGCCGGAACGTGACGTTTATCGCCGATGTTAGCACGGCGCAGATCGCGAGTCTGGAGGTGACGCAGGATAACGCCGTGGCAGACGGCGCAATGGCGAATACGCTGCTGGTGAGGGTGACCGATGCGTTCGGTAATACGCTTGCCGGGCAGACGGTCAGCGTATTGGCGGATACCGGCACAACGGTCGCTCCGACTGTCATCACAGGGCTGGACGGCACGGTGGAAATCAGTGTCACCAGCCAGACGGCAGGCACCAGTGCGGTCACCGCCAGTATCAACAGCAGTACCGCGAGCCGGAACGTGACGTTTGTTGCAGATGTCAGGACGGCGAAGATCGCTGATCTGGTGGTCATTAAGGATGGCTCAGTGGCTGACGGCGCAATGGCGAACACGCTGCGGGTGAAGATCACCGATGCATTCGGTAATACGCTTGCCGGGCAGACAGTCAGCGTGTTGGCGGACAACGGTGCCACGACTGCTCCGACGGTCACCACGCAGCCGGACGGCACGGTGGAAATCAGTGTCACCAGCCAGACCGCCGGAATCAGTGCGGTCACTGCAACCATCAACAACAGCACCGCGAGCCAGAACGTGATGTTTATCGCCGATGTCAGGACGGCGAAGATCGCTGATCTGGTGGTCACCCGGGATAACTCAGTGGCTGACGGCGCAATGGCGAACACGCTGCAAGTGAAGGTTACCGATGCTAACGGTAATACGCTTGCCGGGCAGACGGTCAGCGTGTTGGCGGACAACAGCGCAACGACTGCCCCGACGGTAATCACAGAGCCGGACGGTATGGTGGAGATCAGTGTCACCAGCCAGACGGCGGGCACCAGTGCGGTCACCGCCAGCATCAACAACAGCAGCCTGAGCCAGAGCGTGAAGTTTATTGCCGATGTCAGCACGGCGCAGATCGCGATGCTGGAGGTGACGCAGGATAACGCGGTGGCAGACGGCGCAATGGCGAACACGTTGCAGGTGAAGGTGACCGATGCGTTCGGGAATGCACTTTCCGGACAGACGGTCAGCGTGTTGGCAGGCAACGGTGCAACGGTTGCCCCAACGGTGATTACAGAGCCGGACGGCACGGCGGAGATCCCTGTCACCAGCCAGACGGCGGGAGTCAGTGCAGTCACTGCGACCATCAACAACAGCAGCCAGAGCCGGAACGTGACGTTTGTCGCCGATGTCAGGACGGCGCAGATCGCGGATCTGGTGGTCATTAAGGACGGTTCAGAGGCAGACGGTGCGACGGCGAACACGCTGCGGGCGAGGGTAACCGATGCATTCGGTAATGCGCTTGCCGGGCAGACGGTCAGCGTGTTGGCGGACAACGGCGCAACGGTCGCTCCGACGGTCACCACGCAGCCGGACGGGACGGTGGAGATCTCTGTCACCAGCCAGACGGCAGGAATCAGTGCAGTCACTGCCAGCATCAACAGCAGCAGTCAGAGTCAGAACGTGACGTTTGTCGCCGATGTCAGGACGGCGAAGATCGCTGATCTGGTGGTCATTAAGGACGGTTCAGAGGCGGACGGTTCGACGGCGAACACGCTGCGGGTGAGGGTCACCGATGCGTTCGGGAATGCGCTGAATGGGCAGACGGTCAGCGTGTTGGCAGGCAACGGTGCAACGGTTGCCCCAACGGTGATTACAGAGCCGGACGGCACGGCGGAGATCCCTGTCACCAGCCAGACGGCGGGAGTCAGTGCAGTCACTGCGACCATCAACAACAGCAGCCAGAGCCGGAACGTGACGTTTGTCGCCGATGTCAGGACGGCGCAGATCGCGGATCTGGTGGTCATTAAGGACGGTTCAGAGGCAGACGGTGCGACGGCGAACACGCTGCGGGCGAGGGTAACCGATGCATTCGGTAATGCGCTTGCCGGGCAGACGGTCAGCGTGTTGGCAGGCAACGGCGCAACGGTTGCCCCGACTGTCATCACAGGGCAGGACGGTACGGTGGAGATCTCAGTCACCAGCCAGACGGCGGGAGTCAGTGCAGTCACTGCGACCATCAACAACAGCAGCCAGAGCCGGAACGTGATGTTTATCGCCGATGTCAGGACGGCGCAGATCGCGGACCTGGTGGTCATTAAGGACGACTCAGTGGCAGACGGTTCGACGGCGAACACGCTGCGGGCGAGGGTGACCGATGCGTTCGGGAACATGCTAGCCGGGCAGACGGTCAGCGTGTTGGCGGACAACGGCGCAACGACTGCCCCGACGGTCATCACAGAGCCGGACGGTACGGTGGAGCTCTCTGTCACCAGCCAGACCGCCGGAACCAGTGCGGTCACCGCCAGCATTAACAACAGCAGCCAGAGCCGGAACGTCACGTTTATCGCCGATGTCAGAACGGCGCAGATCGCGAGTCTGGTGGTCATTAAGGACGGTTCAGAGGCGGACGGTGCGACGGCGAACACGCTGCGGGCGAGGGTGACCGATGCGTTCGGCAATGCACTTGCCGGGCAGACGGTCAGCGTGTCGGCAGGCAACAGCGCAACGGTTGCTCCGGCGGTCATCACAGAGCCGGACGGCACGGTGGAGATATCTGTAACCAGCCAGACGGCGGGAGTCAGTGCAGTCACTGCGACCATCAACAACAGCAGCCAGAGCCGAAACGTGACGTTTATCGCCGATGTCAGGACGGCGCAGATCGCTGATCTGGTGGTCACCCGGGATAACTCAGTGGCAGACGGTTCGACGGCGAATACGCTGCAGGTGAAGGTCACCGATGCTAACGGTAATACGCTTGCCGGACAGACGGTCAGCGTGTTGGCGGGCAACAGCGCAACGGTTGCTTCGACGGTGACCACAAAGCCGGACGGCACGGTGGAGATCAGTGTCACCAGCCAGACGGCGGGCACCAGTACAGTCACCGCCAGCATCAACAACAGCAGCCAGAGCCAGAACGTCACCTTTGTACCTGGTGATGCATCGCAGCTCACTTCAACCGTTGAAACAAATAAGTCGAACTATACGGTTGGAGAGACAATCACCATCACGGTAACGCTCCGGGATGCGTTCGATAATCTGGTAACCGGTGCAGCTTCACAGTTAGCCGCTAATGGTGTGCTGGCGGTGGATGGCACCGACCCGTCAGAAACGGGAAGCTGGGTTGAATCAGGTGGCGTGTATACCACAACACGAATGGCGACGATTGCCAGTACCAATCAGCACGCCAACCTGCAATTGCAGACGTGGAGTGATGGCGTAACGTCAGATCGCTATGACATACAGTCCGGTTCTCCGGCGCAAGCCACATCAACTATCGCTACGGATAAAAACGCCTACACCGCTGGCGACACTATAACCGTCGCCGTGACGCTGAAAGACGCGCACGGTAACCAGGTTGAAGGGGGCGAGTCCTTATTGTCTGGTGATAACGTAACAGTAGAAGGAGCCGTACGTTCAGGAGGATGGTCTGAAACCGCCGGTGTTTATACTGCTACATGGTCGGCGCAAATGGCGGGAGACTCTCACCACGCGACGCTGAAGTTGTCTGAATGGGGCAGCAGTAAACAATCAGAGAGTTATTCCATCCACAGCGGTGCTCCGGTGCAGGCAAATTCTGCTATCAGGACAGATAAATCGGCATATATCGCCGGGGAGCCATTAACCGTCACAATAACGTTGCGGGATGAGTTTGGTAACCCTGCTTTAGGGCTGACATCAGAAGTCATCGAGTCTTATATCGATAATTTCGCGGTAGGCGGCGCAACTCCCGATTCTATGCGGTGGGTCGAGCAGAATAATGGTGAATATACTATTGTCTGGACAGCATGGGTTGCCGAGGAAAATCTGGTTGCCAGTCTGAAATTAAAAACATGGGCAGAGGAGATTAAGTCCTCGTTATACGGAATACAACCAGGTGCAGCGGCAAAAAATCAATCCACGATTGTCACGGACAAAACGATATATATCGCTGGGGATAGCATAACGGTAACCGTTGTTCTTAAAGACGCCCAGGGTAACTTTATTACTGATGGTGTCGTTCAGCTTAATGAGGAAAACGTACAAGTCAGGAATGCGGATCCTATCCAGGGCAATAATTGGGTTTACAACGGCAATGGGCAATATCAAAGACAGTATATGGCGCATTTTGCGGAAGCGAATTTGAATGCGCAACTGAAGATGGCTGGTTGGAGCGATGCCAATTATTCAAACAATTACACTATCAAACCAGGTGAAGTGAGTCCGCTTGGTTCACAGCTTCGTATACGAGAAGTTTTAGTAGTGGAAGGGGCGGATTTACCTGTCAGTGTTTTATTAGTTGATGATTTTGGAAATCCGGTGGATAACGGTCTGGATTTGCTGGATGATACAGTGTACTTACAAAATGTAGAAAAAAAAGAAGGGGAAAAATGGAGATATGTGGGTGATGGCATATATGAACGTACATATATGGCCTACCAAGAAGGAGAAAATTTAACTTCATTTATGGAGATTAAAGGTTGGCGTATATACGGACAACCATCCTATACCATCCTTCCTTTTGTGGAAGTCGAGTTGCTGAGTGTTAATGGTGTAAAATTCAGGGCGACAGATGGTTTTCCAGAAACAGGGTTTGATGGTGCAAAATTCACGCTGTTACTAACCCATAATATGAAAAATACGGATTATAATTGGACGGCTGGGATTTATGGAATTAATGTTGACAGTAATGGAGAAGTAACATTATCTGTGCTGATAAGAAGTGAAGTTACTATTACCGGGAAACCCAAGAATGGTAAAGGGAATGATGTTGTATTTAAATTCAAGATTAAAAAATGGTTTACTAGTTTAGGTGCTACCAGTAGTAATACCTGGGATATCATAAACACTTCATGTAGCTATGGTCAAATGCCGTCATCTTTAGAATTAGCGCAGCGGCCAAGCGGTGGGGTAGTACCGCGAAAAGTAGGTACGTTGTGGGGCGAATATGGTAATTTAAAAATTTATGGGAACGCTTTTAGCGGTACGGATTATTGGACAAGCACTCAGCTCATGGGAGTACACGAGAAATTTAATCCTGAAACTGGTATATCAGAGCTTGGAACAGGAAAGTCCTCTGGCTTGTGCGTAGAGTATTATTAACGAAGTAATCACTAAATTGCCCTGCATCAGCAGGGCAATTTATATTCGTTATTACGCAGAAGTACGCATCACACCAATAGTATTAAATTCATTTTTTACACTGAGCAAACGGGGGTCATGAAGCAAAACATTTGACCATAAATCATTCTCTTTAATTAATTGTTGCCAGCGCTTTTCATATTCTTTCTTACCATAAACAGTGTAAATTAACGGCAAAATCACACCATTGATTTTGTTAGTGTTAATATTTGCCAGTAACTTCATAATGTCATTTTTTATAGATGCGCCATAGATCAGAAACTTCGTATAAAGCGAGTTAACGCAGGTGTAATCAAGACCATGTTCAGGCTCAAGTTTAAGCAATAAACTTTTGGCTTTGTCATTATGTCCTTTCAGTGCCATGAACATAGCCAGAATAGAGGTAATAATTGGATTATTACAGGTGTTTTGACTGTTAAGATTTAATGCAAAAGATATCGCGTTATCGAGGGGGGATGTGTAATAAAGTATAATTAATTTAAGAATGCTTATGCCCATTTTATTGGGTTCAAGAGCAATGCTTTTTTCTATTAAATTAAATGCTCTTGCTAGGTCACCGTTCAAAAAACATAGCAGAGACTGATAATAATAAACGTCTGGCGAATTAGGTTTGAGTAAATGTGCTTGCTTAAATAGCACATTAGACACTGAATGTTCATCTTTTAGCCCACTGATTAAACCCAGTAAACCCAATGCCTGAGAATTTGAAGGGTTAATTTCCAGAGCCTTTTCAATGGAGGTTACTGCCGTAGTTATTGCTTGTTTTTGTTCACTGATTCCAAGGAGTGCTAATGATATATGGCATTCCGCCAGGCAACAGTAGGGCAAGGTATTTTGCGGTTGCGTACTCACACAATCTCTAAATATTACTAATGCTCGTTTCAAACTTTCTGGTGTATAACGGTACATTTCCATCCTGCCATTCATATACATAACAGCAGAATCCAGAGATGGCATTTGTTGTGTATTAATAGATTTAAAATTAATGTTGGGTATTTTTTCAATAAGAATATTAATTACTTGTGATAATAATACGGAAAGAGGATTATCGGGGTTGAAATCAATACTTTGATGATCAATCAATTTATGCGTTCTGGCATGGATTAACTCAATAAATAAACGCCAGTTTTTACCATAGTGAACGACCTGACCCATAATATAATATTCTGGACCTGTTTTATTGATAAACTGATGGATGGTGGAGAAATCACTGGCCTCATTTGTTACCGAAGCGGGTAAAATATCTAAACCACAAAAAGCATATTTTGAAAGGCCCTGGACAAGTTCGTAATGGAGTTTTAGAACATTGATCGAACCTTCAGTACGAAAGGGAAAAACGGCAAGAGTGGTGGTCGACTTTACCGGTTCATTATCGGTCACAATCACAATAGGTACAGTAAAACGGTATCCACGACCATAGACCGTTTCGATATACTTACACTGTTTATTCTCATGCAAAAGTTTGCGCAATGCATAAATACATCGTGTTAGAGATTCATCACTGGCAACACTCGCGCTCCAGACCTTATCGATAATCTCTTCTTTGCTAACAATTTCACCGTCAGCATTAAGTAATAGAATGATAACGCCAAGTTCTTTCGGGGGAATATGATATTCTTTGTTTTTGAATAATAATATTCCATTGTTTTTTAATACAAAGTCGCCAAATATATATTGTTGTGTATTATTTTTTCCATGTTGCAGTTGCATAGAACGCTCCTTCCGTTTTCTCTATTCATAGTATTAATTTGATTAATATAAAATAAAGTATTGGCAGAATTGCTCTATCAAAAAACGCTCATTTTGTAAGATTGTGATGAAGAAATGAATGAAAGCTGATGCTTAATAATATGAAACGCTGGTCCCATTTTTCGGGACCAGATAGTAGGCGATAATTGTGGGTGTTACTTAATCAGAAACGTAAATAATCTTTCGCTGAATCAAACAACGCAGTAATGGTTGAAGATAATAATTTGATAATTGTATCGTAGGTGGAGTTGGCTGTACTGTATTTAGTCGTGATAACCTGCACGTCGGTTTTCATGTTTTCTGCCTGGCCGTTATAACCCGCCAGCCATGCCTGGTATTCAGCTGTGCTTATTTCATAACCGGTGAATTCTTTAGATATATTTTTTTCCTTCCCTTTATCGTCCCTATGCACCATTGAGTCTGAAGACTGACTCATACTGTCAATAATCTGAGGGTTGGGAATAATAACATACAGACCGCTACCTTGCGGTTCAACTTCGACAATCGGAGAAGGTGTGCGGTGTTTGGGATCGGGTGGAATTACCGGAAGTCCTAAAGCGGCGCACCATTTTTCTGCTTCTTCTAGTGGTACACCAATTTTGTCAGCAGGTGCCGGAGGGTATAAAACATAGTCTGGATTGTAATGATAGTGGAAATCACCATTAGGATATTTATCGATATAATAAAAATGCATCAAGGCTTTTTGGAATGCATTGACGTCAAAAACTATCGCATCGCCTTTTTTATTAGAGTGAGTCCATTTTCCCATATTGCTTTGGATATGTTCACTGAAGTCCTGCCAGTATGCGCTCATTATCTCAACGCTATTTGCATAGATTTCGAGGTAGTCGCTACCGAGCACACTCATCAAATCAGCAATATCACTGCATATATATTTATCACTTTTAAATTCGTTTGAACTACTGGCCGTTAAAGTACTGCTGGTTGCTGAACTTCTCATTTCAGGCGCAGAACTCTCTAAAGAAGCGATAGCGTGATTTAAGGTACCTTTGGTCGATGCCATTGCACTTGACCCGGTTGTGTTGTGAGCAACGTTAGCCAGGGTTTTTCTCACAGAGTTATGCAAGGTCAATATTTTAGCGGGATCCTTTAATTTTCCGTCAATAGTATTAACATTTTCTGTAAGCTGCAGAACGTTTTTTATCAGCGAATAACTTTCGTGTAAGAGCGCAGATCCTTTCTCTGACAGGTTCTCAGTTGGGAAATTTCTGAGCATGTTTTTAACGAAGTTAAGCTGTATGTCATGCTGGCATTTCCAGTCTTCATTTCGCGGGCTACGTTCACTGACTAAAGTTGATAGTTTTTCAACATCTTTCTTGAGCATAGCGCCAATATTATTATCCTTACTGGCGCTGTTATGCAAATTACCCTCGCTTTTGCTGTTTTCCAGTTGATGAGGCTCCTCACTTTGCGAGGATGCCTCTTGAAGAGGAATGTTTGCATTCTGCTGACGTAGAATATCTATATTTAAATTATTATCTTTATTAATCATGTGTCATTCCTCCTTAAATATAAGAAACTATTATTGCAATAATTTATGAGCGAATTCCTTGAACAATAGCACTATCAGTATCAATAATGGTTTGTATTATTTGCTGTAATAAATTGAGTGCCTGATCTCTTCCTTGAACATCACGATTAATTTGATCCAGATAGCTACTCATAACTGAATGCATGACATTTTTAGCCTGTTCAACAATGTCTTTTTCTGCATGAGTAGTACTTTCTAGAATTCTAAGTGATGCTTGAGTTGATTGATTAACAAGCTGTGAAAGTACATCTGCTTTACCTATAGTAAAATATTTATTATATTTCCTGTTATGTTTTATACTAATACGCTCGTTTTTATCTCTAATTTTTTCTTCCGTAGTTTCTTTTTCTTTATCGTAATATTTCAGGGTCTCTTCTTTTTGTTCTTCATCAAGTGTTGTATCTTTCGTTGTTGTTTTTATTTCTTCATCTATTTGCTTGAGATAAGCTTGTTGATCTTGAACTTCCCTTTTTAATCCTCGCTGTGTTTTATCATCAGTTCCACTGATAGTGTGCTTCTGATCAGGTGTAAGGGTTTGCATCTTTTCGGGATGGCTTCTGAAATTTGCTACAACAGATGCTGCAGCTCCAGCTGCGCCAACTGTTGACCCGGCAAGAACACCTGCCGAACTTGCCATTGTGGCGTGTACGGTTTCTGTTTTCTGATACTGGACAAGTTGTTCAAAAACGTTGCTCATAATAGCCTCAGACATAGCAGAGGCTTTATACATTGATGTGAATACCCTTAAAAATTCCTCCATAACAGCCTGTTGTCGCATGGTCAAATTATCTAGCATATCAAGGATATTATATTTAGATATTTTAATAGAACTCTGTTCTGCAGAACTGCTTGATTGACTGAATGAAATTGTAGCTTGGTCAAGGTCACCCCTCAAATTATCTAGCGTATTCCTTGAGTAATTAAGATTATCCAAAAGTTTTACTCTTAGTTCCGGACAGACTTCTCTGTCTGTATTTTTTAATATTATAAACTGAGAGCTTATGTCATGCTTAATATCTTTAAGGTTATAGTATTGCACAATTTTATTATCATTTGGTATGTTGTTTTCTTTACCATAATCTCTATCAAAGATTGTTTTATCGAGATTGTTAATATTATGTATGCTGGTCGCATTTTTAATTTCATAGGTGGCCATGTTAAAACCCTCTTATACGATAGAATGGGAAGCAAATTTTAAGGCTTCAGTTCGGTGTTGTAATACTCTTACCATCTGGCTTACCTCTTGTTCGACGGTTTTATCCACCCTTTGCAATACTGAAAGCATTTGTTCACGCGTTTTTGATAGATTACTCATGTCCTGTTGTAAAATTGCCATGTCGGCAGAGTTTCCAGCAACAAAACAATTCATCGTCGATGTTGCTATTGCACAGATGAGTAAGCCTATTTTCTCCAGGCCATTACTTATTTTGGCAATCAACTTCAACACTACGGCTGATGTTTGTAGCACGCTGCATACGCTGTCTAATACCTTTATAATATTTTTTGAAACTGAATTAATAATGGATTCAATGGTTGATTTTATAGTGCTTGTTATTTCTTTGGTGACTTCTTCGGCGGCTGTTTTTGATAATGCAGAAACAACGGCCCCTATTGCTACAGAACATATTACAGCTGCACCAATCATTACTGTCGCCATGACAATAGAAGCGGCTGCACTTGCGTAAATACTTTTAACCAGTTCAATCGTATCTTGATCGACACCAATAACGTCCAGAAGCGCGGTGATTGCGAGCAGAGTGGGATCAACTGTTTTAATCGCAGCCGAAAGACCTTCAACAACTTTCCCTAAAATCCAGCCGGTAGCCGTGGTGCCCAGAGCGATTTGACAAGTGATATCTACACCTAATACTACTGCGCCCGCTATTCCTCCAATAAGTGCCAATGCACCCGCAATACTTGAACCACCACTTGGAACTGCAGCAAGAAGACCAACAACAATTAAGACTGCGCTTACGGCAAAGGTAACTACAGTTACACACTCATTAACGATTTTTAAAACTTTAGTCGTGGTAGTATATTTACGTGCTGTTTCATTGAGTTTATTTTCCCTGACATGGTTAATCTCTTTCATTACCTCAGATTGATTTTTAATAGAGTCGCAATTGGTATCACCAATAACTTCCATTACTGAAGTAATCAAAAGGATAAATGTGGCTGTCGCGTTTCTATTTTTCTGGTTTTCCTGTGTCAGGCAAATATTGGTGGTGAAGTTATTAATCTGTTCTTGCTGTTGAATTTCGTCAAAAATTTCCATACTTTGGCCGATCGCAGCATCAGCATCCATAATGGCTGTATTTAACGATTTCTCAGCTAACGATTTTTTTTGTAATGACAGCGTGAGTGTTTTTTCAGCCGCATTTTTTTGCGTCAGTACTTTATTATATTGCGGATCGCCAGGTTGCAGTTGCGACAGCTCTTGATTCAATGTGTTGACTTTTTTCTCCAGCGATTGCACCTTTTTATCGACCGCATTGTAATTATTATTGGCCTGATGCATGATATCGTCGGCTTTTTGCGCATCATCTAATGACGAGGAATAAGCGTCACTTAATTCACGAAACTTATTATGTGCCATTTCGTGTCGAAGCAGGGTGCTGTCAAGGTTATTATGCAATCGTTTTGTAATATCCTGATCGGCAATGCCTGTTAAATTACCCAAAATCATTGTCAGGCGGGCATCATTCGTCTTTGCTGTAGTGGCGTTGTCTGAATCTGAAACCTGTATTTCAGGCGGAGCAAGCATCGGTTTGTTTTCAAGACGAGCGCGAATATCGTTATCAAGGGATTTCGGGTTTTTATTAAGCCGCATGGGATCAACTTGCGTTTTGCTGCTGTCCTGCAGTCTTTTTTCCGCATCGCTATACTGTGTACGCAATGTTTCACTGATTTGTTCAAACGTGATCGTTTGTCCCGTAATCGGTGCCGACATAATTCACCTCCTTTTTAAGCTATCATCGGGTGTAATTAATTCTTTTTTATTTAACTCATGGCAGATGTTTATTCCCATCTAAAATGGCATCAACGGGAAAGTAAGTAATGTGTTTATTGTTATTCTTCTCATTTATTTTATCGCCATGGTTATTTTTTTAAATCAACTGTGCCTTCCTCATGATATTTCCTGGCTAACTCTTCAGACGTAAAAGAAGCGTTTTTTCCGTTTATGTTCATTTTGCCGACTCACTCTGTTCGAACTTCCTCTTCGGTATTGGCTGTCAAAAGTTCAAGATAAGCAGTAGCCATCTCTTTAATTTTTTCATTTTGACTATAGGTTACGACAGTATTAAATAACTCAGTGGCCATTTTAATGTTTTTTAAGCCCATCTGGCATTGACCCATATAATAAACCAAAGAGAAATCGTTATCGGGAGATAGCATTAAACAGATATGATACATGTCGAATGCCTTTTGATAATCTTTCTTCAATTGACAGACGGCGGCATATCCTTTTAGATAGTTATAATTTTGGAAATCATAAATACAGAGAAATTTAAAAAAGAGTTCAGCTTCGTCAAGTCTTCCTTTTTCATAAAAGTTATAAGCGTAAGCATAAACGCCTTCAAGGGTATCCGGGGTTATGCCATGCAGCTCTGCAAGCGTTGCTCCCATACCTAATGCACGTTCGAACTTACTGGCAATTTCTTTATTTTCTTCTAAATCCAGATTTGCGCTTTCCATCTCTACTCTCTCCTTTCGAACATTCTTTGTTCAGACTTCACCATTTTTTAGAGGGTGGTGATATCAAAATTCGCTCATTTTTATGCCCATCCGTTGGGCTTCGTTTTCTGCATTAAAAACAAGTATTGTTTCAATGAGATAAGATTTTCTATGTGATGAAATGAAAATAATGTAGAGGGAAATTTATCCACAATCCTGATGAACGGGTTCAATTTTGATTGGAATTTGAAAAAGCAGGTGATTTACTGATGTGCGAGCTTAAGTCAGCGGCTGCTGGCCTGAGCGCGGAGGTGTGCGAAATTCACATATCCGGGCATTCCACCTTACCCAGCGCTTCCCAGTAGTTATTCTGATTATTACGCTCCATCGCCACAATAGCTTCGCGGATATGTTGTTTGTTACTCTCATCAGACAACATTAATTTTTCCCACGCTTCGTCTGATAATGACGCCTGTGGCGTGCAAATTTTACGTAAATCTTGCAATACCGTGGTTTTCTCTTTTGCCGACTGTAGCGAGCTGAATGGCGACTCGGCCTGAGAAATGGCTGGAAAAGTCAGGAATACGGTAATCATGAGTAGCATCGTTGGCTTCATAGCGGCAACCTTCTGCAAATGTGCATCGAATGAAGCATAAGTGTAGTTTGCTTTTACCGCTCTCATCATGCTGTACGAAAGGTGTTTGCGTGGTCAGTAAGAAGTGCCAGTTTTTTATACCTTTTTCTTCTATTCGATAGCTTTTCGTTTTTTAAATCGTAGTGTTCTTGCCATTATAGTCAGTTAATGATTAAAAAAAGGATAAAAAATGAAACTGACAACACATCATCTACGGGCGGGGGCCGCATTATTGCTGGCAGGAATTCTGCTGGCAGGTTGCGACCAGAGTAGCAGCGATGCAAAACACATTAAAGTTGGCGTTATAAATGGCGCAGAACAAGATGTCGCGGAAGTCGCTAAAAAGGTGGCAAAAGAGAAATATGGCCTCGATGTTGAACTGGTAGGATTTAGCGGTTCGTTGCTACCGAACGATGCGACAAATCATGGCGAGCTTGATGCGAATGTCTTCCAGCATCGGCCCTTTCTTGAACAAGATAATCAGGCGCATGGTTATAAACTGGTAGCGGTGGGAAATACGTTTGTCTTCCCTATGGCGGGTTATTCCAAAAAAATCAAAACCGTGGCGCAAATAAAAGAAGGCGCGACAGTGGCGATCCCCAACGACCCGACCAACCTTGGTCGCGCGCTTTTACTGTTGCAAAAAGAGAAGCTAATTATTCTGAAAGAGGGAAAAGGGTTATTACCTACCGCGCTGGATATAACCGATAATCCTCGTCATTTGCAGATTATGGAACTCGAGGGGGCGCAGCTCCCGCGCGTACTGGATGATCCCAAAGTTGATGTGGCGATTATCAGCACCACTTACATTCAGCAGACCGGACTTTCTCCGGTGCACGACAGCGTATTTATTGAAGATAAAAATTCGCCGTATGTGAACATTCTGGTAGCACGGGAAGATAATAAGAATGCAGAAAACGTGAAGGAATTTCTGCAATCTTATCAATCATCCGAAGTCGCTAAAGCGGCAGAAACCATCTTTAACGGTGGCGCGGTGCCTGGCTGGTAATTCTCACTCATCCCGCGCCGGACGATTTATTTTTCTGGCGCGGCGACGGGAATCCACTGAAATCAAAATCACTGATGACAGAATCAGCAGCGTTCCCAGCCAGTCCGGTAATGTGAATGTGATCCCCAGTAACAGCAAAGAGAGCAGCGCGCTACTTAATGGTTCTGCACAGCTTAAAATGCTGGCTTTTGGACCGCCAATTAATTGTGCTCCTTTCAGGTACAGACTAAATGTCAGGGACGTACCAATGACCACCAAATAAAAAAACGCCAGAATCAAACTGCCATTAACCACAAAATTTGTCCCTTGTCTGGCATAAAATGGCAGCAGGATCAGACCACCAATGAGCATACTCCAGCCGACGACCGGTAACGTGCCATAGCGGGCAATCAGCGTTGAGGGATAGGTGGTATAGAATGCCGCAGCAAATGCCGAGGCAATTCCCCAGAATAACGCGGCAGGAGAGATCGATAATGACGTCGGATTACCGTGTGTCACCAATAAAAAAGTCCCGACCAGCGATGTCAAAATAGCGCAAAAAACCAGAATGCCCGGGCGGGATTTACGCACCAGTGAGAACCAGGCGACGATAATCGTCGGTGAGAGGAATTGCAGCACCGTTGCCGTGGCTGCGTTCGATTTTTCGATGGTTAGCAAAAAAGTGAGCTGTACGGTTAGCGCGCCAACCACGGAAAAAATCAGCAGACTAATGGCATCTTTGTGATGGTGATGCTGCCAACTTACTGATTTAGTGTATGATGGTGTTTTTGAGGTGCTCCA
>ERZ791937.118-NODE-118-length-20056-cov-2.401830_pt1 | contig 20056 bp, 14 predicted proteins | sample MGYA00510124_ERZ791937 | MGnify/ENA primary metagenome ERZ791937 (study PRJEB30046, sample SAMN00993239) | human gut metagenome | study: EMG produced TPA metagenomics assembly of the A metagenome-wide association study of gut microbiota in type 2...
ATGGTTATTCATTTTGTCGAAAACTTAGTTTAAAAAGAGAAAGAAACAGCCATCATTTCATCAATGAAATGATGGCTGTTTCTTTCTGAGTTATTGTCATTTAATGGAAGGTTTTTAAATACTGTTCTTTTTGTTTACGCGTTAATTTTTTAAAGGCGGCTTCGGCTTTGGTGGCCGCGCTACGTGTTTCAAATTTCTCTGTATGAATCATTTTGACTGGGCGGCGTTTGGCTAACCGTGTATATTTTGCACCAGTTCCGCTATTATGTTCGGTTAATCGACGTTCTGGTTCAGTTGTATAGCCACCGTAAAAGGAACCATCTTGGCAAAGTAAAACATAAAAATAATGGGATTTCTTATTCTCCATACAGCATAGCCTTCATTTCTGCTTCGTATTCGTTCTTTTCATTGTATGTAAAAAGAGGTGGTAACACACGAAAACCGTCTTTTTTTCCTTGCTTAATGCCTTCAATTAGTAAAACATTGGCTTCTTTGCCTGGCTTCGGATAAACAAACCGAGCTTTTTTCGGCGCAATATTGGCGTTTTCCATGGCATGTAAAATATCCAGGAAACGATCAGGACGATGAACCATTGCGAGGCGACCATTTGTTTTTAATAAATCCGCCGACACAGTGACCACTTCTTGAAGAGACGTGTGAATTTCATGACGGGCAATCGCTAAGTGCGGGTTTGGATTTTTTTGGCTAGTTGGTCGTTCTTTAAAGTATGGGGGATTACATAGTACTAAATCCACAGAATCTTTTTTGATGACTTCTGTCGCTTGTTTTAAATCACGTTCATACATCGTTACTTGTTTTTCCAATTTATTTAATAGAATACTTCGTTGACCCATATCTGCCAAACGAGGTTGTAATTCGATTTGGTCGATCTTTGCAGCTGTTTTCCGACTAACGAAGAGGCCGACCGCGCCATTGCCAGCACACAAATCGACAATCTTGCCTTTTTTTGGTAGTTGCGGAAAATTAGCCAATAAGACTGCATCAATGGAAAAAGAAAAGACTTCTTTGCTTTGAATAATTTGAATATCATCCGCATATAATTGATCAATCCGTTCGCCGGATAATAACATAGATTAAGAACCTCCAACTTTTCATCTGATTGTTCATGTATTATACTACTTTTAAACCCGTATGACAAAATCTGTTCCCTAGATTAGTAGGAACATGTTATTTCTCTGATTGATAGACGTAAAAAAAGCTTGTCAAAAGGTAGAGCTTTCGGCATACTAGAAAGCGGAGAGAAGAAAGGAAGAAAATTATGTTTTTTACATTTATGCGTGGCGTGGTTCGCGTCATTTTATTTGTGATTAATGGAAATGCACATTATGAAAATAAAGAAAAAAGACCAAAACTATGTCTTAGTTGCGCCGCATCGAACATGGTGGGAACCGCTGTATTTAGCTGTTGCTGGCAGTCCTAAGAAGTTTAGTTTTATGGCAAAAAAAGAGTTGTTTAAAAATCCTGTTTTACGTTTCATTTTAAAACATGCGAATGCGTTTCCGGTGGATCGTGAGAAGCCCGGTCCCAGCGCGATTAAAACACCTGTCAAAATTTTAAAAAATTCTGATTTAAGTTTGATTATGTTCCCTAGTGGCACGCGTCATTCCTCAGAATTAAAAGGTGGGGTAGCCTTGATTGCTAAAATGGGGCGAGTACCTATCGTGCCATCTGTTTATCAAGGTCCGTTAACTTTAAAAGAGTTGTTTAAACGTAAAAAAGTAACGGTTCGTTTTGGGGAGCCAATCGATATTAGCGATATTAAAAAAATGGATAAAGACGGTTTAGCTGAAGTGGAACGTCGGATGCAAGAAGCATTTGATCAGTTAGATAAAGAAATTGATCCAACTTTTAAATATGAATCAACAGAAAAAGAATAAAACAAACCGCTACAAAATAGGAATGTTACTGGCAGGTAGTCTCATCAAAAGATGATGCTCCCTGTCTTTTTTCTTGTGTTAAGAAAAAAGTTTGTTAAAAATCTAATTCTTCTGTCCGATTTTCTTAAAAAATACCAGAAATTTGTTATAATAATAAGAAGGACTTTTTTAGGCGGTGAAAAAATGAAATTTTTACATACAGCAGATTGGCATATTGGCAAAAAATTACATGGTTTTGATTTATTGGCAGAACAAAAGGAAGCCTTTAAACAAATCTCAGCAATTGCGAAAGAAGAGCAAGTGGATGCTGTTGTGATCGCTGGAGATTTGTATGATCGCTCTGTTCCAGCGGTTGAAGCAGTCGAGATTTTTAATGAAATGATGATTCAAATGAATCTCAAAGAGCATTTCCCCGTGTTAGCTATTTCGGGAAACCATGATAGCAGCACTCGTTTAGAAACAGGAGGCCCTTGGTTTAACCAAACGCAATTTCATTTGAATACGCGTTTAGAACAAGCCTTTCAACCAATTGAAATCGACAATACGCAATTTTATTTGTTGCCTTATTTTGAACCGATTGCGGCTCGCTTATATTTTGAAGATGAAACGATTCGAACGATTCAGGCGGCGATGGAAAAAGTTGTCGCGAAAATGCAGGAATCTTTTCTTCCCAACAAAAAACAGGTGTTAGTTAGTCATTTTTTTGTCGCTGGCAGTGAAAAAACTGATTCTGAAACAAAATTAACAGTGGGTGGTTTGGATGTTGTACCGACGGCTTTGTTAGAGCCTTTTGATTACGTCGCGTTGGGCCACTTACATGGAAAAAATGCGTTGCAGGCACCTAATGCTCGATACAGTGGCTCGCCTGTAAAATTTTCTTTATCAGAAATGACACAAGAAAAGGGTGTTTGGCTTGTTGAAACAGAAACTGAAGTTCATTTTCAATTCCGTGCTTTGAAACCATTGCGAGACATTAAACAATTGACGGGCTCGTTTCAGCAGTTAACGGATCCCGCTTTTTATCAAGAAGTGAATCGGGAAAATTATTTACATGTCCAATTAACCGACCGAGCGATCATTCCCAACATGATGAATCAATTGCGAAAAATTTACCCCAAAATTATTGGGTTGGAACGTTTGAATGGTCGAGAAACAAGCAACGGAAATCAGAAAAAAGTGGTACAAATAGAACAACGTTCACCAGAAGAACATCTGCATGACTTTTTTAACGATGTGACAGGAGAGGCCCTGACAGAACAACAAGCACAATGGGTCCAAGAAGAACTGAGTACACTTAATCAATTAGAAAGAGGGAAGTAACAGGATGAAACCATTATCTTTAACATTGAAAAACTTCGGACCGTATATTAATGAAACCATTGATTTTACGAAGTTTGAAGATTCTTCACTTTTTCTAATTAGTGGAAAAACAGGGTCTGGGAAAACAACGATTTTTGATGGAATGAGCTATGCTTTGTTTGGTGAAAGTTCTGGGAAATTACGTTTAGGCAAAGAAATGCGTTCCACATTTGCTGACCCCTCAGAAGCCACTGAAGTTACTTTGCTTTTTAAACATAACGAGTATCTCTATGAACTGAACCGCCTTCCCGAACAAGAACTTTTTAAAAAACGTGGCACAGGAGTCCGTAAACAAAGTGCCAAAATTTCTTTAATTGTCAAAGATGCTCAAGGGAAAGAACTACGAGCCTATTCTAAAAGACGTGAAGTGGACGAACTCATTCAAGAATTATTACATTTGAATGCCAATCAATTTGCTCAAATTGTATTGTTACCACAAGGAGAGTTTCGGACTTTTTTAATTGCTAAAAGTGATGAAAAAGAAAAGGTTTTGCGTAATTTATTCGGAACAGAATTGTATCAGTTGTTCAGCGAAAATTTAAAAGAACGCTTAAAAATTGCCAATCAAGAGATTCAAGAAACCCAGCAAAAAATTGAACTGAAAACAGAACAGTTGCATTGGTCAGAAGAACCTGAACCGACAATGACACTTTTTGAAAAACTTCAATTATTAGAAAGCCAACAACAAGAGGCTCAGCAACAACTATTAGTTGAAAGAGAACAAATTACAACCTTAAAACAAGCCAAACAAGCAAAAGAGCAAGTTCGTTATGCTATTGAAGAACGACAAAACTTGCAACAGCAAAAAGAAGAATTACTGGAAAAGAAAACAAAACAAGCTGAACAGGAAACCGTCATTGAGCGGCTAAAGGAACAGATTCAGCAATTAAAATGGAGCCAAAAACAGCAATCTTTAGCTGAAAAAGTCTTTGAAAAACGAAGCGAAAAACAACAAAAAGAGCAAGAAACAAAGTCCAAACAACAAGCTCTTATGGAAACGCAACAAGCATTGACAGATTGGCAAGCAATCCTGAGTGAGTTGGAAGAACAACAACCATTAATTGCTGAAAAACAAGAACGTCTTCAAACGATTCAACGTCAATTACCACAATACCAAGAATATGAACAGTTAGCCCAACAACAAATAGCAGAACAAGCCAATTATCAAGCCATTCAAAAAGAGTATGAATCTTGCCAACAGGAAAAAATAACATTAGCGGATAAAGTGGCGACAGCCAAACAATTTATTGAACAAGAAGGAACACTTGAAAAAGCAAATTTTGAATGTTCTAGTGTAGCAGATCATTGGCAAAATTTTGTAGAACGTTGGCAAAAAAATCAAAAAGCTTGGCAAAAAATTAGTCAAAACCAAGTGGAATTGCACGAGTTGACACAACGGTTTGCTGTTGAACAGCAACAAAAAAGCGCCGAAGAAGCGAAGTTGCAGACAAAGAAAAGTCAATGGGCCTCTTTACAAATCCAACGATTAAGCTTGTTACTTGAAGAGGGGGAACCTTGCCCAGTTTGTGGCTCTTTAGAACATCCAAAGCAACAAACTCATCAAGAAGTTTCTTTAGAAGAGATTGATCAAGCGGAACGGGAATTAACGGAAGTTGAAAAAACGGTTCAACGATTTACTGAAACGCTCTCTGCATTAGGGGCGGAAAAGCAACAGAAAGAAAGCCAATTACAAGAACAGGAAGCTGCGTATACTGAGGAACAAGAACAATTAGCAGCGCAGTTTGCTGACTTGCAGTTGCCGTTAACAGGACTAACTTTTTCACAAGTAACACCTGCAGAAATTGCGGAAGTTGAGTCGCAATTAGCTAAAGAAAAACAACAAATAGCACAAAAACTAACGGAAATTTCAGTCGAAAAGGACCGTCTGGCGGAACTAGAAGAACAAGTAGCTGAAAATTCTCAACGCTTTGAAGTGCTCCGACAACAAGTAGAAACAATGCAACAAAGTCTGGAAAGAATCACTATCCAGCAGCAAATGATTGCTAGCCAATTATTGGATGCAACCGTCACATACGAAGAAATGACTAAACGACAAGCTTTGCTTCAAGAAGAACTCTCTGCATTTGAACGTCAAAAAGAAAACGTGACGACACAAGGAGAAACCTTGAAGAAAGAAGAAATGATCCTTGAAAGTACGTTGACGCATTTGGAGAAAGAACAACAAACACTTCAACAAACAGTCGCACAACTTGAGAGTCAGTTAAAGGCAGTTTTAACGGAACAAGGAGTGACAGAGGACCAATTGACGGAGTGGTTGAAAGAGGTACCGACACTAGAAAGTCAGCAAGAACAAATTGCTTTATTTGAACAAGAGCAAACCCAACTGACTATCCAACTCGCTGAAATTGAAAAAAAATTATCTAGTGATACGTTCCCAGAATTATCTTTAATCACCACAGAAATTGAACAAATAACACAACAAATTGAAGAACAGGAAAAAAAATACTATCAACTGCATGAAAAAATGCTGAACAATCAACAGTTGGTTCAAGAAATTAATGCGCAAAGAACAACAATTGAAGACAAGTTTGAGGAAGTTGCTGCACTACAGCAGTTGGCAGATACGGTGAATGGCAATAATCCTAAAAAAATTAGTTTTGAACGGTATATGTTACAAACGTATTTAGAAAGAGTGCTGACAGTCGCTAATCAGCGTTTAGACCGCCTGACCAATAGTCGTTATCAATTTGAATTGAATCACGAAGCAGGTAGTTATCGGAATCAAACGGGGCTAGAAATCAATATTTATGATGACAATTCAGGGACGGTGCGCAGCGCTCACACGTTATCAGGCGGGGAAAGTTTTATAGCAGCGTTAGCTTTGGCACTTTCTTTAGCAGAAGTGATTCAAGAACAAGCAGGCGGAGTCTTAATTGATGCGTTGTTTATTGATGAAGGCTTTGGTTCCTTAGATGAAGAAGCATTGGAAATGGCAATGGAGGCGTTAGAAACGATTGAAAATGAAGGCCGCATGATTGGGATTATTAGTCATATTGGCGAATTAAAAGCACGAATTCCACAACAATTACAAATAAAAAGCAATGGGAATGGTCAAAGTACCGTTCACTATCAGCTAGCTTAGTAGAAGAGGAGGTGAGTCGATGAAATGGAGTATTCCAGAGCGAATCGTTGAACAAGGGCGCGAATATATGCAAGAAGGCCGGGTCTTATCTATCGTTCAAAATCCAGAAAAAAGGATCTGGTTGTCTGAGGTTTTAGGGGAAGAACTTTATCTTGTTGAATTGGATGGTACCGCCAAAGAACAAGATGTTTGTGAATGTCAATATTGGATGGAACATGGCTATTGCAAGCATACAGTGGCAGTTGAACTGGCACTGAAACAACGAGGCGTGTCAAGAATTATTCAAGCGAATCAAACAGTCAATTTTGAGAAAACAAATCGATCAACAGCTGAAATGTTTACCAAAGGCTTTGCCAAATTAAGCAAAGCTTCTGCCGAAGTTCCCTTGCAGCCTTTACGTTTAGAATTTCATTTAGATGTGATCGAAACGAATAATTACTATCCAGAATTATCAACGATTGGTCTTTCTTTAAAAATTGGTTTAGAAGGCACCAAACCTAAAACATATATTGTGAAAAATATTGGTGATTTTTTACAAGCATATGAAAAGGAAATGACTTTTATGGTGAATAAACAACACCAATTTACTTTGCTACATGATTCTTTTTCAATGGAGATTCAAGAAATTTTAACAGAACTTGCGGCAATTTATCATACCAGCCAATTATTAGGTGCAAACGGTATTCAAGTTAAAGGGAAAATCGACAAACGTTATCTATTATTACCAATTGATCGCAGTCAATCGTTAGTTGAAAAAATGAATCGAACGGGTCAGTTTATATTGACCAATCAAACTCATAAGTATCGCTATCTAACGTTCAAAGAAACCAGTTTGCCACTTACGTTTACAGTACAAAAAACCGAGGAACAAAGCTTCAAATTAACTATTCAGAATCCTATTACAACGTTTCTAGCCCACTATCACTGGGCGATTGCGGATCAAACGGTTTATTTACTAACAGAAGAGCAGGAAGCCATCTACACCACGTTACTTCAATTGATGAAACGCTTGGAAGAGCCGTCAATTATTTATGAAAAAGAAACAGTTTCTGATTTATTTAGTGAAGTGTTACCATTATTGGAAAAAATTGGTCGAGTGTCTGTTGAAGAATCAGTTGAAGAACTAGTCGTCCATCATCCTTTAAAAGCAGTCTTTATTTTTAAGAAAATTAAAGGTCGGATTAATGCTCGAATTGACTATCACTATGGAGAAGTCATTTTCTCGACAAACCCGAAATATGCTCAATTACCTGAAGTCAATCAAGAAATCGTTCGAGATAAAGCAAAAGAAACAGCAATTAAGCAGCAATTTCAACAGTTTGCCTATCAGCAAACAACCACAGGCTTTGAAAAAGTCTTACCTGCTGGGGAGTCCTTGTATTATTTCTTTAAAGCCGAAGTACCAGCTTTCCGTCAATTAGGAGAAGTTCGGATGGGACGGAAATTACGGGAATTGTATTTAGATGCCCAGCATCATCAACCAACGATTGAAGTTGCGGAAGGGGATTCTTGGTTAGATATTCGGTTTGATGTCACTGGCATTGATGAAACCGAAATCGATGCAGTATTGACTAGTCTACTACGTAATGATGCTTTTTATACGTTAAAAAGTGGTGAAATTCTTGCTTTTGACTCAGAGGAATTTTTCCATACAAGTGCAATTTTAACGAAGCTGCGAAAAAATATGCATCAAGAAGACAATGTCATTCATGTGCCCAAAAACCAAGGCCTCATGATCGAAAGTTTATTAGAAGACAACGAGCGGGCACATTTTTCAGATTCCTTTAAAAAAATGGTCACGGATTTAACGCATCCAGAAAACTTTGAAGCGCAAGTCCCCAAAACCTTACAAGCAACGTTACGCCATTACCAAGAAACAGGGTATAAATGGCTGAAAATGCTTAGCCATTATCAATTTGGCGGTATTTTAGCTGATGAAATGGGTTTAGGGAAGACACTGCAAACCATTACCTATTTACTTTCGGAAAAAGAAGAAGAGCGCTTGAAAGGGACAGCTTTGATTGTCGCACCTGCAAGTTTAACCTATAACTGGTTAGCCGAAGTCAAACGTTTTGCGCCAACCTTAAATGTTCAAGTGGTTTCTGGCAACCGCCAAGAACGAGCAGCGCTTTTACAAAATAGCACCGAAGATATTCTGATTACTTCTTATGCAAGTATGCGACAAGATGTTCAGCTTTATCAGGAAATGCGTGTCGGCTATTTGATTTTAGATGAGGCCCAAATGGTTAAAAATAGTGGAACTAAAACGGCGCAAGCCTTAAAAAGTTTAAAAGTACCACAACGTTTTGCATTAAGTGGCACACCAATTGAAAATAATTTAGATGAACTGTGGTCAATTTTCCAAATGATCTTACCGGGATTGTTCCCAGGCAAAAAAGCCTTTCGAGAAATTAAGCCGGAAGAAATTGCCAAAATGATTCAACCATTCATTTTACGACGAGACAAGAAAACGGTGCTCGCAGACTTACCAGAAAAAATTGAAAATAATATGTACAGTGTCTTAACAGAAGAACAAAAAACGGTTTATTTGGCCTATCTAAAACAAATGCAAGCAGATGTCAGTCAAATGGATCAGGCGACCTTCAAGAAAAATCGCATGAGTATTTTAGCAGGCTTGACCCGTTTACGACAAATCTGTTGCGATCCGCGTTTGTTTATTGAGGATTACACGGGAGGTTCTGGCAAAGTGGAGCAAGTCAAAGACTTTTTAGTGGCTGCCAAAGAAAACAATCGTCGTGTCCTATTATTTTCTCAGTTCACAAGCATGCTTTCTATCTTAGAAAAAGAATTGAATGAATTAGGCTTAGAGACGTTTTATTTACGAGGAAGTACGAAGCCTCAAGATCGGTTAACGATGGCGAATGCCTTCAATGAAGGAGAAAAAGATGTCTTCTTAATTTCATTGAAAGCAGGGGGAACCGGACTAAATTTAACTGGTGCAGATACAGTTATTTTATACGATTTATGGTGGAATCCCGCAGTCGAAGAACAAGCGGCTGGTCGGGCGCACCGCATGGGACAAAAAAAAGTTGTTGAAGTGTGGCGGATGATTGCAGAAGGAACGGTTGAAGAAAAAATGAATTCCTTACAGCAAGAGAAACGCGAGCTGTTCCAAAAAGTGATTCAAGGAAATGAAGAGCAATTAGCGAAAATGACGGAAGAAGATATTCGCACAATTTTAAGCATTGGAGAATAGCCGTTCAACTTAGTTGCTATCTTATTTAAAGAGAAATGGAGTAATTCGTTTGAAACAAAAAGAATATATGGAATATCGGCCGCTAGGTGAAGAAATTGAACGGATTCGTAAAGGGAAAAATATTCCTCTGCGTGTCTTTGATGAAAATGGTGTTTCTAGTCGAAGTTATCAACGCTTTGTCCAAGGAAATAGTGAATTACGTATTTCGGATTTAGCTATTATTGTCGAAATCTTGTCTATTTCGCCGATGGAAATGACAGAAAAATTAACGCCAATGTCCAAAACAGTTTTAGCTAAGGAGCAGTTTAATCAAGCAATCTTTAGTAAAAATTTTCAAGAAAGTAGTCGAATCGTTGCAGATTATCGAGCGTATTATGATAAATCGTCTTTTGCTTTAGGAAAGCAAGAAGTAATGTATTCGATGTTGGCGTTGGAATATCTTTTTAACCCTCAAACAGTTGTGACAAAAGAAGAGATTATTGCATTAGAAAATCAGATTCTGGAACGATTAATTAATGCCGATGTGTATACTATTTTTAATTTGAAATTTTTAGCATTACAAAAAAATGTTGGCTTGCAGCCGTTTCCAACTTCGTTACTTTTTCGTGTACTACAATCTGTCAATGAGCGGGAAATTATTGATATTCGCTCGCTAGAAATTATCGAGCAAGTAATTATTGATTTTTTATTTGCGGCGATTGTCAGCCAAAATGTTCCCCATATTCTTCATGTATTAAGCATGTTTAAAGAATATGAAGTGGGTGAAAATAACTGGCGAATGATCCTCTGGAAAAAAATAGCAGAAAAAATAGAATTGATTTTAACCAATGAAGAAATATTCGCAGATTGGTCAATCTTTAAAGAACAAATCCTCTTATCTATCACATTGTTTTTACCAAAAGCCAAACAAGAATTTTTTGCTGGGCAATTGGAAAAAATAGAGGATAGTTTAAAAGAAATAAAAGAAAACTAGGCATAATTGAGAATTTGTCATAATACATTCTGGTTGTGTTTAGCGACAAAGAGCGCCAAATAGGGGTAGAAAACCCTATTTGGCGCTCTTTGTCTTGTCTATACAAATTAATTTGGACAGTTTGTCGTAATTGAACCTATTTTCAGTTGATATTCACTATAATTAAGAAAATATCAGGAGGTGAAGTTTATGAAAAAAATGTGCATCTCCGCAGTTAGTGCCTTACTTTTGGCTAATAGTTTATTACTTCCTGTAACAACTTTCGCCGAAACGACCGAAACAATCGCATCCTCCAGTGAAGAAAATGTTTCATCTGTTTCAGAAGAAAAGATTCCAGAAACTTCATCGGCAGAAGAGCAAAATTCAGCAACCAGTAGTTCGGAGATTCCCCAATCAGAAGAGTTAACGACTGTTGAAACAAGTGAAGAGCCGCCAAATGAAGCACTAGCGATAACGGAAGCACAACTGATGATGCCCCAATTATACGCAGGTGCTGTCTTAGATAAAGCGACGCCTATCAGTACACTATTTCCTGATCCAGCCTTTGCGGAAAATATCAGAAAACAGTTAAGCAAATCTCGGACCTCTAATACTGTCACCCAAGCAGAATTGGATAAACTGAATAAAGTTATTTTAGAAAATGTCGTTGTTTCTAATGTGGAAGGAGTTCAATACCTAAGAAACTTAGAAGAATTATCTTTTCAAGATTCACTCAATGTAACAGATTTGAGTCCTTTTGCTAAAGGTGAATTTAAGCTATTACGTTTTTTATATATGAGAAACAATAAAATAGCTGATCTTAGTCCGTTAGGTCAAGCAGGATTAATTAATTTAGAAGGCTTGTATGTTGAGAACAATCAATTAACGACATTAAATGGACTTGAAGGAATGGCTGCTTTAAAAAATTTAAGTATCCAAAATACGACAGATCATCCGTCAAAAATCACGCCGAATAATCGAGTGACTTCCTTCGACCCGCTTCGTTCTCTTCGTAATTTAGAAACCATTTGGGCTGCCAATAATCAGATTGCTACTTTAGATGGGCTTACGGAAGCAAATAACCTACTCCGTCTTTATGTGGAAAATAATCAATTAAAAACAATTGCGCCCTTGGCGAATAAGCCACGTCTAGAAGAGTTGAGTATTATGAATCAAACGATTGCTAGTCTGGAAGCTTTAAGCACTGTTCCTAATCTGCGTGTACTGTATGCAAGAAACAATCAAATTTCTTCCTTGGCACCGTTAGAGAAAACACTCAATCTAACAGTTTTAGATGTGGGAGAAAATCAAATTTCAGATATCAGTCCGTTAAAAGGCTTAACGGCCATTACAGGGCTAGATGTATCTAATCAAATGATTATCTTATCTTCTGTCGATTATATTGCTGGGAAACCACTGCAATTAAAAAATAAGGTGGTATCTCGTGATGGTCAACTATTTCCACCGCTGACGATTAGCCCTTATGGAAGTTACGATGCTACAAAAGGACTGTTTGAATGGAATTTACCCAAAGCTCATGAAGGCGTTTCTTACATCTGGGAATCAACAGATAAAGCATACTTAGGGAACTTTTCTGGAACAGTCGTCCAACCTGTCAAAGAAGTTTTCTTAAGTGAAACGAAACTATCTTGGTCAAAAGAGCGTATAGAAAAGTCGATGGAAAAAACAATCGATATTGATGACTTTCAAAAAACAGCCCTGCCTTTTTATTGGCAAGATGTCGATGCTGGGAATAGATTACAATTTATTGTCAAAAAAGAGGGCCAAGAAATCCAGAAATTAGCAGATGAAACAACCACTAATTCTAAAACATTTAAGGAAAAAGCCTTGTTATTACCAGAACTAACTTATGGAAAACAGCAGTTGGTCGTGGAAGTCTATGATAAAGGCTACAAGATTGATGAATTAGCGCTAACAGTCACTGTGGTTGGCTCTGTCAGGTTCAAAACGGTACCCACAGCGATTTCCTTTGGGAATGAGCTGCAAATCGCTAGTAGCACGACCCAATATCCAATTGTTTCCATGGATCAACCATTAGTGATACGGGATACTCGTCAAACAGGGAATAATTGGTCGCTTGCACTAACCGTTACTTCTGATTTCAAATCTGAATCAGGTGCTACGTTGCCGAATATTTTAAAATTTAGAACCAACCATCGCTTACAGGACATTCCAGAAGGCCAATCGATTCTTGTTCACAACCAAGTCAATGGACATCAAGAAACAAATATTTCTGATCAATGGAAAGAAAATGACCAAGAGTTGTTATTATCTGTTCCTGGAGGGACGGCCAAAGCAGAAGAATACGAAGCAAAACTAACTTGGCACTTGATGGACGTACCTGATGGCAGTGCAAAATAGGGGGTGAGTCTTATCAAAAAAATAGTTAGCGGTGTATTGCTATTAGGATTGATTTCATCAGTTGATGTATTTGCTGAAACAAATGCCTATCCGACAAATGCAGAAGTTTCTTTTTATGGCGAGTATGAACCACCAGCCAACAAAGAAAAACCAGATGGTAAGATACCACAGCGTTTCCCCAAGCAGTCGGAAGCAATACCAGCAGTGAGTGGAGAATCATTGAAGCATTCAACAAGTAAAACGGTTGATCAAAAAGGCTCAGGCTTCTTACCTCGAACTGGTACTAAACAGCAACAAATGTTTAATTATCTCGGAATAATAGTCATCTTTATGGCTAGTTTTATTTTAAAAAAAAGAAAGAAGGAACAATAAAATGAAAAAAATTATCTTATCAACAATCCCCGCTATCACTTTAGGCGTGGCTATTGCACCAGAAGTGAATGCAGAAGAAAAAAACTATGAATCAAATGCCATCGTAGAATTTACGCCGGATACCTCTATCAACAAACCAGTCGATCCAGTGAATCCAGATACCGAAAAACCTGTTGAACCCTTTGACCCAACGACACCAGACACAGGCAATAAGCCAAATGAAGGAACAACTGGTCCACTAAGTATCGATTATGCTTCTAGTTTAGACTTTGGCAAAAATAAAATTTCAAATAAAGATGAAAAATATTATGCAAATCCACAATACTTTTTCTTGGCAGACGGTTCTGGTCCTGATTTGACTAATCCTAAACCAAATTATGTACAAATTTCCGACAAACGCGGAACGAATGCCGGTTGGGCCTTAACAGTTAAACAAGAAACACAATTAACAGCGACAAAAGAAACATTAAATAAAGTTTTAGACGGTTCAGAAATTAAATTAAGTCAAAACAAAGCAGTGTCTAATTCCAAAGCAGTCACACCAACTGCGCATGAAGTAACTTTAGTAGCTGGTGATTCATCAAATGTGATGTCTGCCGCTGAAGGTCAAGGTTCTGGAACTTGGCTTAGTGCGTTCGGTGGGATTGAAAAAGTGGAAGTTGACGGTGAAAACGTAGATAAAAATACAGCGATCACATTAACTGTACCAGGAGCAACACCAAAAGATGCTGTTCAATACAAAACTGTTTTAACATGGACAATCGCTGATTTACCAAGCGTATAATTATTGAAACTATAACAATAGAAGAGAAGGAGCACTAACATGAAAAAAATGACCATCGCAAGCAGCTTAATTTTAGCAACCATCGCGGTAGGCACACTATCAGTTCAAGCAGAGGAAGTGGCTAATCGCGACACAGATGCTATTGTAAAATTTAAAGCACCAGATGAAAAAGATCCTAACAGCAAAAATCCTGTAGTGGATCCAGAAGACAAAGACGGCAAAGATCCTGTGACGCCTATCGACCCAGTAAATCCTGAAAAACCAGTTGATGAAGGTTCTACAGGCCCCTTAACCTTGGACTATGCTTCAAGTTTAAACTTTGGTGAAAATATCATCAGCACAAAAGATGAAATCTATTTTGCATCAGCACAAGTTTTAAAAGATAAAAATAATGTTGAAAAAACGGGTCCATTATTTGCTCAAATTACAGATAATCGTGGAACTTTAGAAGGCTGGACTTTATCTGCAAAACAAAATTCTGCATTTACTTCTGCTACAAAAGGTCAGACGCTTGAAGGAACTGAAATTGTCTTTCAGAATGCTTCAGCTGTGACAGCAGGACAAAGTGCTGCACCAACAAGTTTAGCGAGCGTAACTTTTGGTACAGTGGGTGAAAGTCATAACGTGATGGTAGCTGCAACAGATCAAGGTGCTGGGAAATGGTCATACTTATACGGCAATGCTAGTTCAATTGCTGAAGTTGACGGCCGTCAAGTAATGAAAGATGTTCAATTAAAAGTGCCAGGTAAATCAGTTAAATTAAATGATGCCTACAAAACAACAATTACTTGGACATTAGCTAATACGCCAGTATAAAAAGAACCTTTTTGGAGAAAGGAAGAGGGGAACTCAGCCTTTCTCCTTTACATAGAAATGGAGTGTAGAGCGAAATGAAAAATAGATATTTTATTCTGATGATCCTAAGTTTTTATTTCTTTGCTTTTGGGATTGAAACCTCAGCAGCAGAATTACGATTTAGTGTTGAAACAGAAATTCCAGAAAACCAAATAGATAAAACAAAAACATATTTTGATTTAATGATGAAACCAGACCAAGAACAAATTTTGAAAGTTCGAGCGGCCAATAGTACAGATGAAAATTTAGTGATTGATGTTAGTGTGAAGTCGGCCACAACAAACAGCAACGGAGTGATTGAATATGGTGAGTCGTTGACAGCATTAGATAAATCTGCACCAGCAGATTTATCAGAAATCATTCAACTGAAAGACGGCGGTGAGAGTGTTGAATTGCCTGCTAAAAGTGAAAAAGTAGTTGAATTGCGAGTGAAGATGCCTAAAGAAGAGTTTTCAGGGCAACTAGCGGGCGGGATCACGTTTAGTGAAAAAGTCGATGAAACGAAAGACAAGCAAAAAGAAAATACAAACGGCTTAGCAATTGAAAATCGCTATGCCTATACAGTAGCTGTTTTACTTCGAGAAAATGAAACAGTTGTACAACCAGAATTGTCTTTAGAGAAAGTTGAACCGACGCAAAGAAATGCGCGCAGTGTTATTTCTGCAACACTACTAAACCATGAAGCAGCCTATCTTCAATCAATGAAAGTAACGGCAAATGTTAAAAATAAGAAAACAAATAACGTTATTTTAGAGAAAGAACAAGAAGATATGCAAATGGCGCCCAATTCAATTTTTAATTTCCCTATTCCTTATGAAGAAAATGAAATGGAAGCTGGGACGTATGTATTGGCAATGACTGTGGAAGGCTCAGGAAAAAAATGGCAATTTACGAAAGAATTTACGATCTCAAAAGAGGAAGCAGAAACATTTAATGAGAAAGATGTAACCGTCAAAAAAACGGAATCTAAACTTATTTATCTCTTAATCGGTTTATTGATCCTTTTACTGATAATCTGCCTGTTCATCATTTTACGTCTGAAAAAACAAAAAAATAAATAAAAAAAAGCCGTTCTTCAATTTGAAGAGCGGCTTTTTTTTAAAGATTAAATAATTTCTCCACAGTCGGACAAAGTTCAGTGAAACAAGTGACTTCTGCAAGGTGTGATGCAGGTTGGCAACTTGGTAGTTCACGAGAGCGGTGGTTAAACCAAAGAGAATGCCAGCCACCATTACGTGCGCCTACAATATCATTGTCATAACTATCACCAACATATAAAGTATGTTCAGGTTCCATACAAAATTGATTACAGGCTAAATCAAAAATTTCCTTTTCAGGTTTTTGAAAACCCGTACTTTGAGAAATAATGATATTTTGGCTTGGAACCCATTTTTCAAGATTCAATTGTTTAACTTTTTTAAATTGATGGTCTGTTGGACCATTTGTAATAATCCCCATCGGAATTTCTTTCTCTTGTAAAGTATCAAGAAGCTTAGTAACTTCTGGATGCATCGTAATATTATCCAATTCTTCTTCATAAACTTGTTGGAAAATTTTTCCTTCTTCTTGTGAAATTCCTGGATAGTTTAGATCCTTTAATGTTTCATTCATCCGGAAAAACCGCATGAAATCTAGGGACCATTCATTGGCTAAAACTTTCGGAAACGTTTCATCGCTGTGGTGTCTAAAACGAAGATACAATTCATGCATATCCTCTGTCGCAACGTTCGGGAAAATTTTAGTCATCGCATTTCGAAAGGGTTGTTGCTGATCGTACAGCGTGTCATCAACATCAAAAACAATGGTTCTCATTTAACAAGTGCACCTCTTAACTTTTTTACAAAACTTTTCATATGTTATATTGTAGCCGATATTTTCACAAATAAATAGAGTATTTTTCACTGTATTTCAAGGTTTTGTACAGAAATCAAAGCCTTGTGGGAAAAGACAATTATAGTTATTTTTACCGAAAAAATGGAAACGATAAATGAAAAAATATTCTGATAATGAAAAGTTTGTGAAAATGATTTTGAGTCAAAGTTACTTAAATAACACGTGTTCTGATATAAGTTAGAATTTTGCAAGAGACAGTCTTTTTCCGTATAATGAATGAGAATGAAGGGGGAGAGTTAGGGAGTTATGTTAAAGCGTTTTTTTGGGTATTATCGGCCGTATCGTCGATTATTTATTTTGGATTTTGGGTGTGCCGTTTTTGCGGGGCTGTTAGAGTTGGCTTTTCCAGTAGCAGTCAACCAAGTAATTGATAAGATTATGCCAAAAGGAGATTTTCGCCTCATTGCATTAGCTAGTGCGGGCTTATTTGCATTTTATATAATCAATACGTTTTTACAATTTATTGTGGTTTATTTTGGTCATATGTTAGGCGTGAATATTGAAACAGATATGCGTGAAGAATTATATCAACATCTGCAAACACAACCGTTTGAGTATTATGATAATCAAAAAACAGGGAAATTAATGAGCCGTTTGACCACTGATCTTTTTGAAATTTCGGAAGTGGCGCATCATGGTCCAGAAGACGTCTTTATTACGATTATGACGTTAGCAGGTTCTTTTTTATTAATGTTAACCATTCACGTGAAATTAGCCATCGCTACGTTTATTTTATTGCCATTTATCACGATTGCGCTAGGCTATTTTAATAAAAAAATGACAAAAGCGAATACGGATATTTACGATAATTTAGGTGAATTTAATGCTGGGATTGAAGCGTCAGTAAGTGGGATACGTGTCACGCAATCTTTTGCAAATGAACCATTTGAACGAAAACAGTTTAATTATTTAAATCAAATGTATCGAAAATCGAAATTATATTTTTATAAGGTGATGGGTGTCAGTTCCGCCTATAATTACTTATTAATTCGTCTGATAAATTTATTTTCATTAATTTTTGGTGCGTACTATACAATTAAAGGAGAAATTACAGAAGGTCAGTTTGTAGGATTTATTTTATTAGCCAATATTTTTATTCGGCCGATTGAAAAAGTCAACAATATGATTGAAAGCTATCCCAAAGGATTTGCTGGCTTTAAACGTTTTACGGAAGAAATGGACAAACAACCGTCCATCAAAGATTTGCCAGGAGCTATTGCTGTTTCGCATTTAGAAGGAACGATTGCCTATAAAGATGTTTCATTTGCTTATGAAGATGGCACAAAAGTTTTAGACCATATCAATTTAAAAATTCAACCTGGCGAAACCGTTGCTTTCGTTGGACAAAGTGGTTCAGGAAAAACGACCTTGTGTAATCTGTTGCCTCGTTTTTATGAAGTCAGTAGTGGTGAAATTACGATCGATGGTAGAAATATCCAGCAAATGACCTTGGCTTCATTACGTAAGCAGATTGGAATCGTTCAACAAGATGTGTTTTTATTCCCTGGAACATTACGAGAAAACATTGCTTATGGGAATTTAAACGCTACAGAAATGGACATTCAACAAGCGGTGAAATTAGCACATTTAGAACATGTAATTCAGCTAATGCCAGATGGCTTGGACACAATTATTGGCGAACGTGGCGTGAAATTATCGGGCGGTCAAAAGCAGCGAGTGGCAATTGCGCGAATGTTCTTGAAGAACCCGCCGATTTTAATTCTAGATGAAGCGACTTCTGCATTAGATACAGAAACAGAGCAAGTGATTCAAGAGTCATTAAACTCGTTAGCTGACGGGCGAACAACATTAATTATTGCCCACAGACTGGCAACGATTAAACATGCTGATCGAATAATCGTAGTGAGTGACCAAGGAGTTTTAGAAGATGGAACACATGAAACTTTGTACGCGCAAAGAGGTCACTATCGTCGGCTGTACGATGCTCAATTTAGAACATAAAAAAACCCGCGAATAAAACTTCGCGGGTTTTTATTATGTTTAGTTAGCGCCGAACTTTTCTTCCCAAACCAACAGCATTTTTCATTCGTTGAAGTGTTTTGTTGGCTACCAGGCGAGCGTTTTCTGCGCCCTCATCTAAAATCATATCTAATTCTTCTGAAGCTAGAAGCTCTTGGTAGCGCACTTGAATAGGTTCTAATAAGGCAACTACTGCTTCTGCTAAATCTGCTTTGAAGTCTCCATAGCCGTTGCCTTCGTATGCTTGAACAAGTTCCTCAACAGTTTGACCTGTCGCAGCAGAATAAATATTTAGTAAGTTAGTAATGCCAGGCTTTTCTTCTTTATTATATTCAATTACACCAGTTGAATCAGTTACGGCAGAGCGGATTTTTTTGCGAATCACTGCTGGCTCATCAAGCATTGAAATAAAGCCCTTCACATTTGTATCGGACTTACTCATCTTTTTCGTTGGTTCCTGTAAGCTCATAATTCGACTACCTTGCTCAGCGATTTTTACTTCAGGCATCGTTAAAATTTCTTGATTTTTTTGGGCGTAACGTTTGTTGAAGCGTTCCACAAAATCACGTGTTAATTCTAAATGTTGTTTTTGATCATCTCCGACTGGCACTAAGTCAGCGTTGTACAACACGATATCACCAACCATTAATGGAGGGTATGTTAAAAGACCAGCGCTTACGCCAGCACGACCATTTTTTTGCGATTTATCTTTAAATTGTGTCATTCGTTCTAACTCACCAATAGAAGTATTGCACTGAATGATCCAACCAGCTTCTGCATGGGCACTCACTTCAGACTGTATGAAAATTGTTGCTTTTTGTGGGTCTAAACCAACCGCTAGGTAAAGAGCTGCTAAGCTACGAATTTGCTGGCGTAGCTTTTGCGGTTCTTGGGGAACGGTAATGGCATGTTCATCCACAATACAAAAATAACAATTGTATTCGTTTTGTAATTCGATAAATTGTTTCATCGCACCAATGTAATTTCCGATTGTCGGAGTACCACTGGGCTGAATACCAGAAAAAATTGTTTTCATTAAATAACCACCTGACTTTAGACTTAAGATAGTGAATAGTTCTATTATACATTTTATTAGAAAAAAATACATGGGAACTTCTTGAAAAATCACCAAGAGAAGTAAATTATAACAGCAACCATAAAAATAGAAAACTGTATTACTTTTTTACAGAATCATAACGAATATCCATAAAATTTCATAAAAATTAACCCTAATTTTACACGGATGTAATGAAGGAAAAAT
>ERZ791937.125-NODE-125-length-19425-cov-2.597677_pt1 | contig 19425 bp, 19 predicted proteins | sample MGYA00510124_ERZ791937 | MGnify/ENA primary metagenome ERZ791937 (study PRJEB30046, sample SAMN00993239) | human gut metagenome | study: EMG produced TPA metagenomics assembly of the A metagenome-wide association study of gut microbiota in type 2...
GGTTGTTTTTTGTAGCAGCAGGAAGCCAGCAAACGCATAAAACACAAAAAAGGGAGCGCACACTAAACGTGTACGCTCCCTACTACAAGTTACATTTCACCTGCAAAACAATCATACAAAACCTCTATTCGTTACCTTCGAAATTGTTAGAAGGCGTGAATACAAAGTTTTTTTTAACGCATTTCCGAACCACAAAATATGATTTAAAGAACCTTTGGAAATGTGGTATGATAGTTCCGTTGCAGGTGAACCTGTAACAGGGTAGGAGCACCTCGTCTAGGGTTCGTAGACGACACCGTGAGTATCCCTGACCTACTGATTGGATTGCCGTCCTTTCGGTAGATAGAGAAAGCGGTGTGCAGCTCTTACTTTTTATGCTTTTGTGGGCTTCATGCCACTACAAAAACAAAATTACAATAAAACTTCACCTGTTCTATAACCATTCTAAATTGAAATGGTTTCAACAAAACAAGACTAGCACAACCTTCCAATTTTTGGAAGGCTTTTTTTATGCCAAAGATAACCAATTTGAACACTTAGTTATTTTAATACGGTTATTAATACAGATATTTCTTAATTTACGTAGAGATAGTCAGCGTATACAAAATGAGAGAGGTTCTTTTAAAAATTAGAAATTAGTATTTTGTTTTAAAGAAACTGGCTCGTATTTGAATAATTATGCTGAGCGGAATCTCAGAACGCCAATTGTTATACAATAAGTCCTATCTGAATCTATTTGAAGTTGGAACCGAAAACAACCACATTCACCTTGGAAGGTGAACTTTAGAGTGAATCTCCTTCTTTCTCACTAAGATAAAAAAGCTCTTAGAATGTGTAGTCTAATAATCTAGTTGCAACTAACTTATCTGAAATATGAAAGCAACGTCGTTTTCTATAATCAAATTATATCAGAATTCACACAAAAAGCAAACGTACGTTCGTAGAATTTTTATACCATTTAGGGTGGAAAAATGACCGTTCACGGTGATTTTAGAAAATAATCGAAAAAAAACTTTCGCTATATTGTTTTATTCAGTCTTTTCGTTGCCGAATCACAAAATTTCGCTTTGTACTGTTTAACTCTTTATCTGCTTCTTTTATTCCCTTCTCACTTTGATTATTCGTAGGTTTATTCTTACTTTCTCCATTCTCGATAACATCCTGTGCATATCGAGTTTTCTTATACCCTTTATCCGTCTTTTTGTAAAACCACTTTGTTGGTGTTCGTCTAGTGTTCATGACTCGCTGCTTCTGTGAAGCATTTTTGATGATTCGTTGCACCAAAACATAATGTCTTTCTTTTCTACCGTTCTTCGTGTGTAAAACAATCGGAACGATATCACCTTTAGAGATTTTCCCATCGATCCTTTCTGTAGATCTAAACCTCATTTCCTTCTCTGTCCGTCTGAATTTCTTATCAACTAATTCGACAACAATTCCTGTATAGACGACCTTTTCAACTGCCGATAATATCTTACGCTCAATCCCTTTTCCACCTGACTTTATTGCCGGATTATCAGCAACGATTTTTGTCAATACTCCTGTATAAGCAGCTTCTTCTTCAGGAGTTCTGTCATCAATTATTTCGAGGATATAAACAAGCTGTCCGTCTGAAGAAAAAGCCAGCATTCCGGGCTTTAAAGGTGCAGACAGCTTTTGAGTGTCTATTCTAAAATAATACTCCTTTTCACCTAACTTCCTCACCGCTCCGCTGATTTTCTTATCTTCAAGAAATGCGTGTACAGTTCTTGCTAACACTAGAATCACTTCCTCACAAAATATTTTTTGGTTTTTGTTGTTTAAACTAGCATAAACAACCATTCAGGATATTTTTACTTATGGTTGAGTTATATCTTGAGATTGTTCTTGTTCTGCAATTGCCCTATCAAGATTATTTCTATCTCCAATCAGTTCTAAGAAGCAGTTTGTTGCCCATGTGAACATTAACCCTTTCAAACTTCTTACTTCCTGCGTCTTCTGTGCCATAAATACACTTTTAACCGTTCTAGTTACTTTATCCTCTGCTTTAAGGCTTTCATATCGATCGTAAATAATCAGTGATTCAAAATTTAATTTATCATGCAATTTCTTTTCTGCGTTAGCTTTTGCATTATGTATTGCTTTCATCAGTTCGTGAGCTTCTTCAAACGTGTGTGAATATTGCTCAATACATAAAAGAGCTGCATAAGGCAAAAATGTTTGATTTAGCGCAATCATGTTTTCTGCGAAGTCTTCAAGCAGCAAATCTTTTTGTTGAATCGGAGTCTTGTAGTTTCTTTTAGTTCCTTTAGTTTCTTGAAGTGAAGAGTTATTTAATACCTGTTTGATTTTCATACCCTCTGATTTATCAACGTTTTGGCTGGGTATGATTTTCATACCCTTTTGGGCATCAAGGGATTGAGGCTCATTTGAATTTTGTTGGCTGGGTATGATGTTCATACCCAGCTGATCCTCGTCGTTTTGCCTGTTATCTGAATCGATTTTTTCAAGCATATAAATATCGTTTTCGGTCACATTAAGTTCCGCTAGATACATCCTGTTAGGATTTTGCTTTCCGAGCTTTTTATTAAATCCCATATCTTTTTGAAGCAGTAACCCGAACTCTTCGAGTTTATCTTTTATCGAAATTGCTTTTTGCTTTTGACAATTTAAGACCCTGCATAGTTCTTTCGTTGTGTATGTGAAATAGACATTTCCTTCTTCATCGATTTGATTTTTCACTATTGCTGCTTGTAGTCTAGCTTTTAAAAGCATATATGCAATTTTGGTCGAGTCCGACATTTTTCGGTATTCCTCAGAAACAAGGAAGACTTTAGGAAATTGATAATATAGTTCGTTATATACTCTATCTGCTTTAAAATAATTGAAATCACTCATTGGAAAAGCTCCTTGTATTTTAGATTTAGTATTTCCAACCGTTCGTCATGACAACTATACTTGTTTATAATAGTGTTTGTAAACGGTATTAAGCAAAAAAGAATTAAGGAGAAAAAGAGAAAAAGAGAAAAGTCTCTTTAATTCTAGTTTCTTTTTCACAATAAATAAAAAGAGAAAAAGGTTAAAAGAGAAAAGGAGAAAAAGAGAAAAATCCCTTTTTAGTTCCTTGTTTTTAGAGAGTTTGTTCTAAGGAGAAAAAGAGAAAAATCTCTTTCTCTCCTTTTTAGTGCATGTTTAATTGGAACAAAGAGAAAAAGAGAAAAAGAGAAAAATCTCCTTTATCTTTTATCCCTTGATTTGACTAAGCAAAATGAAAAATTTCTCCTAAATACAATTTACTATAGATTCTTGAAAAGAACAATGGTAAAATGATTTTAGGAGAAATAATACATTTAACACATGGAGGTCAGTTATGAACGAAGAACTTATAGTCACCGGTAATCGTTGTAGAGTTTTGATTAACGCGAACCAAAAGGGCGGCGTAGGAAAAACCACGTCAACAACAGAAGAGGCAGCAGTAGCAACTTTACCAGTCCCACAATTCAATAAAAAAGTTTTAATCATTGACTGGGATATTCAAGCAAACGCCACAAGTCTTATGGGAAAAACATTTGATGTAAGCTTCCCTACTTCGATTTTCCAAGCTATTAAGGATGCTGCCGATGGTATCAAAGATGCACTTAGAAAAGCAACAGTCAAGCTTACAGACAATCTTCATATGATTGCCGGCGGTCGTGACATGGCAGATTACGGCGATCTTTTAGAAGATTTATACCCAAAAGAAAAGGATGAAAACGGCGAATTAATCGATCCTTTATTTAAGAAAAAGCGTACTTTCCATTTTTCAAAGTTGCTTGAAGAAATTAAAGAAGACTACGATTATATTTGGATCGATGTCGGTCCCAGCACTGATATTAAAGTCGATAACGCAATGGTGTGTGCTGATTACTTCATTATTACTCAGGAGACAAAAACTTATTCTTTTGAAGGTTCGCTTGATATTATCAACGAGTATCTTCAAACTCTTATTGATGATTTTGGTGACGATTTCAAAGGTGAAGTTTTAGGCTTACTGCCGTTTTTATTACAACCGAAAAGAGAACTGCATGAATCCATCATTGAAAATACAAAGGAAGCATTCGGTGAAAACTTCACATTTAACGCTATTGTCAATAATCAAAAAAGGCTTGAAGAGTATCCAGAATATGGAATATCAGTAGTTGACTATCACGATAGAAAAGTATTTGCAATGTTCGCTGATATTTTCACTGAGATCGAGGAACGAATTGCCCTTTTCGAAAGAGACGGCGACATTCCTGATGAATATAGATACGTTCCCAAATACCTAAATGGAAATAAGCTAACAAAATTGTCGCGTGAACTAGATTTAAGCCAATACGAATTAAATAAGTGAGGTAATGAATATGGCATTAACAGATAGAAAAAAGAAGGATCGACCTAAAGTTGATAGAATGGTAGAAACTCCGAGAATTGCTAATGAGCCAACTGAAACATCAGTCAAAGAAATTAGTGAAACTGTTGCAAAAAAAGAATGGACGGCTAAAGATAGAAAAACAATAAAAGTTGATCCTGATATTAAAAGTTTGATCGAAATATTCAGCGATTTTGATGGAACTAAAGAATACAACACTATTAGACAAATGGCTGAGTTTTATTTAGAAAAGAATTACGACGAACGTGCGCAAAGAATTATTACGAACATACAAAAGAACAAATTTATCAAATAGGAGAAAAAGAGAAAAGGGGAAATTACTCCCTTTCTCTTTTTCTCTTTAAATATTTAAACTAAGATACCCTACCTGACAACCTATAACAGTTTCAATGAGTATAATCTGATAACAAAAAGAGAAAAAGGGTAAAAGAGAAAAATCTCTTTTTCTCCTAAACGAATTCAATGAGATTAATTGAGCGATAAAGAAGGTATAAGATATACCAAAATGATTGAAGTATATCTTATACCAAAATTTTATTTATTTGCTTTTCGGGAATTCGATTAGTTCGGTAATGTCAACATTTAATGCAGCAGCTACATTCGTCAATTCTTGAACGCCTACATTACTACTATCAAAATGCGAAGTTTCATACCACTGTTTTAAAGTAGGGTAGGGTACCAGTGTTTCACTTGATAGTTTTTCTAAGTTACTCTTTTTATCATCAACAATTTTTTTTAAACGGATTTCACTCATAAAATTATTCCTCCCATTCGTTTGATTAAGACTAGCACTTTATTAACAAAGGGATCAATGTAAAATTGAGTTTGCACTATGTGCCACAACTACTATTACACTGTTACAATATCGCGATACTACAATATCGTTATATTGTAGTTTGGAAGAATATTATTTGCGTATTAAATATCGCATACGGGATATATGGCGACTGAATCCAAACAGAAAGCAGAAAAGATTTAGGTTATTAACCGAAGAAGAAATATAGAAAAAGGGAAATAGGGAAATTTTGATATTTCTATATAAAAAGCAACGATTGTTCAGGGCAATCGTTGCTTTTTATGATAATTATTCCTTTTTGAAATGCCAAACTTGTTTCTATATCTTCTAAAAGTCTTCCTGTTAATTCCAGTAATGTGCTGCACGTCTTTATCGCTTTTCCTATTAGTTCGGTAATATCAATTTTCAATGAATATTATCGTAGTGATCCGATTGTCTCAATAATAGACCAACATCCTACAAGAATACAGCTAAACCACACTAAGGCTTTACTGAATTTGAAAGTCTGACAATTTGTGAACAGATACAAAAAAGTTAGATTGAACAATCCGAAAGTAAATAGATAGGTTCGTGTTGCAGACGCCCAAATCGTAGGCGAAAAGCCCATGATTAGACGAGAAACAATAGCAGCACATATAAACAACAATGGAACATAAGAAGTAACTTGATAATCTAATAGATAAATGATCGCCACAAGAATTGACATCAAAAGTATCGTTAAAAGAATATCTGGTATCCAAGTTTTTGGATCTAATAAGTTAATTGTAGTTCCGTATTGATTGAAATTATTTAATACTTCTAGAACACGTCCATTTTGCAAGTATTCGTTAAAACTAAAAAGTAGCGAAATCGGCAGAGGAAGCAGTCCAAAAATCCCAATAAAGGAAAATTTCTTACGATAAATTTGGCTACTCAAGGTAAACACAAATAGTAGGAACAGAAAAAGTAGAATTGTTGACTGTTTATCGAAAAACAAATGACGTAATGTTGAAGAATATCCCAACTCAATTTTTTTAGGGATAGAGAGCTTCTCAAAGTCTGGAAACCAATTAGTCAGCTCCTGATTATACCTGATTTCATTTCCTCTTGCAGTTAAAACATAAATAAGATTTAATGTGCCAATGATAAATGTTGGTAACAAAGGCTTGATTGATCTTTTCTTATACCAATTAAAAATTCCCAATATAATGGTGAATGCTAAGATTAATAGAGCCATCTGCTCCTGATTTGTTGCATACAATGTTGCTATTATCCCAACAATAGACAGCCATAAATGTTTTTTTTCTTTTCTTGTGTATCTCGCCAATGGATAAATGGATAGTAGCCCCATTGAAAAGACCCATAAATAGTTGGTCGTTGTTGCGATCCAGCCTGTCTCTGAAAAAAAGGTTAAAGGGAAGGTGAAGAATAATGCAGCGGATAGGATTAATCCGTAAATATTAACTTTATCCTTCTTCTGGATAATATACGCGGGTAGAATAGCAGCTATCCACATCATTAGAGTATTCAAGCATCTCCATATGATAGGCTGAGTGACTCCAAGTAATGTAAAAATCTCAATAATGGATCTAGAACTCCATGTATTATATCTATTAACTAGAAAATCAAGATAATTCCCGTTATACTTGTTGATCAATGGTTTATAGAATAAATCCCCATCATCCTTAAAACCAGTCAGATGAATATTCAGATTAAAAAGTAAACAAACTAAAAAAATTGTTATCATCCATCCGATAATTAGATACCGAATGTTTGGCTTAATTTTACTCATATATCGTACCTTTCATTTTAGGCGTTCTATCCCAATTTTTTTTCGATACCGTCTAAAAGTTTCCCGATTTATTCCGGTATTTCGTTCCACATCTTTATCACTCATGCCGTCTTTATATAGCTTGAACGCATGCTGTAAACGAGCGTCAGCCTCGTTAAACAAAGGCTTTCTTCCTTTATACTTTCCTTCGCGCTTCGCAATTGCAATACCTTGTTTTTGCCGCTCTAAGATCCGTATACGTTCGCTTTCAGCTTGGTACTTGTATATCTCGATAATTAAGTTGTTAATAAGGTTACGCAAATTTTCATCTTCTATACCTTGGGTGGCCGGTAAGTTTAGAATTTCCAAAGTAGCTCGTTTACTTTGAATTTGATACATCAAGTCGGTCAATTCTTTGCTGTTTCTTCCTAGACGTTCCAATTCGGTAACGACAACAATATCACCCTCACGAATATAATCGAGCATTTCGAGTAGGGCAGGGCGGTTTGTATTTTTCCCACTCATGTAACTTTTGTATTTAAATGACATTTATTTTGCTGTTTATTAGGCATGAATGAGAATTAGCAATTCAACTGTTATCAAGGTAACTAGAAAGGTTGAGAAGTAATGTATCTTGTTTTCTGTCTAGCGTTAACTCGATATACTTCCAACGTGAAAAGCCTAGAAGATATAAAAATAAATTGATTTGAAACCGTTGACCCGAACGATTGTAAAGGACAAGATCTTCTTTCCAGTCAACTTGTGCAGACAAACCTGGTTGGGTTTCAATTCGGATCGTCGCTTTCTGAATGTGTGTTTTTCGCAATTGGCTGCAGTAATCTCTTAGAATAGAATCCTTCCCTTCGTAACCTTTCTTCTTGATAAAACGATAAATCGCTGAAGCAGAACAGCCTAGTTCAACTTTCTCTTGAATAATTGACCGAAAAGGATCTAATTTGCTTGGCCGTTTTTTCGGTGCAGCTTTCTTTTTAGATAGATTGTTTTCGTAATAACGTTTGACAGTGCGTGGATCACATTCGAACTGTCTAGCTAAATGGGTAAAATTAGGTTTAATATCACTCATAATATAAATTTGAACTCCTTCACGTACATCTGATCGCATAAAATCCTCCGGATTGTTTTTAAACCAGTGTACTAAAAAATGTAAGAAAAACACCATTTTTCTCGTCGGCATTTTCTTACATTCTACTGTCGAGATTCACATCAAACAATAAAATAAAAACCGACTACTAAAGTAAATTTGCTTTCCTTTAAACTATATTTAATTCATTTTATTCATTAAAGTATTCTTTTTTGATTCAGATTCTTGTATGATGGAATAAAATTAAGGAGGAAAAAAATGACAGAATTTTATTTGATTAGACATGGTAAGACAGAATTTAATGTAGAAAAAAGGTTTCAAGGTGGCGCTGTGGATTCAAAACTTTTGAGTAGTGCGCTGGAAGATAGTAAAAAACTTGGAAAGGAATTGAGATATGTTCCATTTGATCTTTTATTAACAAGCGAACAACAAAGAGCAATACATACAGGAAATATTATTGCTGATTATAATATAAATCAAAAAACTATGAATAGGGAAACGAATAAGAATTTGAATGAAATCAATTTTGGAATTTGGGAGGGGGTACTTGAAGATAAGATTCCTCATTCTGATCAGTTGCTTTTGTTCAGAAATACTCCCGAAAAGTTTGATGCTAGAATTATAGATGGTGAACATTACTATGAAGTATATGCCAGAATGAAACCAATATTTGATGAAATTACACTTAAATATCCTCATGGAAAAATTTTAATAGTCTCTCACGGAATGGCATTGCTTGCTTTAGTTAATGGACTTTTAAAAACACCGTACAGTCAATTTCGAAAACTTCCTAATCTAGATAATAATAGCGTATCAATATTATTGAAAGATCAAAAAGAGTGGATATTAAAAAAATGGAATAATATTTTTTTGTTTGACTCGACCCGAAATATTCATTAAAATAATAAAATATCTGAATAATGTGGTTTACAAACAATTTGCGGAATGGTATTATAAGTTTGTGAAAGCGGTTAATATATTGGAGGGAAAAAAATGATAGTTCATTACAGAGTTGACGAACGAGTGATTCACGGGCAAACAACAACTAAGATTACAAAAGAGGTTCATGTAGATGGCATCATCATTGTTGATGATAAGATCGCAGGAGATAAATTTATGATGCAACTGTACAAGCAAATATTGCCATCGCACATTAAAGTATTCAGCTTTTCCATTGAAAAGGCGCTAAAAAAGTTAAGCGAAGCGGAAAAATCAAATAAGAACTATGTTGTGATTATGAAGACGCCGTTGACAGCAAGAAAAATGGTTGAAGGGGGATATAATTTTAAAAATACGCTTTTTATTGGGCCTCAAAGTGTGAGAGAGGGCTCAACGTTTATTATGCAGATGGTCGGACTCATGCCCAATGAAATGGAAGCGCTCGACTATCTTGAAAGTAACAAAACAACAGTCATAATGAACCCAACATTCACAACCCCGAATCTTACGTGGAGTGAAGCAAAAGGAAAAATTTAGGGAGGGAAAATAATGTACATTTTACAGATAAGTGCTATTTCTATTTTATATTATTTGAGCAATGTTTATAGTTCTTTTGGTGGTTTTGTAATTAGTAAATATACCCTTTGTCGCCCGCTAATTGGTGGATTTTTATGTGGATTGATTTTAGGAGATGTCCAAAAAGGGATTGAAATTGGTGTCGCGATGCAATTAGCCTTTATGGGATCTTTTGCAGTCGGGGGAGCTATGACAATGGATATTGGTGCAGTGTCGTTTCCAGTAATTGCAGTAGCCATTATTTCTGATTTAGATGTAGGTGCCGCTCTCGCAATTGCTACACCTATCTCTATTCTCGCAGCAAACTTAATCCAAATCGTTCGAGGAATGAATACTATCTTTGCAAGAATCATGCGTAAGGGTGTAGAAGAAACGAATTATAAGAAAATTTTGACAGGACATTTTATCCTACCGCAATTGTTTTTACTAGTTATGTCTTTTATCGTTTCATTTGTATTCATTTATTTTGGTGCATCAGCTGTAGAATCCTTTATTGATTTATTACCTGAGCGTATTTTACACGCTTTAAGTCAATTGGCAAAAGTACTTCCCGCAGTGGGGATGGCTTTATTACTGAAATATAATATAACGAATAATTTTATGTTCGTTTTCTTCGTTTTTGGCTTCATGCTTTTCGCCTACGCAGAAATGAGTTTTATCCCAATTGCGATTATCGCTATGGTGATTGCTTATTTCTATTATCGAACAGATGCGATTAAGAAAGAAGTTGCAGAAGTTGTACCTGATTTTGATGAGGAGGATGAAATCTTATGATGATGTTAACCAATCTGAGTGAAAAACGAGAAGCACTTACAAGAAAAGAACTAATTAAGCTATTTTGGCAATACCAACTACATTATGCTTATTCAATAAATTTTGAGAATTGGCATGGTGATGGTTACGCATTTTGTATGGCTCCGCTATTTAAAAAATATTATGACAAAGATGGACAAAAAGATGGAATGATTCGACAACTGGATTTCCATAATAACGAACAGACAACTGCAAGTGTTGTTTGGGGCGTTATGGTCGGAATGGAAGAACAGAAAGCATTGGGAGAAAACGTCGATGATGAAATGATCCGTACAACCAAATCGGCGTTAATGGGTCCTGTCGCGGGAATTGGCGATAGCTTGATCCAAGCAACAATTGTACCGTTATTAACTACGATTGCTATTACACTGACTGGAGATTCAAATAGCCCATTAGGAAGTATTTTGTATATGATTACGACTCCAATTATTTTATGGGGATATGCATATTTCCTGTATAACAAAGGATACACGTTTGGTAGAAATGCAGTCATGATGCTTTCGGGAAGCATGCTTGATAAAATTCGAAGTGCGATTCAGGTTTTTGGGATCATTGTAATAGGGGCATTGTCAGCGAGTTACGTAAAATTAGAAACAGTTCTGAAATTTTCTGCTGGGAAAGGTACCGAACCGATTGTTTTACAAGATATTTTAAATAATATCTTCCCTAATTTACTAAGTCTATTATTGGTTGTCGGGTGCTATTTCCTTGTATCAAAAAAGAATGTTTCTATTACGAAACTTATTGTATTGCTGATGGTTGGAGTCGTTGCGTTATCATTATTGGGACTAATTTAGGAGGCGCATATGAAAAATATTTATCACGTTCGTCCCTTATATAAATCGTTTATCTGGGGTGGACAAAAGCTGATTGACTTTTTTAAAATTGAAACAACATTAGATAATATTGGTACAGTCTATCATGTTATCTCTTTGCCGGGAGAGTTGGATAATATTATTGAAGAAACGGATCAGCCGTTATCAGAATTTTATCGTGAAAATAAAGAATTGTTTGGAATTTCTACTCCTCATTTTCCAATTCGGATGACGACGACTGCTAACGAAGGGTTTCAATCTTATCAGTTACATCCAGACGATGACTATGCTTTTAAGCATGAAAATCAACAAGGAAAGGTTTCTGGAGCTGTTTCTTTAGAAGAAAGTGACCATGTAAAAACTCGATTGTTCGGAAACAAAGCAAAAGATAAAGATGAGTTTAAAAAAATGATCTTAGAGAAAGATTGGGATAACTTATTTACAACACTAGATGTTAAAGACGGAGATTTTGTTCATACACCAGCAGGTGTGATCCACGGAGGTTATGGAGATGGGCAAGTAACTTCAACTTTCGGAACGAATGGAGACATTACTTATCGATTTTATGATCTAGATCGTAATGATCCTAACCGACCACTGCACTTGCAAGAAGTTTTTGATTGCGCAACAGTTCCTGAAGTTCCTTTTGAGTCCAAACATGTAGAATCTGAAAAACGGGAAAATTTAGAGGTTTACGATTATTATGATGTAGCTGGTGAATATGTTGCTAAAAGATTTAAGATTTACGGAAATAGCGTATATTCTTATCCTGATTTCATGTTTTTAGCTTGCGTTGGAGGCTCAGGAACAATCAGTGGTGAAAACATTTCACTCGGTGAGACACTATTCATACCTAAAGATTTTGGTGATTTGAAATTCTCAGGAGAGATGGATATTATTATGGTTTCTTATAAGGAGTAAGTCGTATGAGAGAAGTAACGATTATAGGTGCTGGACGAACTGGAAGAGGCATGTTAGGTGAGTTGTTTGATGCTTCAAAAAAATTTCATTTGAATTTTGCAGATTCTGATTTAGCAATAATAGAAAAGCTTAGAAATCAAGGTTACTATGAAGTTGAAATGAAAAACTTATTAACTGGTGAAAAAAGTATTCGACGCGTTAGTGATTTTGAGACCTTCCATATCTTTGATGATAGAGACAGTTATATTAAGAGACTTGCTGATTCGGAGATAATCGCAACAGCTTTGTTTCCTGAAGATTTCGATCAAGCGATTAAAGATATCATTGAAGCAATAAAATTAAAGTATCGTAGAAATGATAATCATCCTAGCGCGGTAATTTTGGGCGCGAATTATGTAGGATTGAAAGATTATTTTTACCCAAGAATCAAAAATCAATTACTTTCTGACGAACAGAAATATTTTGAAGAACTGATCTCAGTAGTTGGTAGTAATGCAAATCGTAAAATAACTTTTCCAGAGCATGATAATGGAGACTTATTGTTAGTGGGTGATGATAAACCAGTTTTAATGGTCAATGATTCATTCAAATTCCCAGAAAATTATGATTATCCTAAATTCATGGTAAAAGTTCCTAATATCGAGTTGAAAATGATTGAAAAAATTTGGTCTGAGAATCTGGAACATATTGCGCTTGGTTTTTTAGGTAATTATAAAGGCTACAAGACGGTAAACGAAGCAATTTCAGATCCTTATATCCGTAAGGTTGTTTATTATGCTTGGAAAGAAGCAAGAGAAGCAATGTATAAAAATTATGATATTGAAATTCCTGACAATAATTTTAAGAGGGAAGTTTATCAAAAATTTGCAAGTCCTTATTTTGCCGATAAATTAGAAAGAATTGGACGAGATACTAAAAGAAAATTGAAAAAGAATGATCGATTATTGGGTCCGGCATACTTATGTTTAGAGAATGATATTCTCCCCTTCTTCATTTTGCGAGCAACAGCTTATGGTTTCTTTTATAAGGAAGATAAAACTCCCGATTCTATTGAAATCACGCAATACGTTCACAGAAATGGAATCGAAGCAGCGGTAGAAAAATACTGTGAACTTGATTTGGAGGATAAAACAGACAGTTTTGTACATGAGTCAATTGTCAAAAATTACAGAGAAATCGAACAAAAAGATACTTTTCCGTTATAATGGTTAGAAAGGACAAAAAAATGATAAAAATTATAGTGGCTGGACATGGAAATTATGCAAGTGGTATGGTTTCAGCAGCAGAGTTGATAATTGGTGAAAAGCATCAATTATCTTATGTGGAGTTTACTAAAGATACTTCTCCTGAACAATTAAGGAGAGCTTTAAATGATATAATAGAAGATACTGAAGAAAAGGAAATACTTGTATTAAGTGATTTAGTGGGAGGAACTCCATTTAAAACTGGAGTTGATATTTCACGTACTAGCCAAAAAGATGTTTGTGTAATTGGCGGAACTAACTTAGCTATGATTATGGAAGCAGTTTTAACAGTCAATAATCAACAGTCTCTTCAACAATTTGTTCAGAGCTTAATTAACAATAGTCGTAAAGCGATTGGAGTATTCGAATTTCTAGAAGATTTAGAGGAAGATGACGAGTTGTAGTCAAAAGGAGTAAAGCGAATGTTTATTACAAAAATAAAAAGTTTGTATGGTAGTTTGACAGTTTCAGAAATGAAGATTGCTGATTACTTGCTAGCTAATATTGATAATATGAAATCAATTACCTCAAGTGAGTTAGCAAAAAAACTGGATGTAGGACAGTCAACAATTATTCGTTTTTCTCAGAAACTAGGCTATAAAACCTTTAAAATACTAATAAATGATGTCATTGCTTCAAGTTCGGAAGAAGAAAGTTCAGAGATTCAGTTGACAGACTCTATGTACGCAACTTTAGAAAAGGTCAAAAATAATTATATATCCTCAATCGAAGTTGCATTTAATAGTAACCAACCAGAGTCTTTTGAGAAAGCATCCGCACTAATGAATAGAGCGGAGAATATTGTTTGTTTTGGCTATCAAGCAACAGGGGGATTCGCTGAATATCTTTCTCAATCATTAATAGAATTGGGTAAATCTTCTTATTATAGTTCTTCGATTATCGAGGTGAAACAGCGATTGCTATTTTTGAACTCGGGAATCGATATATTAGTACTTATCAGCAAATCTGGTGAAACAGCGGAAATCAATGCAATTGCTGAGTTTGCTCAAACCATAGGAATCGATGTCATAAGTATCACAAATTTTGGGAACACGACACTTTCAACTTTTTCTTTGGTGTCAATCAACTTCTTATACGATTCTCAAAAAACAAGGTTGACTGCATATACACAAAATGGTGGACTAATTTTTGTCATTGATGCGTTGATATTAAGTCTTTACAAGCAAGATTACTCTAAATATCGTAACAAATCTGGAAATTATTTAAAATTTTCTAGACCACAAGAGTATAAAGAGTAAACAATTTTTATTGTTTATTTCCTCTTATTTAGGATTGAGAGGATTGGAAAAATCTCCAACCTCTGTTTCTTCGAAACTCTATGAAATAATGCTCACATAAGTTAATAAAGCACTTAACCGTTAACGAAGATATTTTTTGTTAACGGTTTTATTATAGGGGACCTGCAACAGTTTAGTTAACAGTTGGTTAGATTACTTATTTTCTTCGTCTCAAATTGTCGAGGAGTCATCATAAATTTTGTATGGATTCTTCTGTTTGGATAGTAGTCTTCTAAATAATCTTGGATTAACACCTTTATCTCTATTTTACTTTTATGCTTGTTGGGTTCGATTAATTCTCGTTTGATCGATCGATGGAACGATTCGATTACAGCATTGTCAACAGGAGTCCCAAGTTGGCTCATTGAATGTGTGATGTGGTGGTCGGTCAACAGCTCTTGATAGCTAAGAGAACGGTATTGGCTACCTCTATCGGAATGAATTACCGTAGGCAATTCTCCTTTATAATTTTGTAATGGATGGACGACAATTTCTTTTTTCATGTTTGAATCCACCATATAGCAACGTGGAATACGAGTTGCCAAGTCAATATAGGTGGACAAATAGAGGCGTCCGTCATTACAAGGAATGTAAGTAATATCCGTCACCCAAACAGCATCGATTTTGCTCTGTTCAAATTGTCGATTCAATAAATTTTCTTTTACTATTTCTTCGATTGCTTTTCCTCTACCATAAGAAGATTTTCGTCGATGAAATCCTTTTGCGCATAAATTCATTCCACGCATAAGGACAGCCACAACACGTTTATTGGTCTCGATTCCTTCATCATAAAGTTGTTGAGCGATTCTTGGAGATCCATATCGACCTTTGTGTTCGTAGAAAACTCGTTTAATATTCTCTTTTAAAAAATTATGGCGGAGTTGGGTCCTACTTGGCCTACGATTCCGCCATAAATAATAACCTTGCCTACTGACATTTAGAATCCTGCACAAAGTCTGAACTGAATATTGTTGATGATGTTTGTGAACAAACTCAAAACGAACTACTTTTTTTGCTTCACAAACGTGTTGAACTTTTTTAGAATTTCATTTTCCTCTTATAGCCTTTTATTTTCCTGTTCAAGAATGTAGAAATCTGCTTTATCAGGTAATCTTTTTCCTTGTCCAGCAAAGGCATTTTTTCCGTATCGACGAAATTCTGAAACCCATCGGGAAATTGTTGGACGAGAGATATTGTATTCTTCAGAAATTCTCTTGGTAGATACTTTCTTCTCGAGGATATCCTGTGAAATCTTTAGTTTAAATTCACGATCATATGTTTTTCTCAATGGAGTTCATCCCTTCCGGTAATGTAACTGATAGTCAAGAAAAGTGTATCATAGTCCAACCATCAACGTGCCGCAACGATCACACAGGCGATCTTCTTCTGGAAGTTCATGATGGACTTTTTTTGTTGGAAGGTCAGCGAGTTTTTTGTCTTTCTCGCATTTTTTTCGCTGGTGTGTCGTAACGGTGATCTCCTCTGTAAAAGATGGCAGAGCGATTGGCACGTCAAATAGATCCAAGCTCAGTTGACCAGAGAGTTGTTCTGGCAATGATTCCTTGAATTTCCCATAGAGCTTAATAAAAAATATATTTTAATTTATCGGGAGTGTACAGAAAATGGTCCCTTTCTGTACACTTTTTTTTTTGATCAAAATTTTGTCTAAATAGAATTAAATCGTGTTCATAAACCCGTCTCAAAATCTATGTTCATTTAATCCTGCATGCCGAAGTTATGGTACAATACTTTTGAGAATGGAGTGAATTTTTTGAAAATAGGATACGCTCGGGTTTCCACCGGACTACAAAATTTAGATTTGCAAGAAGATAGTTTAAATAAATTTGGCTGTGAGAAAATTTTCACCGATCACATAAGTGGAGCAAAAAGTAATCTCCCAGGTTTGGAAACGGCCATTGATTTTGTTCGACCTGGAGATACATTAGTGGTTTGGAGATTGGATCGTCTAGGAAGGAATATGGAAGATCTTATTTCTATTGTAAATAGGTTGAATGAACGAGGTGTTGGTTTTCATAGCCTTCAGGAAAATATCACTATGGATAAATCTAGTTCTACTGGTCAATTGATGTTTCACCTGTTTGCAGCATTCGCAGAATTTGAGCGTAATTTGATTTTGGAACGTTCTGCGGCTGGTCGTGCAGCTGCTAGAGCCCGTGGTCGATTCGGTGGAAGACCCGAGAAACTAACTACAGATGATTTGGACCTATTGAAAATGTTGATTGATAACGGAACACCAATTAAAACTGTAGCTGAAAAATGGAATGTCTCTCGAACAACAATTTATCGTTATCTCAATAAAATGGAGGCGAAAGACAATGGAAAAGAGAAAGGATCAGTTAGCTAATCATTCTGACGAACAAAGACAAGCTGCAATGGCCAAGTATAAAATGATCAAACCCAATTTAGATTATGAGAAATCTTTAACTGAAGTTTCTGAAGATGAAGGAATTGCACTCCGGACATTACAACGCTGGAGGAAGCAGTACCTAGAAGAAGGATTGATAGGTTTAGTTCACAAAAAGAGAGCTGATAGTGGTAAAACTCGTTTAGAACCAGAAGTTGTCTGTGAAATTGAAAAGTTGTTCTTTACTTATAGAAAAATGAGTATTGCAACCATTCAAAGACAGGTATGTGAATTTTGTTCCGAAAAAAAGTTAGTTCCCCCTAGCTATAATCAGGTCTATAAAACGATTAAATCTCTTCCCTCTTCTGTTGGTGTACTGGCTCATGAGGGAGAGAAGGTTTATTCAGAAAAGTTCGATCTTATCAAAATTCGAGAGCCTAAACGACCAAATGAAGTGTGGCAAGCGGACCATACTTTATTAGATATCGAGATTATTGATACTAAAGGAATTCCTAAACGTCCATGGTTAACGATTATCATGGATGACTATAGCCGTGCAATAGCCGGCTACTCATTATCTTTTGATTCCCCTTCAGCTATTCATACAGCACTAACATTACACCAGGCTATTTGGACGAAGCGCGAATTCAGATGGCCTATTTGTGGTATACCGGAATATTTTTATACGGATCACGGGAGTGACTTTACTTCAGAACATTTAGAACAAGTAGCGATTGATCTAAGAATGAACCTAATATTTTCTAAAGTGGGAGTGCCTAGAGGTCGCGGAAAGATTGAACGTTTTTTTCATACGGTCAATCAACTTTTCTTAGAATCCTTACCAGGATATATAGGAAATTCTGTAAAGGGGAACCTGCTATCTTTCCAAGAATTCCGAGAGAAACTACATCAATTTTTAATCAATAATTACAATCTCAAAGCACATTCTTCAATCAAGATGTGTCCAATCGAAAAATGGAATTCAAAATCTTTTTTACCGAATCTACCAGAAAGTCTTGAGAAGTTAGATTTACTGTTACTAGAAATTTCTAAGTCAAGAAAAGTACATTCAGATGGCATACACTTTCAAGGTTTACGATATACCAATCCTAACCTCTCAGCTTTTGTAGGAGAATCCGTTTTAATTCGTTATAATCCTTCAGATTTAGCAGAAATTAGAGTTTTTTATCGAAATCAATTTTTGTGTAATGCAATCTCTCCTGAGATTTCAAATTATTCGATCGATATCAATGATTTAGTTGCTGCAAGAACAAAACGTAGAAAGATCCTAAAAGAGAAAATCAATTGTCCGAGTTCAGTCGATCTATTGATCACAGAACAAGAAGAAAAAGCCGGACTTTCTAATAAGAAGAAAAAATCTACTATAAAGAGGTATTTCAATGAATAAGACGAAAACCTTTATTGAGACGAAGGAATATAAACGATTTGCGGAATTCTGTGACGCATGCATTAAATACAAATACATTGGAGTCTGTTATGGAATTCCTGGAGTTGGAAAAACTGTATCAGCACGCCACTATGCTAACTGGGATAATATTTATAAACAAATTGATTTTAAAGTTAACAAGGAGATCGGAATAGATGCTACGAAAGAAATTCTTTATGCTAAGACAATATTTTGTACGGCACCAGCAGAAAGACAAACTAGGATTAGTGGTGATATTCATACATATGGCATGCGGATTGGATTGACTAGAAATATTTATCTAACCGAAAAAGAAGGAAAAGAAGATGGCGGATTATCGACTGACGCATATAAGGGAATTGATTTAATTATTGTTGATGAAATTGATCGTTTAAAGCTTCAACATTTTGAGCAATTAAGAGATATTTATGATCAAAATGATATTGCCATGGTCTTGATTGGCATGCCTGGTATAGAAAAAAGACTAAGCAGGTACCCCCAACTCTATTCAAGAATCGGATTTGCACATGAGTTTGATAATTTAAGCAAAGATGAGACCCATCATATTATTGAATATAAATGGTCGGATCTAGGACTTGATTTGAAATTGGAAGATTTTTCTGACTATGAAGCAATTACTAGCATTATAAAGATCACGAAAGGAAATTTTAGATTACTGCATCGACTATTTGCACAAATCCATCGAATACTGGAAATTAATCAGTTAAATACTATAACTGTCGATGTTGTAGAAGCAGCAAGAGATAGTTTAGTTATTGGGTTATGATCACGCTATTTATTATAGTAAAAACGCGTCATTTAAGAATAAAAGTGACACAAAGATTTCAAAAATCACAATAGAGGGTACTCTATTGTGCAAGCAAAACAGATCAGCAATCCCTAAATACTGAGATTGTTTTTAGTTAGTTATTTCGTATGCGATATTAATAATACAGTTGGCGCTTGTAATCTAACCGCCTGCAGTATTTC